>OGWD01000001.1_pt1 | contig 36863 bp, 58 predicted proteins | sample 1575981 | NCBI WGS metagenome assembly OGWD01 (sample SAMN07581555, study PRJEB24739) | freshwater metagenome | place: Singapore | collected 2015-04
TTTTTCAAGCAGAAGACGGCATACGAGATCATAGCCGGTGACTGGAGTTCAGACGTGTGCTCTTCCGATCTGTTTCCCAGTCACGATATAGACCACCAGCACCGCCACCGCCACCGCCAATCAAATGGATGGTATTGGAGGAATTGTTCCAATCGGCTGGCACGGTCCACGAAGCAGATGAGGTGGACTCAAGAACAACAACTGCATTTGTTGCGCGGTCTGTGGTGTACAGATAACGGGCTACATTGGGTGATGTCGTGTTGATGACAGAGTTAGCACCGATGTACCAAGTATCTGAAATAGGACTGCCAACGGCATCACGAACATCGAGATAGTCAATGCCTGTGAGATGCCCACCACCAGACTTGGCAAGCGTATATGACGATTCTGCCGTAGAGCTGTTCAGCGTTACTACGTTTCCAGATGTACCTTTGACAGACCAAGTGCCTACGGTTGTTGTGGTACCAGCTGTAAAGGTAATCGTATGGGCGACAGTCTTTGTGCTGTCGATTTCGCTGAAAGTGTTGGAGCCTTGAATCGTCAGCGTGGAAGTGCCAGTAGCACCGCCGATCGTCAGTTTGTTGTAGGTAAGCCCACCACCAGCAAATGTTCTTGCGGATGTGGTGGTATTACTAAGAACGATGTTTGCGGTGTCTTTATTGAACGTAAGGTTTGTGGTTGGTGCTAAATTCCAAACCGTACCAGTACCACTCAAAGTCCAAGTACCAGAACCCATTGTGAGCGTTCTGGTGTTGCTGTTGCTGCTGCTAAACGTGGTACAAGTTACGTTGTAGTTGTTTGCGTTGAATGTCCCGCGTGTTAGCGTGATACTGCTGGACGAAGAAAACGCATCCGACAGTTGGAATGTTCCAACAGCATCCACCGTAATTCGAAATGTTGTTGTTTTACCGGCAGACAAATATGTTTGAGTGGTTCGTCCGGAAAATGTTTGGTTGGATGTTCCAGATACAGTTACACCAGAACCAAATGTCATACTTCCATAAAAATCAGCAGCACCAGCAAAACTCATCGTCATTGCGCTAGTGCGCGCAGACATATCAAGCGTGCCGACATTGTACTCTTCAAGCGTTACCGTTCCGGCAGAACCAGTGTTGTCGAAGACTGCGGTATCTTGCGCTAGTGGGAAGTTGTTTACCGATGGAGAGCCGCCGCTTGAAGTTGCCCAGCCCGTGTCTGGCCAGATTCGTGAACCAGAGAAATTCCAATAAACTGTTTTGGCGGCAGGGAACGTAATCCCAGAGTTTCCACCACAATCACCAGCGCGAGTCGGAGAGGAACCGGCAGCAGTACCGGCAATCGTAATATCGCGAAAGTCGCAGTCATTAGCAGACAGGCTGTTTACAGTAAGAGTGCGCGTTGTGCCAATCGTGTTGGAACGGACAAACACCCTACGAATTGGGGAAGACCCAGCAACAGTAAGCGTGCCGTTAATTGTTTGGTTGCCACCTAGTACTAAATTTTGCGGTGTAGACGACGGTGATGTAATTGTTAAATTGTTGAATGTGTTTTGTCCATTTATTGTTTTAGTAAAAACCCCGCCAGAGCTGGATGTCAACGATACGTTATAAAAAGTTACGCCACCGCCGGTAATTTGTGCGAAAGCGCTAGAACAATTTATTTGTGAAGTACCAGCGTTAAAAGTTAAGTTTGCTGATGTACTGAAACTTACACCTGTGCTTCCAGAAAGAGATAATGTACTTGAGCCAAGGTTAATTGTTCTTGTATTGGAATTTTCAGAAGAAAGTTGGCTTGCTGTTACGTTGTAATTGGCGGTGTCAAACGTACCTCTGGTTACAGTCAAGTTTCTAGTTGATATGTTTAATGCATCGCCGAGGGTAACGGTAATGCCGGTTCCATCTACAGTTAAACCGCCAAACGTCTTTCCAGCAGTGGTGATGGTTGCTGTACCAGTTACCGTTACAGTACCCGTATGGGTGTAAGTCATACCAGCAACAAGCGTGATACTTCCTGCTACGGTAATTGCTGCTGTGCCAGTAATGGTTCCGGTGAATCCGGTGCAGTTAATAGACTTTGCGCCGGTATTCCCAGAGGCAATCGTGCAAGTGCCGCTAGAGCTACCATCAAAGAAAACGTCATCTGCCGTGGTAGGTATAGCCGCACCACCAGCACCACCAGACGTGGTTGCCCACTTAGACCCGGCTGTGCCGTCCCAAGACGCAGTTCCACCTACCCAATAGCGGTCAGCCATCAGTCAGCCTTCACATAGCGGACACCGTCGATTTCGATGTACTCCGGCTCAGGCTCCGGCGGCGCAGTCACCAGCGCAATCCAGTTGTTGACGCGCTCTTGCTTCATCGCTTCGATTTCTGCGTCAGTAGTGCTTTCGTCAACGTAGAGTGCATCACGATAAAGACCGTGTTCAGTCTGAACCTCAAAGTCAATCTTCATGTTAGGCAAGGGTCACAGAAAGGTTGCCGGAAGAAATCTTGAATATGTCACCATTACCAACCGTCTTGGAGGCCGTGAGAGAGGCGTGGTAGAGCAGATTGCCGGTTGTATCGGCATCCATAACGCCAACGTGCGTAATCGTTCCCCAAGAGCCTGTAGCGGTCGGGAATGTCACGTCAGCGCTATTGGTTGCGACACCATTGCTAGGCGCACCAAAAGTCACAGAAGTACGCGCATACGAACCGCCAGTGCATTCAGTACCAGTATTGGCATCCGTGGGATCGGTCGTGTACAGAGCAACGTATACCGTGGTTGGACTGCTGTAAGAAGTATTGCGGAGAGTAGCGTTAATCAACGCATTTTCAAGATAGTTTGAAAAGTTTGCCATGATTTACCTCGTAGCGATAGAAATAGCGATTGGCGAGGCAGAGTATTCGCCCGCATCATCGCTGGTTGTAATAGCAGTAATTGCCCGGTCATACAGCGATGCCCAAGTTGCAAGCCGAGCATCATTCATCAAATATGGTTCAGCCTCTGCAAGAGATGCATAAAGCAGCGCATCGACGCAGTTAGCAAGAAACATATTGCTTGAATTGTTATCACTCAGATACGGAGGGGCTGCATAGTAAAGAAGCCTTGCCGTATATGAACTATCAGGAATCGGGGCAAATTGAAACTCGCTTGCAAGAATCGTATAAAAGACAGGGATGCCAGATTCAGCGGTACGAGCATTGCGAAAGAATGCAGATGGGCTTTGATAAGTAACCGGAGAGACGGGATTGCCATCAAAGTGAACATCGCGCAGTTGAAGGAAGTCCGTAGGCAAAGAGACCGTCGAATCGCCAGCAGTCGTAGTCGTGGTTACAACCTTGAGCATCTGGCGAATACGCAGTTCCCTACGCAGACGATCTTCTGCAAGACGAATAAAGTCAGGAATCTGACTCGTCAGGTCACTTCTTGCGAGATAGTTTGCGACTGTCGTTTTTAGGTCGCTGTAGTTTGTCAGGGCCATCTATTAGTTCCTTCAACTTGGCATCGTCAATGTCATCCCATCCGTACTCGTAGATACCAATGTGCTTGATATGCTTGGACAGGCAATGGTCTACATACACAGGAATGCCGTTGTCAGCAGCCCTGGCGCAAAAGTGAACGTCCTCGCCAATCACTCCCCACTTGCCCCAACCAACGTCAAACCAGGGCCGAGGAATCTTCTCAAAAGCCTGCTTGCGAATCATCACAACACCGAATCCGACAGCAGTAACTTGCTCAATGCCCTCCTTGCCTCGAGAGTCAACCTTGATCCAGCGGTGGTCTGGTTTCCCCTCGGGAGGGTTCTCTACCATCTTAAGATTCAGGGCGCACGGCAGAACGGGTTGTCTGCGACTGGTCGCGTTGACCCCGACAATGTCTGTTTCCCGGCTCAACAGAATCTGAATCAGGTCTCTAGGAAAACGCATATCGCTATCAATGAACAGGACTGCATCAGCCCCCTCAGATAGCGCAATCTCTACCAGCTTCTCTCGCTGGTCAAAGATAAGCGTTCCGGGCATCGTGTACATCTGGAGGCCACCAGAACCGTCCTTGCAGCGTGTCAGAACGTCATAAGCAATCATCTTTGCGAAGTCGAATGCGAACGCAGTATGGACTTCGTCTCGGCACGGTACGCATACCGCTACTTTCATAGTTGTCCCCTATAGGTTTTGCAGGCTTGCCCGATCTCAGTGCCATTGAGCCACCTTGCGAACTCAGTGTCATCCACTATCGCAAATCCTCTCATAACACCTTTCTTGTTGAGATCGTCAATCACCGTCAGGGGAATACGCGCCACATGGTGCAAATCATTGACAAAACCAGTTCTGTGTTTGTCAAAGTCAAGTTGTTGTTTGTTGATAGCAAGGATGTTTTCAATATCCTGCTTGGTTTCGATAACGTATCCGCTATCTGTGTCGTGGAATACTTGCTCCCTGACACCATCACTTCGGATTACTTTAGCCATTTCATCCTCAAAAAAATGGGAGAGGGCTTTCACCCCCTCCCACACTACTTACAGCGACATATCAAGGTCAGCAACGATGCCGTGAGCGGCCTCATTCTTGACCTCAAGGGTGACTTCAACAAGCACTTGGGTCTTGTCCGAGTCACCCGCCTTGGCAAGCTCATTCGTCTGGAACGGACGCAGATAAGCCAGAGCAGCGTACTCAGGATCAAGCACCAACGCATCACGAACACGCATAAAGCGGTTCGGGACAACGCTCATCGAGCCGAAATCGCTCATGTAAACGTCAGCCGCACCAATGATGGTGGTCGGAGTGTTGGCGGGCGCCATGAAACGCTGTTCTGCGATACCGGCAAACGACGAAACCTTCTGCTTGCCAGCAGCACCGACCATCAGCACCTTCGGATTGCCACCGCTGACGTAGACCTCAGAAACAACAGTTTTCAGCAGGGCTTCGGTGAAAGTGCGTTGCGTGCCATCGGTACGGGTCGAGACACCAATGGTCGCCGGGTCAACACCACTCGCACCAACATTGCTATTGGTCTTGATCCACGACAGCAGCGAACCCATCTTGCGAGCCGCCGAGTTCGACGTGCCAGCCGAGCGACCTTGATTGCTCAGAAGGATGGTCTCGAGGTCGCGCTTGATTTCAGCCGATGCCTTAGCCAGTTGGTAAGCCTTCTCCGACTTGCGGCCTGCCTTGTTGACGGTGTCCAGAGTGCCGGAGACCTTGATGGTCTTTTGCAGAATCTGGGTGTAGTTACCGAGACGAACCGTGGGCGACAGGGTAGCGTCCGAAGCGTCAGCACCTTCAACGGCAGCGTTGTTGGTGGTAGCCGCAGCGAGACTGTCGGTCTGCCATTCGTGGAAGACTGCGGTTGCCTTGGTCTTGCCAACCGACGACATGAACGGTGTTTCAGTCGGGCTGATGTTATAGATAACGTCGGTCAGGTCTTCACGTTGACCGATAGCGTCATGGGCGTTATAGATAGCCATGATTATTTCCTTTATAAGAAGCGTTCAAAAATAGCGGCAGCATCTGCAACCCGTCCAGATTGACGGAGACGAGCCTTATCCTTTTTAAGTGCATCTGCTTCGGAAGACTTAGCCTTTGCAACGCCGGGCTTTAGCATCTTCGGAGCCTCATTTACCTTCTTGGTAATCTGCGGCTTCGACTGCATCAGTTTGTCGTATTGCATGGCCTTATAAAGCACTTGCACATGGCGAGAGTCATACACTTGCGAGAGTTCTTCATCCGAATAACCGATGCCATTTGCAAACTTACGCAAGTCGGAGCGGATAGCCTGCGCCTTGTCTGCGTCAGCAAAATCTGGCAATGCCTGCGAGAGTTTCGCCATCTCATTCTGGACAAACTTCTGCAAGTTCTGCTGGTACTCCGCTTGTTGCTGTTGAGCAATGCGTTGTTGTTCAGCGCGAACCGCAGTCAGTTGCTTCTCTTTCTGAGATAACTCTGCAACCCTGACCGCATAACCAATCGGATCGGTTTCCTTCAACATCTCCAAGTCGTCCTCAGATTGCTGTTGAGCCAAAAACTGCTCAATCGCTTGCAATCGTTGGGCGTATGCGTCCCTCAGTTGTCGTGACTCCTCAATCGCAGCACGTTCGGCCTCAATAGCCCTGCGTTGCTCAGCGATTTCCTGAGTCTTCTTCGTGTAGTCAGCCCCGAGTTGGTAGGACTTCACCAGGTCGTCAAGGGTCACATCCTTTTCTTCTCCCGCAGCCTTAATGCGGTAGACAGGCTGTTCCTCTACTTCCTCTTGCTCCTCAATCTCGTCGGATTCTTCATCCTCTTGGGCCTCTGTCTCATCGGATTCAACGGGTTCAACTTGCTCTTGCGAGGGTTCACCACCGTCCATCAACGAGAGAATCTGGCTTGCCGCCTCTTCCACAGTTCCACTTCCCTGTTCGGGAGTCATGGTATTTTCCATCTGTCTTCCTTTTTCCAGATACGTCTGGAGGCGTTTCCTAGCGAAATGCTAGAAAATCTTGAGCCTTTTGCGATCTATCTCTTTTTGATGCGCCAGAGACTCAATTTGTGCTTTGAATTCCTTTATCGCAGTAAGTTTTCCATAGGCAGCGTTTCTGGTCTCAAAGTCGAACTCATTGGAATTGGCCCAACGGTTGATTTCTCGACTTTCCATATCGCTAAAAATCTCTTGAAACATCGGGTCTAGCAAAAGATTCTTCGCCCAGTCGCACTTATCCACGATCACACCTTGATTAGAGAGTTGATGGTATCAATCGCTCTTAAAACGGTATCAGACTGCGCCACATCTGCGTCACCACTAGCAACCGCAGCCTCTATTTCTAACTTGATCTGCTTCAATGCAAGTTCTGCTTCCTTGATTCTTATTGCCGCAGCGTCATTCTGGGCTTTCATCGTCATTTCAGCCGACTTGCGAGCGATTTCCAGTTGCATCTGCTCGCGGTCAAGCTGAATCCGGGCAGTATCAGATGCCGCTCTCAGCTCATTCTTCTCGCGTTCAACCTGGGCAAGCAATTGTGCCGCCTGCGTATTCGGGTCTGGTTGCTGCTGCGAGGCTTGCTGCTCAAGCATTGCATCAATCTCTGGCGTTACGGGGCGGAAATAAGCATCCACATCCTTGATGCCAGCGGCCTCCACCATCTTTGCCAATGTGTTCCGATACTGCGAGACCGAAACCAGCGGATTAGCAGGGCCAAACTGCTGAAGAATCTGCTCCTGCTTAGTCAAAACCATCTGGAGCATGGCTAGTTGCTCGTTGCGGTTACCATTGCCAAGACCGACATTGATGGTCACGTCATAACTGGTCTTCCAGGTACGCGGATCAAACGGTACATATTTGCCCCTGAGACGCAGAATGCGGGGCTTATCAGAGTATTTGGTGGTTAGGTATAGGATGCCCTTAAAGAGGCTCTTAACGCCCGTCTCAGCGAATGTACGGGCCACTAATTCCAGCTTGCCTTGCGCCTGCGAAGTCATAGCGGCGACAGCAGTAGCAGTGACGTTCTGAAGGATGTCAGGATTCAGCCCCTGCTGCGAATCAGAGACGCCAGTACGCTTTGCCTGCACCGAGTCGATGTATTCCATCATCGGGAATGTCTGAGACGCTACAGACTGCACAGAGAGTGCCTGTACAGCACTAGGATTCTTGACCCGTACTACGCCACCCGGAATAGTCGTCAGAAGGTCATCCAGATTCACCTGACCATCGACTGCAATCATGCGATTGTTGTTCGTCAGATAGAGGTTATCCAGCATCTGCCGAGTCAGGGTGGTTTTGATGAGCTGCAAGTCGGTGGCACGGTCAGCAAGAGACTGCCCGAAGAACTTGTGCGAGATAGGCAGCGGGCAAATGGAGTGGAACGGTACGAAGTCACACTCTTCTTGGCTAAGAATCTCGTTGCCAGCGTAGAAAATCTTGTTCCTCGTGGTCGGGCCTACGTCATCCTCGCCGAGAACCACATAGCACTCAAAGACCTCGACCTCCTGCATATCGAAGTCCAGCGACTGCATATCGTGCGGCTGCTCGCCCTCAGAGAATCGTGCCACCCGCTCCGGAGTGAACGACAGACTGTCATTCGCTGGCAGGGATGAGACTATGTCTTTGTCAAAACCCATCGACACCAGCTCGCCTCGAGTGACCAGACGGCGGTGGGCAACGAACGGACTGTCTTGAATGTTCCTCGCACGCTTGGAGATCAGAAACTCCTCTGGCGGAACATTCTCAATCTTCACCGTGCCGGTCTCGCTGCGCTTCTGCACCTTGATGCTGTGCTTCCGCATGACCATGCCAGACTCGTCGACCACTTCCTCTGTGTCCTGCTCAACGACCTCCAGAGACACATCTGAGAGCAGCATGACCAACTCAATGTCAGTCAGGTCTGTATAGGTCTCTGTGTGAATGTCTACACGGTTGTCCCAATAGGTCTTGACGATGCCGACCTTCTGCAACAGTGCGTCAAAGAACCAGTCACGCAGAATGATGAAACCATCGTTGTCGCGGTTCAGCACCCAATTGCAATAGTCCGTAGCCTGTTTTGCGGCTTCCTCGTCGCCAGGAGATACCGGCTCAAACCGCACTACATCGTCGCTGGCGAATACACGCATGAGCTGTGGTAGCGCACCATCAATAACCTCTGCGACCTCGCCCGTGACGATCTGAGAGCGTCCCTCGACCTCGTTACCGTATGGGTCGCGCAGATATGCCGAGAGTGCCTGCCTGCGTTGTTCTGTCGTCTCAGACTGTAGATAGCCGACTGCACCGTCAATCTCAGACTCGATCAGCGACTTCAAAGAATAATTGTCCATCAGACCACCCACTTAGAATTGATTTTGAGCGGCTTGCCCCAATCGCCACCAGATTCGTCCAGCCCGACTGCCAAGTACCGAAATGCGTCAGCAGCGTGAGACGACCAATCGTGCAGAGGTTTGTCGTAAAACACAGCTCGCCTCTCGTCGTAATCACGCCGGTAGTTCCTGAGAGCGTCCAGTCCCTGCTTTGTATCCTTGTCGAACCAGCAGCGCGGCAGGAGTTGCCTCACAGACTGTATTCCATCGGCTACGGACAATCGCGGGCAGACTGTTATCTCGAGGCCCGCCTCTTGCAGCACTTCCTTGCGAGACTTGCCGGTTCCTAGCTCTCTCACCTCTACGTCATGCGGCAGTATTTGAATCGCGTGATGATAATTGTTCTCTTGCAGCCAGCCGAAATAATAATCGAGACCGACTCCGTGGTTCTCGAGGAAATCGACTAATCGAACCTCCTTGCCGACCACCTGGGCAACCCAGATCGCTGTGCTATCACTCATGCCCAAGTCCCAAGCGCAAACGGTCTTGGCGAGCGGTTCAAACTCAATGCTGGTGATGCGCCCCTTCTCCTCGAGTTGGTTTATCAGCTCACCGTAGAACGATCCTGTGACCGGTGCTTGGAACGAACACTCGAACTCCTGAGCGTATCTGTCGGCGCCCATTTCCTTCTTTGCGGACTCCAGCTCGGAATAATCAAGTATCCCTGTCTCGCTAGCCTTGAACTCCAGAAGCGCCCAATCAGGCGATGAGGCGGCACGGTCTCTAAAGTCTGCAAAATGATTCCGGCCCTTTGGAGTGCCTAGAAAGAGTGCGAATCCCTTTCTATCGGCGAGAGCCGGGCGGATGATCTCGTTCCATATCTTCGGGTCTTGGTCAGCAATCTCATCAATGACCACTCCGTCGAAATACTGCCCCCTCAAAGAGTCTGCATTGTCAGACCCGTAAAGCTGGATGCGCCGCCCGTAGAACTCTGACTTGAGTTCGCTCACGTTGAGCTTGGCCTCGAGAGGGCGCGTGAATCGCTCTAGGTAGTCCCACGCAATCCGCTTGGCCTGACCATAGGTTGGGGCTATGTAAGCGTATCTAGGGGCCTCTAAATTGCTCTTGAGCGCACTATGGACTAGCTGGTTGATGGCAGCGACCGTCTTGCCCATCCGTCTGTGAGCCACCACCACCACGAAGCGGTTGCCAGCGACTGCCTTATGAATCTGTCTCTGTGCGTCTCGAGGCCGGTAGCCGGTGTCAATAACCTTCTCAGTCATCGACTCCACTCACCACCTTGATAGAGAGCGGGCCACCAGCGTCTCCAGTCACCTCTGTTCTGGCGAGCTTGGGGATGTGGTACTCAATGGCGCGCAGATAGATGTCGCACGCCTTCTCCGGGCTTTTGTCGGCGACCTGAGAGATCCACGATACAAAGTTCTCTGCGTTGTCCTCAGCCATGCGAGCGATAGCCTCACGGACAGCAGCAGTTGCCTTGTTCACGGAGCCAGCGGGTCTGCCCGGAGAACGAGGCATTTCATACCTTTTTTTATTATAAGAATCGTTCTCATTCATGATTGCACCATAAGGAAGTGTTGAGACACCTATAAGAAAGTCTGATAGCACACAGACAAAAAGTGTGGGACTATCTCTCTACGCACTCAACAACGAGTGTGACTACATAGGAGACAGTCATGCGCGTCAATATTGATACTCTGGTCGCAAAGCATACATCCTTCCGCACACTTAACGAGATGTGCGACCAATGGGAAATCTATCGCTATCGCCCTACTATCCGCACAAAGGGTCTCGACCTTGAGCGCGAAGAGTCTTGGGAACTCATCAGGATTGCCAATGCATACAATGACCGTATGTATTTGAGGGGATTGAGATGACGGTGTTCAGGGACTACTCCACCTACCTGCAGCGCATCGTGCGCCTTGAGAAGCAGGCGCATGAGCAGTGCAATCGAAAGCAGTATGTTGAGGCTCAGGCCACCATGCGGCAGATCGTGTGTGAAGCTAACGCGCTGCGTGAGTGGCTGAAAGAACAGACCGAGGAGTGATAAAATGCATGAAGACACAACGCCGGAGAAGATTGCCGGCACCATTGGTCTGATAGTGATCTTTGTCTTGATCGCCCTGATCTAAGCAGATCGACAGCGAATCGGAAGCGAAGCGGTAGCCCGGGCGCCGTACAAGACCCGGGACCAAGAGGTGAGAGGGCTGCATGTTCTATCGGCGCAGACCCGCCGAGAGATCCCACCCGTGCCGCTCTCTCACCTGTTGATGACGCAGCGTAGTGGAGGAGTACCACACCGCCCTCATAAGGCGGAGACCCCAGTGCAAGTCTGGGCGCTGCAACCAGCCTCTCTGATGAGCCCTGAATGGGCGAAACCCGATGGGGTCAGAGGCAGCCGACCTTCCGGTGTAGGTTGCAGAATGCCAAGTGACTGTCGAGTGTAGAGACTCTTTATGGTTGCTTGAGTATTGGAGCGAACGGCTCATATGGGGTGGTGATCTCTACCACGCATCCCTGCGGCCAAGTAGTGAACCGGATGCATTGCACCGCCGCCACGCGGTCCCGACGGCTAGCCTCGCGCCGCCGCGAAAAGAAATCGGGAACGTGGCATCAAAAGGGGGTCATGTGGGTGACTTTTTAGGCAGGTTCGATTGCAGTACGGGAGTTGTCAGAACGCTATACAGCAAGGGCGACATCTCGGTGAGGACGTCGACCATTGCAGACATGCTTTTGGTAGACAAACTGCAAAAGGAAAACAGTAAGGGGTTTCAACGTTCAAGCATACCTAGGCGACTAATCACTCTAGGGGCTTCGGCCCCTGTATAGGAGACCAAAATGAATAAAGTAGATTTAGGAATCAATCGTCGTATTCCTGTCCGCTGGCAGTATGCCCAGATTGCTGAGTGGCGCGATGCACTCGGCCCCAAGGAACCTTTATATATCGCTGTCTGTAACGAGCCGTGTATGGATGCACCCGAATGGATTGCCGGTGGCGCTCATATGTGGAACGGACATTATGCCGTCAACCGTGAACCTTGGAACGGCTAAACCTTATAGCACCTATAAGAAATTGTTACTAGCACTAGACCCGTTTCTATGTTCTACTGACTACACAGGCAGCGCGTTGACTGTCTGACTATACGGAGACTACAAAATGACTACTAGCACTATTCACCGCATCACCGTTAATGCTCCGAACCCTTCCTACGATGGCCGCTGCAAGTATGGCATCGACAGCATTAAGACCTTCAAGGCCGGCACTTTGGTTTCCGTGCACTCGTGGCGCGAAGGCAAGCCTTGGGATGCAAGGATTATGCTTGGTGATGACTCGCGCAGCATCACTGGCAACGTGGCTGCTTCTTTGTATGACGTGCTGTGTGATGCCGAGCCTAAGACTGTCCGCGAGATTATTTTTTGCCGTGGCGGTGCTGGTCTTAACATCCACGAGGACTTGCTGCAAGCCATGTTTGAGAACGGCGATATCAGCATGGAGCAGATTGACGCTGCCATCACTCGGGTTTTTGCTAGGTGGGACGGAAGGTTCTAGCAGGATTCGCAGCATGAAACACGATATCACTACTAAACGGAGACTGAAATGACTACATGGCAATGTGCAATCGAAGACGCACACTATTTCCTTGCAAAGGGCTATGACCCTATCACCGCTGCCATGCGTGCGGCAGAATGTTGGGCCTCGCCTCCGTTCATTGGGCAATGGATGCGCGGTATCTATGACGAAATCAAGGTGCAAGCATGATTGCCTACTGCGACTACATAGCGCATCTGATTGGGCAGATTCGACACTTTGATACGCAAGGGATTGCCGCCGACATTGGCAGCCCCAAGTACGATTTGGATGCCGATGGTGCGCTCGCCAGCACTCGCAAGACCATCCTTGTCACCGATCTCAATGGCAAGATGTACCAAATCACGGTGGAGGAAGTATGAAGTGGTCAGAGAAACATCCAATCCTGTTTGAGTTTCTTGGGTTCTTGGGCGTGTGCCTTCTGATTGCCTTTGCTGCGCTCAGTTGGATTTTGGCCCCATCATTGAACAGTTGATGTCACCGTCATCGTCCACCCAGAAGCCGAAGATGCGGTCGTCGTCGAGTTCGAAGTAGATACACTCATCCTCAACCTCCACGCCTTCTATGGTTCGCCCTAGAAGGCTTGTGAGCATTTCTTCCGGTGTCATCTGCGCCTCATCTTCACAAACATCTTGTCGACTGCGGTTGGCGTTCTTAGGATTTCTTCCATTGAGCCTTTGAGTGTCTCACCATAGGCAGACTTTTTGAACTCAATGCCCAATAAATCGAAGCGGTCTTGCTCAGGCCATCCGAAGTACCATGCCCACTCGCAGTAATAGATCCAGCTCATCTCATTGAACCGCCGAACGTGTGTCGGGTCTTGGTCAGCTCCAAGAGACAGCCAGTAGGGCACTCCAATCTCCATGATGCCGCCGCTGCACAATAGGTCGCGGCAGTTCTCCATTGCCTGCACTAGGTCTTGGATATGCTCCAGGCAATCGTGAGTCACGATGCGCTTGAACATACTTTTCTTGATCTCTACCGGCCCGAAGCGGTTGGTATCGACTGTCTTACCAAACTCTACCTTGGTGATGTCGCAGACCCAATCCGGCCTGACACGCTCGAGGATGTCTACGTTGAAGAACTCGGGAGTGAAATGCCGCCCCGATCCCAGATGCAGAGTGTCAGGCAATGCCATCAAGAAACTCCCTCATGTCGGAGACTACTCGAGTATCGTCGTAGGTCGCCCGCACCATCTGGCGAGCTTCTTCCCACTTGTCTGTGCCGAAGTCCTGGCGCATCTGCTCCAAAACCTTGATTGCAGCTTCACCAGTCTCTGCAACGTATGGATAGTCCTTTAGATACAGCGGGACATCATTGTCCATGCTGGTCAGTACCGGCACGTTGCAAACCGCAGCAGTCCATATCTTCAACGGAGGCTTGAAGCTTTCTTTGATCTTCCGGCGCACCGTGTAGTGGGCAGAAAAGTTGCCTAAGACTTGCACGCTGTTGTCATAGCAAGAGACACAAACCACTTCCGCCGGGGCAACCGTGTTGGATAGCGTGCCGTAGTAACCGATGGCGAACTTGTCCGTGACCTTCAAATCTCGCGGAATCCTTGTGTCTACCAAATGAGTTACATAGTAGCCCGGCTGCTGACTGTGGATGCTAAGCCTCGCGTCCAGCTCGAGATTGCAATCGCTATCAATCGGATCGCCGACGACAAAGTTCTTGTCACGCAGCTTGCCCAGCTCTTTGTTAGTTATGTGCTGCAACCAGAACTTGTTGAGAATGACTATCGCATCCTCAATCTTTAGATGCGTCTGGTAGACGAACTCATGTTCTTTGATGTGTTCGGCGCAAAACTCTGCCATCTGAATCGACCTAAGAATGGTCGAGCCAGAGAATTGCCATGCTGGATGACCTACGAAGACAACGCGCATATCAAATCATCTACATTGTCAGAACAGAGCAGCGGAATCAGCTCCTGAATCTCTGGATCGCTCAACTCCCACCACGGATTTGCAAGTAGCGCATCAATCTGGCGGCTAGTGAAGCGTTGTCGGATTTCGCGGGCTGGGTTGCCAGCGGCAATGCAATAGGGCTTAACGTCTTTTGTGACGACAGCCCTTGCTGAGATGACTGCACCGTGACCAATTTTTACTCCCGACATGATCGTACAACCAGACCCCAGCCATACATCATTACCGATGACTACATCGCCCTTGCTATGCGGGTGACCCTTGCCGTGCCATTTCCAGTTGCCGATATGCCCAAACGGGTAAGTCGTTACCCAGTCGGTCCGATGGTTACCGCCAAGGAATATCGTCACGCTGTCGGCGATAGAGCAGAAGTCTCCAACATACAACTTGGCTCCTTCGCCCCATTGTCTTACTTTGATGTTTTCGAGTCCGTAACTGTGACGGGCCATTCCAGCAATCTCGCTATCTCAAATGGGCAAGTGTGCATGATCTCTGGACACTTGTCGTAAGCCGGAAGTCCGTCTTCCAACACGATGCCAGGATACAGCTCGTCAAGGTATTTCAGGCTCCTGACATATCTGGCACGTTCTGTTAAACCGTGACTGATAGCGTGAGGATGGTAGATATCGTCATTCCAGAACTTAGCACTCAACCCGACCTTCATGCCGCAAGCCATAGCATACAGAACGTGACTTCCCATCCTGTCTGTCACAAGATAAGAATACTCAGAAAAAATCTTCCTAAGCCGGTAGAAACTTGAAATCTCCCATACCCCGGCCCCAATCTCTACTGGAACCGTGTAATGAGGTTTGAGATGCCGATCGTTCCAGGCAAGCAATACGGTTACGTCATTGTGCTTGGTGAATACTTTTACGCGCTCATGCACCGCTTTGGAAAAGTCGCACCACGGATTGCTATGCGCCGGAACATATAGCGTCTTACCATTGCGCTGAAAGTCTCCACGAGGTTCAGAGTTCAGGAAGTTCAAAAATGGCAGGCCAACAGCGTGAGCAGGGACATACTTGCCAACCATGTCTGCCGTATGCTGGTCTTGCGTCAGCTCTTTGTAGAAACTTTTTAGGCCAGGGTCAAGAGCAAACGGAATGTCTTGATCCTCAATGGGCCACCACAACCACATATGCTGGAACCGCACCCTCGTCTGGGGCAGCGCGATACCAACATGATTGGCAAGCCAGCGGGCATAACCGTAGTACTCTACCTCGCTGACCGTACTAATCTCTTTCTCTCGCATTCCCACTCGTCCATGAAGTCGCACTCGATGCCGAACCATGGGCCACCAAGTGTGTAATGCAGAGCATGGATGTTTTCTCTGGTATGCGGATACACGCCCACCAGATAGTTCCATCCAATCGGCAGCGCACCAATGTCCTTGTCGTCTAGCCACTCAAACCGATGCAGATACGCTGGTGTCGCAGAGTTCACTACATCCGGTGTCAATGCTTTCACCTTTGGGTGGTTGCAGTTGAACACCATGAAGCTAGACCAGTTTTTTCTAGGGTATGGATGCTGTTTGCACCCATCCATCTTGACGGTCTCTTGTGGCGTGTATTGATGCTGCGCTACTGAAACTGCTTTGTCTGGATCAATCTCATCCAGAACCTTGCGAATGTCTGACTGGAACAAGAAGTCGCAATCACAGAAAACCGCGAATCCTTCCTTGGCTAGAGTCGGAGTAAGGAAACGAGTGATCGAAAACTCAGTCGCAGCCAGAGAATCAATCCCGCGCCAATAAAGCCAAGAATCTCGAAGCTCTTGTTGAACCAGTCCGAAACAATCAACATCACTTCTCGACAGTATTGAGTGACGGCAGACCTCATAAGCCTCATCCTCCCTGCTGTCGTAGCCGATGTAGACCTTCACTTTTTCTTGTTTCTTGAGCTGATTGCCGCAGCCTTCTGCTTTGCGTCTGCCTTGCTGGATGCGCCCCACGCCTTCAGGGATAGCAGCAGTCGAGTGGGCTTGCCATCCTTATACTCTGGCCCTGGCATATTGCCCATGCGGGCTAAGAAACTTGCACGGCGAGGATTATCCCCCGACTTAACCGGAGCCTTTAGGTCTGAACCCGGATTAGCGGCTTCGTAAGACTTGCGACCCCTTTCGTTTAGGCCACCAGATTTAGCCTTGCCTTCTTTTCGCGTCCATGCGGGAGATTTCATTCCAGTAGCCCCGGATTCCGCCGAAGAATCTCGGCTAGTTGGTCATCGAAAGTTACATAGTTTGACGTTCCACCCTTCCCGCGACTTATTGCATCAAGATAGCGAACGCCGGGAATACCGGCACTTCTCAATCTTTCAGATGCCGCAACCTTATCGCCTAATGTATTTGTCAATCTATTGATAATACGTTCGCCAGAAGGATTAAATGGTTCTTTGGGGACTAGAACATCTTTACCAGATAAAGCACTTAACAAAGCATCGTCATATTCGCTGACTTTTGTTTTATCAACGGAATATCCAATTTTTGCAAGTGCATCTTGAACAAACTTGCTTTGTTCACTCAGCGGCTTGTCGTAATCCAGAAAATGTTGTGGGCCTAACGGGTCAGTTGCTTCTCGCGCACCGGGCCAGCGGAGATTTACTTCGTATAGTTGGCCCTGAGATGCTTTAATGTCTTTTTTGTTTGCTTGACGTGCAGTTGTTAGCATTTTTTCGTAATATGGAACTCCTCCCATATCAAGAGCATATGCCTCACCACGTTTTGCATCATCAAGGCCAGTTTTTGCAATTCTCTGTGCTGTTTGTTTGCCTTGATGATAAATAAGACCAAGTGCGTGTGCCACGGGGTCGCCTTTTACTCCACCCTCATATGTTGCTCCACTAAATCCATATGTATATGGAGATGTTGCATCACTTAATCTTTTTTGGTAACCAGTTGCAACCTTCGGGCTTTCCGCAAAGTAAAGTCCATGTCCATAAGCCTGTGCACCTTCGCCAGTGCCAATCTTGGACATATCAAACTTGTCAAACTTGTGCGGACTTCCGTGGAATACACGGATTGCACCCATAAGCGGCGCAGCAGCAAGTCCGACACCCTTACCAATCGGCCCACCGAAGTCTAGCAATCCAGAGACAGCAGCGGTTCCATAGTTACCCGCCATGCCTTCGCGGGCAGCACCTAGCCCCGGCACAAACGGTTCTGCAAGATCAGCAAACAGGGTGCGGATTTCGGCTGGACTCAGCCGCTTTTTCGCTTTCCCGAGTTTGCTAATCCTATCCATTACGCTCTTTCCATTTTTACAGGACGGCAGTAGTAGTCGCCGCCATCTTTGTGTTCATGCCAAATTTGCATTTGCTGGCACTCCTCAAGCGTTTCCCAAGTTTCAATCAATGTCCAATGACCAGCGGTCAGCAGCCAAAGATTGAACCAGATAATCACTTTTTCGCCGTCTTCGCAGCGGCTTTGAACGCAGCGGCTGTCGGTGCGCCCTTGGCTCCGGGCTTACGCATCTTTTCCTTGGAGCCAGCTTCGATGCGCTTGCGTTTTGCGTGGATGTTTGCGTAGAGACCGGGCTTCATTTCTTCTTGCCCACCTTCTTCGCTTCACTCATGGCGATTGCTACGGCTTGCTTGCGCGACTTAACCACAGGCCCGTTCTTGCCAGAGTGCAATTCCTTGTCCTTGAACTCCCCCATCACCTTGCCCATCTTGGCCTTCTTCGCGGCTTCCATGCCAGCAGCAGTATATGGATATTTCTTCTTTCCGACCATTGGCATGATCTATCTCCCAAAAAAATACCCGCGAATTGCGGGCGAGCGAACCAAACTATGAGGATGTCAATAGTTATAGTTCTTAGGTAAATATTAGGTTGTTGGGTTTTTTGAGTCAATAGGTAACCCATGGCTTTTGATGTCCCCATCAAAAATCCTATGAGACCAAGATCTCATCTCCCGCTAGGGCCATATTCTTCTTCCGAGGCCACCTTACGGGTGCTAATCGCCAGCATCAAAATGCCGTCCTCGTTCGTGCCAGTACCTATGGAAGTCTGGCTGCGCTGGGTTATGGCGCTCGGGTTCTCTTGTTGGCGGCCCCCTACAGGCCCACTACTAACGCGAACAGTACGGTCTGTGCCAAAAGAAAAACCCCGCTTAAGTAGAGGCTCGGCCTTGGCGAGGCAGTCATCAGCACCCTCTGGAAAGCGCGTTAGACCACACAAGCCCCTACTTAAACAGGGTTTTCCAGAGAGCAGCAATATCTGACTGCCAATCAGACAAACCTAACCTACGCCTTCCTAGACTTTCGTGCAAGTCTTTCTGCGTAGTCAAAAAACTCTGAGTGCAGGATGTTGAGACAGTCGGCTAACTCCTCGCGGAACCTGGCATTGTCCAGGTCTACGCCAGCATCCTGTGCGCTCGGCAATGCTTCTTTGCCCGTACCTCTGCATCTGATACAAGGTTTGTCGGTCAGTATCTGCTCGCGCTTTTCGAATTTGACACCTTTGCATGATCGGCAAGTATCGGTCAACCAGTAGCACAATGCAGTCTCTGCAATCTGGTGCAAGGTACGTTTCGGCAGATGCGATCTCTGTTGTCTTTTGAGGCCGACGAAACGTGTCATCAGCTCACGCAACAATTCTTTGGTCTTAGACAAGTCATTCTGGTACTTGGCCCAAAAACACAAAGCACCCAATCCCTTTCGGCGGGCAACGAACCCGCTGCTGGCAATCATATCTACATCGAAATGCAGATCATCGCACTTCAAATTACTACTACTTGCTGCTCGCGTCATCCGCTCAATCGTTCCCACACATTTCCCTTGCTACCGCTGCCCACGCCTCTAAAGATGTCTCTACGGTATAGGCACAGTCTTTCCACCAGTCAGATTCTTGAATAGATAAATGAATACATAATGGATAGACTGCGCGCCACTCGCCGCGCTGCCGTTTGTATACAAGTAATGGTATACCATCTGCCTGCCTGCAAGCCTGCGCCCACCACTCCCTAACGTCTCCGAGCATAGCCTTGGAATGGTCTTTGACCTCTACAGACCATCCCGGTATCCCGATCAAGTCAGAGTCTCCAGCGTCATTCCTGACTCGCCGCTTTGCCTCCCATCCGGTCAGCTCGAAGATGATCCTGCAGACAGCCAGTTCACCTCGCTTGCCTTTGTTCCTGCTGAACTCACCCACGCACTTTCTCCAGAAGTTGAAGTTCGGTGATGCCGTAATAACGCTCGAAAGCCTTGCGACCCATACCATGCAATCCCTGATTGCCTCTGTGATGTTCCGGGCACAGCGGGATAACGTCAAAGTTGCTGGCCCGTCGACCGGCTCCGGTTCCAGTCCTGGGGTGATGCAGCTCAGCCGGTGTCTCTCCAAGACCTAAGTGCTTACAGAGGATGCAGCCCATCTCAGCCACCTTCCTCATGTGTTCCTTTTCAGATTTCGTCAAGATTGAAAACCACTCCTTGTTCAACCGCCCAAGCTTCAATGCTGGTCATGTAGTCACAAAAGTCTGCGACCGACAGATCCTTGCTGGATTGCCCGATATGCACAATCTCACCATCCGGCAACCTTACCTCTTTCGTGCCGATGAATCGACGTTTGCACCACTCATGCCAAGCATCAACGTCACTTATGCCGAGCTGCTCTGCGATTTCGTGTAGGACTGCCCAGTAGCGTCTGTTCTGCTGGCTCCTGCGCTTTTCCGCTTCCGGTTGAGCTGTCAGTATCCAGACTTGCCCATCGAGCGAGTTCCTCATCGCTGCAAAAACTTGAGACAGGCCAGACTCGCTCTGTACTCTGTATACCTTTGCTGATGCCATTTTCGCTGGCAAACCTTACTTTGACTTCACCGAAAACTGCACGACATTGGTCGACGAACTCTGCGACCTTTGGCATAGCCTCTCTATTCGCTCGCTGTAGTGTGGTCGCCAACTCGAGTATTCCCCATAGAACTGCCCCTCTTTGTTGAAGAATAGACCTATCTTGCCCTCCCACTCGCCGTGGCGGTTCTTGTCACACACGATTAGGGCATCGACCCCATCGTCGTCTTCACCCCTCGCAAGCCGCGATTCCTTCTTCTTGTTCCGCCAGACAGAGAAGCATTGGTCGACTTGGTCTGTAATCCCTCCGGTTCCCTTGGCATCGTACTTGCCCGGCACTTGACTCTCGTCTGCCAGCTTCCGGCTGTGATGCACCAGATGGATGTGGATGTTGTGGTCTCGAGCCAGGCTTGTAAGTCTATCGACCAGCTCCTTCTGCCCGTTGTAGTCGTCGTCATTCTTCACGCACTTCATGAGACTATCAACGACAAAGTGCTGCACGCCCAGAACGTCTGCACAGTAGGAGATGACCTTCAACAACTCCTGCGGATTGACCGTGCCTTGCTGGTCGTATAACCACAAACGGTCTTTCAGGAACTCATGAAAGTCGTCGATCCACGATTCCGTTGGGTTGTCGAAGCCCAGTGACTGTCTGGTCATGCGCTTGAGCGTTGCGACGGGCTTCATCTCGAAGCTTGCGATACAGACCTTCGCACCCTGTAAGAGGAAGTCCAGCATCACCTGAGAAGTCACCATCGACTTGCCGTGACCGTTGATGCCCATCCACAGAGAGACCTCGCCGGGACGAAACCGCAGCTTCTCATGCGTCTTGGGCCAGGGCAACGTATGTCCCTGTGCCGTCAGAGGATTGAGGAACGCTTCCTTTACGTCATCTGCGAACAGACTTGCCTGCTTGACTGACATTACAGTCTTCGGCGGGACGTAGCGATCCAAGTCGTCTTGGGTGATGAGCATGGCGGCAGTCTGCCACAAAAAAACCGTTGACACCGACATTTTTTTGCGGACAATCGGTCAGGCAGTACCCCAACCACGGAGGAAACATGGATGAGCTTCAAGTTGAACGAGACGCAGAAAACATCTTCTTGGCCTACAAGCGAGACGAGATGTTCCCCGACTTCCTCGAGACCTACTCCCGCGAAGTCTCTGAGCAAATCCTCACGGCAGTCCGGCAGCGCGACTTCGAAGCTATTGGCGGACTTCTATACAAGGAGCTTGAACTCTACTTGTCCGACTTGGCGGAGTACGAGGCTCGGAGGCTGCAAGGATGGCCCTAACAAGTATGGCATCAAGGTACGTTCAATCGTCTATCCCCCCCAGACTTTGCTGGAAGGCGCACCTTACGATCCGAATCCGTGGTCGGGAGTGGCGCGAGACCTTGAGGGGATTGTCGACGACTTGCACGAGCTGGAGATGCAGACGCTAACGCAAGGAGACTTTCGTGACTAAGTGGCTACTTGGTATCTGGATGCTTGCATCCGCTGGCATGGTGTATGCGGCTTGTTCGTATCACACCTACTTCATAAACGGTCAGATGGTTATCTGTACGACTTGTTGTGCTTACAGTAACTGCAATACGACTTGCACATAGGAGACAAAGTGAAATACGCAGACTTGAGAAAGATTGACGTTAGCAAGTACGTCGAGAAGAAAAACGGCCTGACCTATCTTTCGTGGGCATGGGCTGTCGACCAACTGCTGCTGCAAGACTCAACCGCTACTTGGGAGTACGCAGAACCCAAGATGTTCGGGCATACCATGATGGTCTTCTGCACCGTCAATGCGTTCGGTGTATCACGCACGGCGCAACTTCCGGTCATGAATCACCGTAACCAAGCAGTCGATAACCCTGACTCGTTCCAAGTGAACACGGCAATGCAACGCTGCCTTGCCAAGGCCATCGCCCTCCACGGTCTCGGCCTGTATATCTACAACGGTGAAGACCTGCCACCTTCAGAGGAGGCGACTCTGACTGACGAGGATTGCGAAACCATTAGCAAGCTCGCGCTGGACGTTGGTACGTCAGCAGAGAAGATTTGCGCCCACTTCAAGGTCGATGCTCTCAACAAGATTCCGCGCCTCAAGTACGGCAGTATCATGGCTTCCTTGAATAAGAAAAGGTTTGTGAAAGATGAGGGCGTTCCGGCTGACTCCTGAGCATTGCTTGAGTGAGATCAGTCTCATTGCGCTTCGCAAAAGCAATCCAGAAATCGTAGAGAAGAAAATAAAAACCATGACCGGCATCTCGCTGCGTAAGTTTGCAAGGATTCGAGTGCAGCGGGTAGTCCGGTCAACGGGTCGTTACAAAGTAGATTGGGACGGTGAATGTCTGGCTGATTGCGTCACCGGTTCAGTCTATTTGGATGGACGTTGTTTGAGTAGCGACCAGATGTGCATCGTCGAGACAGACGAAACACCGCATTGCAACATCAAAGAGATGATGGCAAGTTTTGCTTATGGGAAAGGTTCGGACTATGAAATCTGATTACGCATTTCTGCTACACAGTTTGGAGAGAACTCTCAAGTCAACTCATGACCTTTGCCTAGACAGGGAATGGAGTCTAGCCAAAGTCAAGTTGAGTGATGCCGACGAGTTTCTTGATTTGTTGCATGACTGGCTGTCGAAGCAACACGATGGCGAGAATGCGATTTTTATGGAGCCGGTGAGCAGATGGATCGAATGAACATTGTAGAACTGGCTCGCAAGGCCGAGATTCACAGGATCGTACCGATGTCGCCAGCATTGATTGCGGCACTCGCACGGTTCCGTGACGCAGAGACGCAACGCTGCATTGATATCATTCAGCGCCGGGCCAATGAGACCGGAAGCCCCCCAATGAAAAGTGCGCTGTTAAGCGCATCAGAGGAGATTCGTGGTGGAGCATGATGACATTATCCGCATGGCGCATGAAGCGGATTGTTTGGATACGCAGCATTACGGAACCATTTGGATAGACAAATTGATTCGCTTTGCCGAACTGGTTGCCGCTGCGGAGCGTGAGGCTTGCGCAAAGGTGTGTGATGGAATAGACCGGCGTTACATCAACCAAGCAGACAAGTGCGCCGTTGCCATCCGAACGAAAGGAGACGAATAATGGTTAGCATTTGGTTAACTAACGATCAGATGGATGATGTCACCATCAATCAACTCAAGGAACACATTCAGATGACTATTAAGGCTATGAATACTGAATGGAGTGACCATCAGTATGACGAGAAACTCTTGGAAGCCCTCTGGGTCGTCTACGACTACTTCGCTGGCGAAGATGAAACTGCCGAGCTGAAGCAACCGCCATGCAAGTCCGCCGCCTCACCCCAACAGAGTGCGAGCGGCTGCAGGGCTTTCCTGACGGTTACACCAACATCCCGTGGCGCGGCAAGCCAGAGTCGCCTGACGGCCCTCGATACAAGGCATTGGGCAACTCAATGGCCGTGCCGGTGATGCGCTGGATTGGACAACGGATTTGCAATGGTTGAGGTCAATGTTGAGCAGGGCAGCGTAGAATGGTTGGAGCTGCGCCGCACCAAGAGAGCCGCCAGCGAGACTGCTGCGGTGATGGGATTGAGTCCTTGGCAGAAGCCCAAAGACATAATCCTTGCCAAGCAGGGCAAACAACAGAAGTCAAACTTCGCAATGCAGCGTGGGCAGAGTCTTGAACCTATCGCAAGACAAGCCTACGAGGAGATAGTCGGGATGCTGCGACCAGCAGTCTTCGTGAATGGCGATTATCTCGCAAGTCTTGACGGCATCGACTTCTGGAACTCATTGGTTGTCGAAATCAAATGTCCAGTTAAGGGAAAAGAATCCGATCTCTGGAAGCTCGTAGAGATGGGTGAAGTGCCGTGCCACTACAAAGTGCAGATACAGCATCAGTTAATGGTCACGGAGCTGCCGGAGGCCCATTTGTGGGTATTCGACGGCATTGACGGCATAGCAGTCACCTTAAAAAGTGACCCTGCTATCCACGATGATATTCGTTCCGCCTGGGACAAATTCTGGAGTGAAAATGAACAAAGTTTTTCTGCTGGGTAGGGTCGGCAATGATCCTGAAGTGAAGCACATGGCTGACGGTAGCCAAGTTGCCTCGTTCTCTCTTGCGACAAGTAGCGTCTCCAACCGCAACGGTGAAAAGAAAGAAACGACTGAGTGGCATCGCTGCGCTGCCTTCGGACGTACCGCAGAGATTGCTGGACAGTACGCAAAGAAAGGCACTCAAGTTTTAGTAGTCGGTGCTATCAAAACTACTAAGTACAAGGATAAGGATGGACAGGAACGCACCTCAACTGGCATCACTGTCAACGAACTTACGCTTCTGGGCAAACCTGCTGAAAAGAAGCCTTATGGATCGACAAATGACCCCGAATCTGAAGATGTCCCTTTCTGAGGCTCCTATGTTCCATGACATTCGTACTTTTATGGATGCCTGCAATCAGACCGCATCCGATGAGCTGGCAACGCTGTACTTGAACCTGGTCAAAGAAGAACTCGGTGAGCTGAACGATGCCATTGAGGGCAATCACGCTGCAAACGAACTTGACTCCATCTGTGACACCATCTGGACGCTGGTCGGTTATGCCGTAGCTAAAGGCTATCCTATTGAGGCAGCTTGGGACGCTGTGGCCTTGGCAAACCTTCGCAAGATCGACCTCAAGACCGGCAGAGTAAACCGGCGAGCAGATGGCAAGATTCTCAAGCCCGAAGGCTGGAAGCCACCCAACATTGCAAGGATTCTGGACGATGTCGGCTATCGTAATTTGTAGCACCACCGGGAAGTGCGTCTCTGTTCTAGCCGCCTCTATCAAGGCTTATGCATCCTGCCCGGTACTTTGGTCTCGACGCAGCGGTAGCGCAGACTTTGGAAATTTCACCTTGTATCACAATAACGAAGGTAAGTCCTTCGGCGAATCCTATAACGCAGCCATACAAGCCGCCTTCGATTCATGGCCCTGTGAGAGGGTCTACGTTGCGAACGATGACGTAGTCCTTACTCCTACTACCATCTGCGATTTAGAACGCGATATGGAGCGTCTCAGAGGGTTTAAGGTGGGTCTGCTAGGGTGTCGCTCTGACTTTGTGATGTGGCAGCAGAATATCCGCTGCACGATGGAGAACGACCAGCGTAACGGCCCGCAATGGGTCTCTGAGTCTCACATCAAAGAGGTGGACGTGATAGCACCAATCTTTGCGGTGCTGACCAAGGAAGCTTGGGACTCGGGAGTGAGAATCCCGCCGATTAACTGGTTCAGCGACGACATTTGGTGTCTTGACCTGAAGCGATTGGGATTCAAGCACTTTGTCTCGAGGGCTTATGTTCACCATGCCGGGTCTCAGACCATTGGACGCGACTTCCAAGCACTTGAGAAAGAGTCAGCAGATTGGATCAGGAAGAATCGTCCTGACCTAGACCTCGATTAGCTCGCCGCGGAACTCAATCACTCCGTCCACCCACTTGCGGGCGATTTCTGGCATCAGGAGTTGCCCGTCTATAAAGCTCAACACGATAAAGCCAGAGTGCCAGTTAGGGTGCTTGGCTTCCATATAGTTGTTGAACTGTGGGTCTAGCGCATCGTCAGCCAGCATTCCGGTGCGGACTCCGTATCTCAAACCAGAGTAGCAGTCATAGGGTACGACACCGATGCGGTGGTCATGCCCGGTCAGGATGGTTTTGCCGGATTTGATTACGTTGTTCCAGTCTGAGTGTTCCCCTCCAGCTTCACGGTGACGCACGACAATGTCTTGGTTGATGTCAACACGCCAACAGGGGATCCATCGAGGGATATGGTCTTTCAGATGGAAGCCACCGATTTGGGCGTATTCAGGTGCAGAATTGGCAAGCCGCATCTCGAAACGAGCATCGTGATTCCCACAGGGCCAGAAAAACTTAGCACCTGGTGTAGCTTGCACAATCTCCTCAAGCCTTTCCTGCACGGCCTCCAGCTCTTGTTTTACTGTGGGTTTGTGTTCCCATCCCAGACTAGGGAATCGGGAGATAGAAGCACCGTCGAAGGCATCTCCATTGCAGATGACACCCTTAACTTGGGAACGGTACTTCTTTAGGAGCCTGACTAGACCTTTGTGAGCAGTAGAGGCTTCTCCGGGCCAGTAGTGGGCATCAGAGAAGACAAAGACCATGCCATTGTCAACTTCCCACTTGGCTACACCCCTGGACTTGTCAGGCTGGAATGGAGTGGATTCCGCTATACTCAGGGTGATGCCGTAGACACCTTCGATACGTCTGCGCCGAGCATGGACATTGCGTTCAGCCATCCCAAGCTCTCTTGAGATTAATGCTGCATTTTTGTGTTTATTCCATGCTGCTATGAATTCTTCATCGGTTGCTTTCGAACGCATTGAACACCTCGTCGTAGGCCCGGTAGCAAGACTGTAGCTCTATGGCGTACTCGTCTGCTCTGGCAGCTTCCCCCGCAAGAAATTCTGCATCTTGTCGGTAAAGGTCGCTTCCGGTGCAATTTTGTGCAGTTTCGGGACTTGCGGGCAGTTCGGCTGGCCTTTCGGTACGCTGCTGCAACCCTGCAACAACAGCAGCATGACTACGCTTGATACGAGCAATCTCACGATTCTTCTCCTCAACGACAGTATCGACCTTACGTTGCATGGATCGCTCAGTCTCTACCGACTTGAGCGTTTGCTCGGCTACCACTTTGTCCCATTCGGCCTGCAAGTTAGCCTTGCCTTTGTAGTAGCCTTTGAAGTATGCACCACAAACTATTACAAGAAAAAGAAATCCACCGATGACGTACTTGTTCAGGAACCAATGCACTTTGAATACTCCTCTTGTCTGCGCTTTGTAAGTCCAGTTAAAGGCTTACCTTTGAACTTGTCCCACCTCAGAATCTCGAGGCAAGCACCAGCATAGTCATAGCGATTGAGCTTCTTGACCAGAGTGGACTTGCAGAACGCGCTCGAGCCGATGTTGTAATTGAGAGAGACAAAAGCATCGTATTCGTACTGATAGAGTGGTACATCGACGCAAGTCTGGATGGCAGACTCAAACTTGTTAGCGTCCTTGAGGAGCCTTATCAATGCCCGCTCTGGAGTGATCTTGTCTCCTAGCTCAACATCTTGCGTAGTGCCGAAACCAATCGTCGGTACGTCACCAGGCACAGGAATGTAAGCCTCCTCGCGGTAGCCCTCATGGAGTGCCATAGCAACCAGCGCAGTCGCAGATAGGGAAAGAGCAGCAATGTTGATCCTAGTCATTCTTGAGAGGCGGCTTGCCCATCCATGAACGCACTGTGGTCGTTTCAAAGATGCGAATACCCGTCCAAACAATAGTTACAAGTGCGGCAATAGCGGGAAACAATCCAGCCAAAGTTCCTACAACGGTTACAACGGAAACTCCATCCATTGCGGTTTTTGTGGTTTCTTGCATATCCATGATTAACCTCAAGGCTCATAAAATACTGCTGCTGCTAAAGCAGATGTAACAGTTCCGGTACTAAGAGTTGCAGAAACAGAATAAGAGCCAGCAGTTGTTCCATACGCTGTTTGTGCTTTACCACCAGTACCACCAGTAGAATAAAGAGTTTGCGGAGTAAGGCTTGCAGGGCTCCAAGATGCGGTAGTGCCAGAATTCCCCGTATACATCACAAGAGATGCAATTACAAATCCATTTTGCGGCACAGTTAACGAAGATGTTGACAATGTAGAACCAGAAGTTGCAGAACCAACATTTCCAAGATTTACATCACCAATTAAAGAAAATACAGAGATTGCATTACCAGATTGAGATCCAGAATAAACAAGACTGATTGTTACAGATGTTCCAGTAGGGACTTTTGCGTACCAAACTTGTGCGCTTGATTGATTTGTCCCACTAGTTTGCCTTGCATTAACTGCAAGAGTTGCAGAGACTGCATTTATAGTGCAACTGGTTGCACTGGTATTTGCTGTATCAGTTGAACCAGAAGAAACAACAATCCATCTAGATGCGTTTTCATCTCCAATCTGGACAGAAGTGTAGTTGTAAGTAGATAGGTCTGATGTATTTGAACTGGTGTATAACTGAGTTACCACCATTTTTTTGGCAGCAACCATCATCAAACGATGAGTAATAATATCCATATCAGTTGGTGTAATTCAGCAAAGCAGCACCACGCCAACGAGTGCCGCCATCGTCAGTAATGAACATGAACAAATGAGTTTTTCCTGTGGTTGGGTTTGGAGCAATTCCGTTGGGCCACTCAACTCCAGAAAACCAAGTGATTGCGCCACTGGTGTGCGTTAGTTCAAGAGTAAAACTATAAGCTCGGCTAGATGGAATATTAGAAACAGTAAACGTGCTATCACCATTGATTGTTTTTGTAAAATAATTCCCAGCAGAGCAATTAATATCCAGAGCAGACACGGCATTGATGGTTTGCTTGTAAGCACCAGAAACATCGACGCCAGCAAGAGTAGACCCGCCGCTAACAGCAAGCGTTGAACTCATCACAGCAGCACCAGAGCAAGTCACAGCCCCAAGGCTGGAAGCACCAGTAGCAGACAGAGTGCCTGTGATGCTTGCATTGCCAGCAACGGCAAGCGTAGAACTCAGTACAGCAGCACCAGTACAAGTAAATCCACCACCAACCGTTGCATCGCCAGTTACGGTTAGGTCATCACCTACGCTAAGATCAGCACTCAGGACTGCGTTGCCAGTAGCAGTAAATGCACCATTGACACTCATATCCTGAGCAACAGCACCGGATTGCCAATCCTTTAGTTGCGACATGAGTTCGCGGATCGCATTGTTGACGTTCGAGGGAGCCATGCCCTCGGCAATCGAGATGCCGTCAATGTCCGTGTTATTGGATGCAGTGCTGCTGTATTCAGAAATCTTTGTCTTTGGCATGATTATTCACCGTAAGGGAAAAGAAGCCCCAACGGAGGGGCAGACAATGCACCACGAGTTGCCATAGTTGCCGCAACAGAAGGTTGACGCACAGGACGTCCTGCAAGCATTTGCTGCATCAAATCTTCAACACTCCTTTGACGCATCGCAGCAGCACCCATACGAGCGGCAGAAGTACCACCAGCAAGCCCAAGGCCAATCATCGGACTAGCAACAGCAGCACCACCAGTAAACATTCCGCTAACAGGGCCAGTAGGAGCAAATCGACCAAAGAATTTAAGAAGATTCTGGGTTGTGCCGCCCTTTGCTGCTTCCTTGATTGCATCACGTTCTTCTTGCGTGAATAAACGCATTTTGTTCTTGTTCTTGGCAAGTTGACGCAGTTGAGTAGCAAGAGAGTTCTCAGCACCAGACTGAGTGAACTTGCTTTGGTCTAGTTGTGCGTTCTCAAGCATCTCTGAAAATACTTCAGACTTTTTCAAGCGTGAGTAAGCACCACGAGCCTGTTCCCACAAGTCAAGTTGCCCACGGTCTTTTAGGAAGCGACCCTGTGCATCACGAACATCCCGAGTAGGAATGTTGGAAATATAGTTGTCGTACTCATCCTTGAGTATGCCTGCAAGCCTGCGTTCAGCAGCGTCATTGCTTGCCTGTGCAGAAGTAATAATGTTTCGCAAAGCCTGAAGTTCATCAAACGTCTTGGGTTGACGATTAGTTGTCAGTTCTTTCAAAGCACCTTCAATCTTCGGGAATCCAGTAGGGGTATAACCCTCATTGCGGAGTTTCCCTGCAATGTTCTGCATATTGGCTCGGAATGAACGGTCAACAATCTTAAATCCAGTTGAGCGCAGTTCATCATAAAGACTAGCCGCTTGAGCCTTGACTTGTTCTTGTTGAATGCGAGGGCCACGAGCGCCAATGCCAAACGGAAGTGCAGTAGCAGCACCGGCAACCATACCGGCTAATGGGCTTTCTGTTTCTTCTGCAATGGCTTGTCCTACAGCACCGGCTGGCACAGCAGCAGCAAGTTGACGGGTAGGTTGTTGTGCAAGTGTCTGAGCGATGCCACGCCCAACGGGAGTCGCAGCACTACGAGCAAGTTGACTCAATGCGCCAAGTTGCCCACCAGCACCACCTAGCGCGCCACCACCGGCAACCAAAGCACGTTCCATAGATGTCTCAGGTTCTGCTAGACCGAGAGCAGAAAGTCCTCGACCGATCAAGTCACCACCAATCAAAGGAGCGGCAACAGAGCCAACCAAAGCCCCTACAGGGCCACCTACAGCCCCACCAAGCATTGCACCAGCAGCAGGAGCAGCAACACCACGAGCAACCATCTGAGGAGCACGTTGAAGTGTAGTGCCTTCCTTTGGTTCTTCTAGTCCAGAAACGTCCATGCCATTAGCACGGAGTTTCTCAACCAGTTGTGCCTTTGTAATGTTGTCAGGGACGTTTTGAATAATAGTCCCGTCTGGAAGGCGAACATCCATTATCGGAGACTCCCAAAGTCAACAACACGACTAGTTGGTGCTTGGCCTGTTTTTTGAGCAGTTTGAACAGCGTCAAGCCAGCGGCTATAGCTACTCTTAATATCATTAAGAGCGCGACGAAGTTCTTTCGGGCCTTGCAGTTGGTCAAGACTGGCAACGGTAGATTGAAGGAAAGCAAGTTCCTTTTCTGTTATGTTGCCTAGCGCACCGCCGGTAGGAGATTGCTGACGCATTTTGCTAAGTTCAGCAAAACCAAGATTGGCCTTGATTGTATCCAAATCGGCTTGTAGATCACGAGCCTTAGTTCCCGGAACATTTGCAAGCAAACCGCCCCATCCGGCAGTAAATCCGCCAACCTTCTTTAGCGCAGAGTCAACCCTGTTAAGGACGGTTCCAGCGGTTGTCGCTGATGCCTCCCTTTGCGCCTCCTTGGCTTGGGCTTTTTCTATTTGTGCAATTTCACGAGCAAGTCGGCGGTCTTCTTGCGCTTCACGCTGCATAGCAAGCATCTGTTCTCGTTGACCGGCAGTTTGTTGAGCCAATTCTTGACGCAAAGCAAGACTTGCTTGTTGCGCTTCTTGACGAGCAGCAAGAGACTCTTGACGGCCAATGGATCGTTCTTCAAGTGTGGCAAGGTCAGCAACACGCTTGTCAGCAACATCTGGGGTCATCGTGCCACTAGCAAATGCTTTGCTATAACGTTGTGCAGCCTTACGAACACTTTCAGCAGGCGAATTGGCAAATATTTCAAATGGGTTCTCAGTTTGCTGCATACCACCAGCAAGTCCCGCTTGACGCAGTTTGGTTGTAGTTTCTGCAACCTGAGCCAATGCAGCAAGAGGGTCGGCAGACAACATTGCTGCTTGTTGCAAAGCCATCGGGTCGAACACGGTACGTTGCGTAGCGGGGGTCACTTCGCCTGCACCAATGCGACCTTGCATATCCATAGTTTCAGGTTGAATAGTTTCAGTACGGAATACGTTTTGCAATGCCTCCCGTTGCGCCTGAGTACGCTGCATTTGCATTTGACGCTCTTGCTGCTGACGTTGCATCTCAGCGATACGTTGCTGCGTCATGTAATTTTCCAGCGCAGTCGAATAGACGTTCTGAGATCCCTGCATACCCGATGCGAGTGCTTGCCCGAGGATTGGGCCTAGACCCTGACTCCGGTACAAAGGAGCAGCAGTAAGCCCACCAATCAGCGCACCGACCAGACCAGTACCGATAGATTGCTTACGCAGGCGAGCTGCCTCTTGTTCTCCAAGAAGGCCAGTAATCATCGGAGGAGGAGCAAAGAATCCGTCCATAGTGTCACCCGAAATAATCGCCCAGGATGCCTTCAGGCGGCTTCCTACGCATTGAAGTGATAAGACTTTGAACCGCAGCAATGTCTGGTGCGCGACCCGGCGTGATTCCTCCAGCGGGAGCCTGAATCATTGGACGAGGTTGCATAGCGGCCTGCAAGCCCAAACTGCCCAACGCTTGCGGAGACGGTGCGTACTCTCTAAGCCTTGAAAGAAGACTTTGGTTCTGACCAACGATCTGAGCAGCATTGGCTGGCAGTTGAAATCCACCGCCCATTGCAGCAGCAGTAGCATTCATGGGTTGTGCAGTAGACAAAATTGCATCGTCAACCAAAGATGCAGGCAGGTTTACAATCGGAGGCGTAACAGCAGACATCCCCAGATCGAGCGGAACATTGAACCCAATCGGCGCGGCAGTAGCAAGCGGTTGACTTAGAAGACTGCCCGGAGCAGATGCCGCAGCACCAGTGACCTTCAGACCAGCCCCAACACCTTTTGCGCCACCAAAGAAACCACCAGCGCCACCAAGACCGCCAGTAGCACCACCAAGAAGCGCACCCTTTAGCGGGTCTCCACCAAATACAGCAGAAGTGCCTGCACCTACAGCAGCACCAATTAGGATAGGTTCAATTCCGCTCATACGGCCTCCAATCGGTGCATCATGCCTACGGCAAAGCAGAGCGGCTCAAGTGCTGCGCGATAAACAGTACCAAGCAAATCAAAGCGACCACGCTTGCGCTTCCAGATGTCAGCAGTACGATGCCGTGCAATATGCTCTGCGACCTTTCGGGTGAGTCTCTTTCCAAGGGTCAGCTCTCCGCTATAGGCATACTCAACAACCGGCAAGAAGATAGCGTGGTAGCCGATCTGGAACGCCGGATGCAGATTCTTGGAATGCTCAAGCCAAATCTTCTGACGGAACGAGCCGAAGCCATAAGCCTTGCACATAGCCGTACAGACAATCTTGCCACCAGAGGTCGTTTGAGATACGGAACCTTGTGGCGCACCGTAGACGCTCGAGAGGAACGTAGAAAGTTTTGCATAAGGCTTGTTTTGCTCAAACTCAAATCGGGCCATTTCGTCTTCAAGAGCGCGCTGCTGATAGGACTCACCGAGCTGCCCAGCCTTGAGCAGTTGGTTAATGTCCATGTAGTCAGCAGCAGCCATTTGAGGCGCACGAGTAGCAGCGGCTTCTTGCAAAGCGCGTTCAGTAGCGTAGTTCTCGTAGGCCAGCTTACCGGCTTGACCGGAAAGGGCGTTAGCCAGGGCAAGCGCGGCACGGTCTTCTTGACGGGCCATTGCTTCTGATCCATAACGACCAGCTCGAGAGGCTCGCGAGCCAAGTCCGGTCATCGCGTCATAGTATTGCTGAGTGGCGGCCTGAGCAGCGGGCGCAAGTGCTGCTTGGAAGTATGGATTAGCCCCGAGCATCTGACCACCAATCACACCCTGCTGTTGTGCTTGTGCAGCACCCACAAGAGGACTGCCAGCCATTGCACGTTGCGTAGCAGCTTGGATTGCACCAGTTGTAGATTCAGACGGGCCTACAAATGTTTGTCCCGGGAAGAACGAAGGAGTGTCGGATTCATAAAGACGCTGCGCCTCACCGAGACCATAAGTAACAAATGGCTTGAGAATAGGGTCAATGCCCTGTGTAGTTGTACTTTTCTGTCCGCCGCCACCCATATCACACCTCGCATATCCAAGTGCGCTCTCGGAATCCCAATTCCTTCGCACGTTTAGACCATCCCTTCCTGAATGATGAGAAGGTTATAGTCTGACAACCGCCATTTCTGGCGATACCCTTTATATGCTCGAAGCCTTCAGTAAAGTTTTGAAGACTAGGCTTTTCCAGATATGCAACCCAGACATGGACGTTTGTTTGATTTGGTTGAATCACAAAAAATCCAATCGGTCTACCATATTCTAGAGCGACCCAGAGCATTGAGCGACCCTCATAGCAATCGCAGTACAAATCTTCTGGAATCCAAGACTCTTGGGTTTTTTTCAAAACCCTATCAAGACCCCGGCGAATCCAAGTCCACCAGGTTCTCAAATCCTGTTTGTTGACATACCGTACTTCCATCAGCCCACAACCGTGTATGCATAGATCTTCGGGCTTGCAGTAGATGCATAGTTAGCAAAATGCCTCAACACGGCATAACCCTGACTCTGCGATTCTGCATAGACGTTTGCCAAAGGATTCGGCGCGACATACTGGAGTGTTACGATAATCGACGGTGTTGCCGGGATTGCTGGAGTTGACCCAGCGACAGCGGATACTGCCCCATAGTATTCAATAGATACACCCAAATCGCTAGGTCTCCAAGCAATCTCAACATAGTCTCCAGCGTTCAGGTCTATAAAAAAGTTTAGCGCACCAATCAGATGACTTGGATCGCCGCCACTTCGTCTTGCTGGCATACCAAAGCGACTGTTTGAACTAGCAATATCAGAACCATTCTTGCGGAACCAGATGTCTGCGTGCTGAGAGTCATTTGTAGTGTTCTTGAGCTGAACGGAAAACTGCACGTTGTAGACACCATCGCTACTGACATTCAACCTTGTGCTATTTGATAACGTGACACCATTGGAAAAATCAGTCGTATTGAACGACATGACAGATGCTTGCCCAACGGTAGTTGCAACTTGATCCGTGTTGTCTTGAAATGCACCGTATGGCACAGAGTCTTCAAACGCAGCAGTAGAGTCGGGCGCAAACAGGATTACAGAGTCGTAGCCAATACGCTCGTCATAAAGCGCGGTAGTCGTTGCACCATTGTCGGCAAGAGTGACTCTTCCGGTGTTGTTGGTCTTACCATCCATGATTCCACGGATGATTTCCTGCGTTGTTCTAACGTCAGTAGAACCCGGCTGAACTGTACGAAACTGAGTCATCGCACACCTTGCTCTGCAAGTTCAACATCTACGCCGACAGCAGTAACCCAATTGCCAGAAGGTACGACCTTTATTCTGTGATAGCGTCCAGCAGAGCGAAGCGGAACACGATTCTCAGAGTCGGCAGCAACACCAGTACCAAACGTAACTTCAGCACTCAGAAGTTTGCGGCTTGCCACGGATACCGAAGCACTACCACCATCAACAATGGGCCTGGCAAGCGTTACAACGCTGTTTGAGTTATCCAGTTGTAGATCGCCAGTCACAAGGTTGCCGGTCAATGTTGGTCCCTCTAGGCTGACTACGTTTGTTCCAAATGTGCCTGCAACGAAGAACTTGCCGCCTGCCCATTGACGAGCATCAAAACTAACCTCAATGGAATCCACTGTACCGTAGTTATCAAGTTGCTCTAGCGTGACACCAGCGGTCAATGCGCCGCCAATGCTGGTGATGGCAATGTTGCTATAACTCCAGCGATTGAGTTCCCATTGGTACATCAGTTGGTAGTAACCAGCAAATACGTTCTTGAAGTTCCAGATGACAAGTTTGCGCTCAGGGTCAACCTGCGAACTCATGTTGTCTAGGTCTTGAATGTCTACGTTGTCCCAGAACCAGCGATCAATCTTTTCTGCGCCGATAGGTGTAACGGTTTGCCCATCACACATATAGAAGCCATTGTCGCCCAAGAAGAACGAAACTTGCTTGTATTGTGCAATCGAACCATTGGCAGCACATCCAACACCACGCGAGATGTTGTCAAACTGGAAGAACAGCGGACTACCAACATAGCTCATGCGGTGGATTGAACTCTGCAAGAAAATCAATCCAAACTCGCCACCAGTAAGGCCAACAATGTCGCCTCCGTCAGGAATGTCCTGAGAGTCTGATTGACTGGCAGCACTAGCAGTCCAATCCGTTTCGTCGTTAATGTCGCTCCATTGGACGCGATTGGTATTGTTCGATTGATAGCCAGTTACAACAAAGTCCCGCACCACGGTAACAAATTTTGCGATTGGAGCGGACGCATCTACGTCATCCCATGCAGTAGACGAACCAATAGTCCACGATTGCAGTTTGTCGGCACCGTTTGAGCTGATCAGCACATTGCCAAACTGAACAACGTCAGCCGGAGGATTCGAGTAGCCGCCAGACTTTGATACGTCCGTGAAGTTCAGGTTTGTAGGATCAAACTTATAAATCTTGGCGGCACTAGCTGCGAACAACTGTGACGTACCAGATGCACGACCACCGAATACGCTAGTCAATGTTTCTGATGCAGCATTGCCAAAAGTTACCTTGCCAGTAAATGGCGCATATCCAGATGCAACCGGATACACATTCAGAGCATCTGTCATATTCCCAATGACACCCGGACGGTCAGGAGTCCATTCACCAAAAGTTAGCCTTGTCGTAGCCATGTATTTTCACCTGATTGAACTTCAGTCCAGACATTAGTGCCGACATTTACATCATTCCAAGTGTTCTGCTCTTCTGGAACAAGAGACCATTCATCAGTGCCGACATTTACATCATTCCAAGTGTTCTGCTCTGCCGGTACGGGAGACCATTCATCACCAATGATTCGACCATTCGGGATGAGCGTTGCGAACCCAGAGATTAACGATTCGGATGAGAATGTGACATTTGCAAATGGGATAACGGTAGCAACAGATTCAACCACAACATCACCGGATGCCGTGTATTGAGCCTCTGCTGTTGCAGTAGAAATGCCATTGATCGTTGCGAAACCAATTCTTTCTACAAGACCAGAAGACGCTACAGATGCATCGCATAGCGCAGAAGAAGAAGAAAAGAATATTCGCCCACCAGATGCAGAAACGCTAGATTGTGCAGAAATACTCGACGCACCAACAAATACACCATTGCCAGATGCTTGAGTAGTTGCTACAGAAATAAAATTGGATTGACCAGATAAAGTGTTGTTGCCAGAAACCTGAATGTTTGCATTGGCTGATACGGCAGAATTAGCATCAAGAAGTCTTAGTCCAGAAGCATTTGTTGTTGCTTCGGCATTTATTGAAGAAGCACCAGAAAATGTAACTAACGATGCTGCTGATAGATTTGCTACAGATAAAAAAGAAGATTGACCATCAAATAGAACAAATCCATTTGCATTAGCAGTTGCATTGGCTGATACGGCAGAATTAGCATCAAGAAGTCTTAGTCCAGAAGCATTTGTTGTTGCTTCGGCATTTATTGAAGAAGCACCAGAAAATGTAACTAACGATGCTGCTGATAGATTTGCTAC
>OGWD01000002.1_pt1 | contig 34205 bp, 15 predicted proteins | sample 1575981 | NCBI WGS metagenome assembly OGWD01 (sample SAMN07581555, study PRJEB24739) | freshwater metagenome | place: Singapore | collected 2015-04
TAGCCGGTGACTGGAGTTCAGACGTGTGCTCTTCCGATCTGTTTCCCAGTCACGATATGCACCACCATTGTTTCCACTCAAGTCTGCACAGAGTGCCCAAACATAATCAGACTGATCGTTGACTACTGTGCGATAATAGTTGCTGCTTCCGTCAAATTTACGAGCATTGGTTGCACGAGACAGACCTTCAAATTTCTCAAGAAGGGTGTTTGCTGTTCCAGTCCACTTTCCTTCTTTGTCTAGAACTAGAACATTGATTATGTCGTTTGCACCACCGGCATCAGTAGCGTATGCAGATGTTGTTGCACCTGTTGACACATACTTTGAGTATACGCTCTTGATGCTTAGTGTGTTTCCAGCAGCCTGAGTCTTTGGCAAGATGCTGTCGATAAGAACACGAACAACAGTTGGGCCACCTGATGCTAGGGTGTAACCACTGGTGACTCCGAAGAAGTCTCCAAATGTGGCAGTTACACCGAACAGTCCACCGCCAGTGGTTAGTGCTTTCTGCACTCCACTTACGGTTACTGTAGTGCCGTCTTCAAATACAATGTCGTCACCCTTGGCAAAGTACAGATATTTGCTGCTGGTTCCGGTGACGATATCCATATAAGTAGCACCAATGTTGGCGGCTGCACCTAGTGTATAACCAGTTGTGGTTCCGTTTCCGTTAGTGACTACTACCTTGATGCTGTTTCCAAGAACTCCCGGATACTTTGACGCAAAAAGCACACCGTTTGTAGCCTGTGTGTTTGCAGAAGCACCTTCGTTTGCATTGAAATCTGTAGTGTTATTGATGTCAAATGCACTCTGATATGTTGCACCACTCTTGGTTACATGAGAGTTCTTTGCGGCAGAACCAACCACACGCACCACTTGGCAGTTGTTGCCGTATTGCAGGAAGTTAGCAGCGGTGAAGAAGTCCACATAGTTGTTATTGTCGGGCTTTTCAAAAATATTTGCAAGTTCACGCTCATTGGCAACAGTCACGATTTCGTTGACTGGACCCCAATGGAAATAACCCGCGAATCCACCGGGTGTGGTGGCTACAGCGGGAACGATTGTGGTCAGGTCGATTTCTTTGATGCTTACGCCGGGGCTTACTCTAAATCCCATTGTGGTGTCTCCTTCGTCTGTGAAGCACGGGGGTTTGGTATCGTTACTTCTACTCTTATGTATTATTTGGATATTTCTGCCGTACCGCCCGACCAATCCCCATATTTAGCCATTCAGTCGCCCCAATTCCACGCCGTTCCGCTACCGTCTGTGAATGAAGTTGGGTCGCTTCCGTCGTCCACAAAGCCAAAAGGAGTCATTTCTTCTTCCAAATTTTTCATTTGGTCTTCGTACAGGTCACGCCTGATGTCGCTGCCTGTGATGTCTTTGAAGTACGCTTGAGTTGTGAGCCACCCAAACAGCACCAGCGTCATCACCAAATCGTCATTGTGGTTGTCTTCGGCTTCGTAGGAGTCGCCTTTAGCCACAAACGAACAGAACTCGTCCACCACACCAAAGTCTTCAACAATCAGTTTGGTGTCTTCAATCAAATTTTTGAGAATCGCACATCCAATACGCTTCACAGCGGTGGATGTCTTGACACCTTTCATAGCCGAGCCACCGCGTCCGAAGCCGCCGTTCACCACCTGCCCCTTGCGTCCCTGCATCTGCACATAGATGATGTTGTCGTATTCCATGTCGTCGTGGAGAATGTCTGCTATCTGCTGCCCGATGTCATTGATCTCTACCAGCACGAATGCGTTGTTGTACTGCCGTGCCACAGGATAGATGGCGTTGGGATACAACATGGGAGCCAACTGGTTGTTGCGGAAGGTGGCTACCAGCCTGTACGGCATCTGCGTGACATCTATAACGGTAAACGCATGGTAGTCCTGCCCCACGCCACGCGAGGTGTCCACCACAATTACATACTTGTGGTTGGGTTGTGGCTTGGCGTATACCCGTAGCCCTTCACTATTGAAATATTCAGGGGTACGGTACACAAGACACTTTAGTTTTTCAGGATGGATCAGGGTGTGAACCGATCCCAAGAATTCGGTTTCAAACTCGGTACGGAACTGCTCTTCAGAGGTGTTGGCAATGGTTTGCTTTTTCCACTCCTCGTCTCGTCCGGGCACATCGCTCCAATGCACCTCAATCGGGTAGTACTCGTTCTTGCCTTCTTCGCCTGTTCGTTTGTTTGCATTTACCCACAGGCGGTAGAACATGTTCAAGCCCTTTGGGGTTGACACAATAATCACTTTGGTTTCTTTACCGCTTGTGATGGTTGGATACACAGACGAGAAGAACTCTTCTGCTACATTCTGAGGCACATAGGCAAACTCGTCCAACATGATGCAGTTGTGAACTTCTATTCCATTTGCATAAAAAGCATGAGTCTCTTGAACATCTAGTAAATCATAAACATCCATTTTATCACTATTTTGAACAGACACAACAGGAAGAACGCAATTATCACAAACCACAAGATTCCCATCGGATAAAGAAGCAGCAGCAACAAAACCACAACCATCTACACATATCCTGTGATCTGGAGTGCAGACTATTTTTCTGTCAGGCAGATTTATCGTTATAGTGTCTTGTGAATAAGTTTTGCTTATTCCTTTGAATGGTCGGAAACCTTTGGATGTGAGTACTTCCCATCTATAAGTTTCATTCCCCGATTCCAAGCACCACCCTGTCTTGCTATTCGTGCCTTTGCCGAATCGCTCATTTTCTTTTTTGCTTGTTCGCTTCGCTTCATTCCACGATGTGCCTCTGCGGTTTTTCTTATTTTCTCTGGATTCTTGTTTATCTTGTCTGAATGTTCTTTTGTCTTTGATTTCCCTGTTAGTGCAGAAGATATCTTTTGACAAAATTCTTGACTTCTTTTTATTCCAAGAAACCGACCACGATTTGCAGCAGATATAAGGCTCTTCGCCTGATCTGATAGTCTCCTTCCTTTGCTTGATTTTGACATCTTCAGTTTTGTTTCTTCTGTGTGTTTTGTCCCTGTTCTCATAATTCTTCTTGCCTCTGAATACTCCATCATAATAATTTTCTTTTGCTGCTCTGTTAAATGAACCATCTGTCCCTGACGACCAGTAGCCATGCGAAAATGAGCATGAATCATTTTGGATTTTTCTATCCCCGATAAAAATTTGGTCAAGAGTTTGTGAGCCAATAAATGTTCTTTGACTGTTAACTTCACCAAATTGGAGCGTTCGTTCGTTCCACCCAAAGACTGTGGAATTATGTGGTGGGTTTCGGTGTAGAATGAGTCGTCCAAAATCCTGTTCTTTGCATTCTCCATCATCAAAAAATACCACTTCTTGTACTTGTTGTTTATCATTTGCATAAACATATTTATTATTTCTAGATGAGTCTGCAAATAATTTTTCAATACTAATATCAAAAATAGTTCCATTAGTAGAATCTCGCAAGGTAACGACAGAATTTCCACTTATGCAATTGTAGGAACCACCACGAACAGCGGATGACGAGGTAGCGGCTGCAAGCACTTTAGAGCCGTTTTCAAGCACAATTGAGCCTTTGTTCCACTCCACCACGCCCTGCTGCAACCATGTGGGCAGATACTCGTAGGCTAGTTTTAGGCGACCCAATAGTTCGCGGGCAGTAGCCAGTTTGTTGGCTAGGATAGCCACACTCATGTTCTGATTGAACAGGATATAGTGCAGCAGGAATGAAATCATGGTTGTAGACTTACCGCTCTGACGAGGCATCTTGCAGATCACGAAACGGTTCTTGTGAACTGCCTCAATCATGTCCTCTTGGAACTCATACGGTTCAAACGGAACCAAGCCTTTGTCAAGCGACACAATTTTTACATAGTGCTTGATGAAATATAGAGGGTCTTGAGAACACTTCACATACTCCTCAATCTGCTTGGGAGTAAAGTTGATATTGACTCCAGCCGCCTTCAGGTTGGAGTTGCCAAGATACTTTTGACTCTTGTTCATGTGCCGCCCTCTGGCTGTACATCAATAAACGCTTTGGTGCTGGATCGTGCAGAGTTTATGATGTCTTGTAGTTCACGAGTTGATCCCACATAAATGGCATTGTTCGTGGTGTGGTTGTTGGTGGTATTGTTTTCGGTCTTACGAATGCTCTTCACCTTGTCATGCAAGTCTAACAGGTCACGATTAGTTTCTGAAAGGGTCTTTATCATTTGGGCTACCACCTCATATGCACGGGGAGAATCGCCTTCTTGAGCCACAGCAATCACACCGTCTAGTGCGTTCTTGCCTGCTTCTACCAATTCACGCAGATTCTTGCGAGCCGTCTCGTAGTCGTGCGTCAGGTCTTTTGCCAGTCCTTCTTCTGACAGGGGCGGCATCTCTACCTTGACGATAGGCATAGGTGCAGACGGCACAATGGCTACGCTGTCTGCTGTGCTGCCTACCCCAAGAACACTTTCAATATGAGAAAACCCGTCACTCATAAAATCTCCAATCAACTAGGATATGGTGGGGCAGTTATGCCCATGTCTCCAAACCATTCAACTGTAACACCTTGAGCAAGTGTGCTGCCGTTTTGATACTCGTAAATCTTGGTATACGGAGTGTAGTTATACTTGCTGGAACTTGCTCCGCTTGGTCCTGTGATTCCCGTGAACACCTTGCTACTGATACCTGTGACACCTGCAAGAGTATTGCCTGCGGTGAAACTTGGGAAATAGTTGAAGTCGTAAATCTTGGAGTCCACCTTCTTGATGTCGCTGTAAGACTTGACAGCACCAAAGATGTATGACTTCATGGTAAAATTAAGAGTGAAGATAATGCTACGGCGGGTTTGGAAGTCACCCTCGTAGTCTTCTTCCGATGAAACAGAGTTCAGATACAGAGGCACATCCACCTTTTTATTTACTTCATCAAAGTTTATGGTTGTGATAAACTCGGGAGAGAAATACGGAAGAATCTGCTCCACGATCTGCAATCCGTCGTCCATGTTTCTGGTGTAGATATACAGACCAAAATCAATATTGTAAGGAACCTCTGCGTAGGTGTATTTCATCGCAGCAGTCTGTGTGTCCCGAACAATATTCTTTTGCAGGCTGTTACGCTTACGGGCAGGATCGTATGCAAATCCTGTTATCTCAAATGCCATGCGTGGAAGAGTGATCTGCATGGGGTTTTGCAGATACGGGTCGCCTGCGAGACGCACCTTGTATTTTTCTTTGGGAGCATACGCAATAGGAACCTCAATGTATTTGGTTCCGCTGCTCTCCTCACGAGATATCTTAATTTGGTTGAAAATAGAACCAAATGCCACCACCATTCGCCTGATTGTGCCGTTGTAGAACTGAGAGAACATCAATATCCAGCCTTGTAGCCTTGGGCGATTAACAAATTCCATTTTTCTGTATTGGGTGCTGCCATTTTCCTCTTTCCATCTTTTTTAAGATACTTGATGCCACGCTTGGCATCCCTGATCTTTTGAACATGAAATGGATTGTTCATGGAATTGTTTTCTCTCATTTTTTGTTTTGTTTTCTCGGAATGTTTTTTTCCGTGCATTCCGATTTTATGTTGTGATTGAAGACGAATACTGTTCTCCGAAATTTTTTTCTTTGTGTCTTCTGTTCTTGGATTCGTTTTATAATATTTAATCATCGCAACAGAAGTAGATTTTGATATTTTTTGTTTAGTTTCTTGAGAATGTTGTTTTCCAAGATTCCATTTACCAAAGTTAGGATTTTGAGAATTGACCCTACTTATTTTTTGTCCTATCATTTTTTTAGCATCTACATCTGTTGACCAATGACCAGGTTTGTGATTGTTTATGTTGTAGTATCGTTTTCCAAGTTCTTCGTCTTTTATCATAGACAAAAATTTATGTTCTTCGTTAAGCAAATCAATTCTATTCGTGTAAACTCTTTTGAGTATCTTTCTTCTAAAATCATTAGGTCTTTTTGTGTATGCTCTTTTCATCCACCAAGAACTACAAACATACCCGTCATTTTCTTCGCCCCAATGACTTCCCACATAATAACGATTATGTTTTTTGTCTCTCCAGATATACACAAATCCATAATTATTTTTCATATGTTTCTCCTATATCAATTATGTATATCTAAATGTGTTTTCAGTATAACCCTTCAGAGAACGGGTCTTTCTCTGTGAAGTCAAAGATGTTGTCACGATTGGCTTCCAAGTCCAGTGCTTCGTTGTCTTGAATATCCGAGTTGGTGACTCGTGTATCGGTGTCTTCAATAGCGGTAATGGTGTATGCAACTGTGCTGGTAACACCACGCACAACATCACCCACTTCAAATTTACCGCTGCTAACATTTACAGTCAAGTAGAACGGTGCATTTCCATTTGGATCAAACTTGGCATCAACTTTACCAATTGCGTGTTTGTTGGTAGCGGTTCCAGCGTAAACTTCTTCACCCACAACATAACTTCCGCTACCAGTAGCAATATTGATGGTGAATTTCTTTTGATATGTGGCAACAGCCTTAACAATATCGTCCATGTCACTTTCGCCTGTGTCGATTTCTTCTTGTGTATACTTGAAGGCTTCACAATACAGTTTGAACGAGTATCGCTGCCCTAGTGGATAGAAGGGATTGTCGTGCTCCACATACTTTATTTCAAACATGTTGAACGGGTAGTCAAAGTAGATGATGTCACCTTCACGGGGGCGACCCAAATCACGAATGGTTTTGTTGTGTCCCATGACTTCAAGAAAACGACGCTTGGACACGATAAAGGTGCAGTTCTCACGAATGTCCAAACCGAAACGAGTCATGTCGCTTTCGCCATCAAACCCCTCCGCATTTTCCATATACATTTCGATGCGGTTTGCGTCCTTGAACTTGGACACCTCTTCTCCGAAAATTTTGTCGTCTTTCACCGTTTCTCGCGGAATGTATACCATCTCGTGACCGTGAATCTTGATCGCTTCGGTCGTGAGTGATTCTAGTAGGTTTTGCTCGCCTACATTGTTCCTGCGAAAATACGGGTTGACTGCCATGCTTTAGCCTGTGATAAAATCGGGTGGCAACTGATACTTGGTCTGCACTTGCTCTTCTAGTTTTTCTATTTCAGCCTGTGCGTCTTCGTAGATTTTAGAGCCATTGAATGTGACATTTCCAGGGAGAGGCATACCCTCATACTTGGACAGGTTTACACCCCATTGACGCTTGATTAGAGCAATGGTGTATTTCTTCAGGAAATTGTCGTTGTAGATTTCGGTTGCAGTTTCAGGATTGTTGGCAGAATATGCCTCAATCATCAGGTATGTGCCTGCTTGCATATCTGTGGTGGTGGCATCAATAAATAATTTGTTGTTGACTCTACTGAATCTGATTTGCTTTTCAGGATCAAGCAACTGCTCCAACATCTCAATGTATTGCATGGTGGACACATAGTAGTTCAGGTTGGTCTGACCTGTTCTCAATCCATAAAAATCGTTGAGTGCCAACTGGTAGCGGATATTAAAGATGTTATGGGTTGAGATGTTGAATCCCATATGAAAAATTCTGTTGATAGTCATAATTGACGGATCAATAGGATCAGTGCTTACCCACTTACGAGAAATGTCTTCGGCTGTGAGTTGATACTTGTAATACATCCGCATACCACCGTCGTGGTGGTACTTGGCAAAATACTGTAGGGCTTCGTCAATGCGGTCTTCGATCTGTGAGTCTTCCACATTCACTTCAATCACAGGATGACCAAGTGCCCGTAGGCAGTATTCTTTTAGTTGTTGACGGGATTGTGGAAGGGCCATGCAGTCTCCTTTTCAAGTATTTAGGAGATACGCAGACTCGCTATTCTCCGTTTTCAGCCTTTAACCTCTGCACCAAAACGGCTAGTTCAGGTTCTCGGCTACACCAGCGATCACACCCCGCATCATCCTTTTTCAGATATAGGGTGTTGTCGCCGTCAGTTATGTAGTGGCGAACTCCTTTTTCGTAAACTCGGGTGTGGAAACCGAAAGGAACGCTGTAGTCACCACACACTTTTAAAAAATCATCCCACGAGTATTCTCGACCATTGAGAACCACTTTGCTGTGACCATAATGTATAAGAGAGATGGACATAATACATCAGTCTACAAATTCTATAATTTGATTTTCAACACTAATATCCCAATAATTTTCTGGAGAACGATTGGTTCCAGATATAGAGGATACGGGTCTGATATACACTACTCCGTTTCCGCTTGCTGCTAGTTTGGATGCAATATTTGGTTGAGTAATTCCTTCTATACGCTTCAGGGCAGAATATGTTGTCTGTGCATCTATAGAAGTATTCACACCACTACGAGCAGAGTTGGCTCGGTTGAAATATGCCAAAACATCTTTGTATAGATTTACAGCCGCAGCAGTAACAAACGAATAGTATGCTCCATTTCCATCTGCCAAAGAAGTTTCTGCTGTGGTTCCAGCAACAACTATACCATCGTAAACATTCTTCAAGAAATTCACATTATCTTCTGTGGCAAAATATGTCCATGTGGTTGGGAATGTACTACCGCTGTATAGGTTTACAAAATCACCGCTGGCTCCGCTTCTACCGTTCATGGCTGTAAAACCAAGATAGTAGCGGAAAGTGTAATCCATCAAATCTTTTCTGATTTGTTTTGCCGCAGTCAAACCAGATGTAAGATCGGTTACTGATGTGGGAATAAAACACGCTTTACTGTTGTAACCAAAGATATATCCAATAGTGCCGCCAGAAACAGCATGACCTCCACACACTCCTGTTATTGGGGTGGTCCATGTTCTAGAAGCAGTCACACCAATACTGCTGTAAATATTCAAACTGCTTGGTGCAGAAACCGCAACATTGCTGACTATTTTATTTGAGGTGTCGCAGGGGAAAAGCGACGATCCTTCAGGACCATCCATACTCAAATAATAAATCGTATAGTATCCTGCTTCTTGATGAGCAGTTGGATATGGCCCAGTGCTGCCTCCTCTAAATCCACGAACAGGATCAAGATTTCCACCGTTTGTGGAACCTATACTAAAGATCACATCATCTAGCCATCCCTTTAGCGGTCTGTATCCTTGAACACCGCAACCAACATATACATTTCCTTCGGTATTTCGAATGTTTCCTGCTATGGTGGAAACCTTTTGTTGCAGATTACCGTTCCAGTACGATGAAATTGCTGCACTGTTGCCTGCATTGATCCACGAAACAGCAAAGTGATGCCATTGTCCTAGAGTGACTCCACCAGCGGGAGACACATTCATAGAATAACTGTATCCAGCGTTGGTATGAGAAGAGTGACTGAAATAGAATTTTAGAGTCTTGGAACCGCTGTCCGAATCGTATTCCAGTGAGAACGAATCACCAGTTTTACCTAAACCGATGCCTGCTGCTCCGCATACTCCACGAGCAATCAAAATAGGATCGTAATTGGTGCTAGGTGTAGTTTCAAACATCAAGAAACCAGAAATCAAGAAACAAGTTCCTGTTGTTCCTGCACTACTGAATCCTGGCAAACTTAATCCCGCTGTTGGTGTTTCAAGATCAAGATACGACCCCTTGAACTGTGCAGCATTGGTTCCTAGAAATCCGCTTGCTCCAGTCACACCAATTGTGGGATTGTATTCTGTAGCAATAAGCCCACTTGGAGCGTAAAAATTTACTACTTCGGGCTGAATGTTGGATTGGAATACCAATTCATTTGGAACGAATGAACCGTATCTGGTTCCGCCAATCACCTGTTCTGTTATGGATGCAATTTGTTTTTTATTTGTAACAAGTGCGTTTCTGTTTATAGGATTTTCAAAATCGCCACTAGCATCAGCAGCAGTGTTTCCCGTAACCGTTCTTGCGGTTTCCACAAACACATCTGCGGTGTTCACATCAACCAAAAGTGGAAGGTATCCGCTTGCGTAATTAGAAGGCTTAAAAGACTGTTCGGTTTCTGTTATGTTTGCAACCAGTGCAGAAGCAGATGGAACCACCTGTCCGTTTGGGTCTATGGCTATTATCTTTTTAGCCATTTTTAGCCTCCACCAGTTGAATAGTAAGAAGAAATATTTGCACCAGATGCTTTAGCCACACCTGGACCACTATATCCTGGTGGATTTGCATTGAATGCGGCTACTCTTTGTGATGCAGGCGGAACAAGTTCTACTTCAGTAGAACCAGCACCAGTCCACGCAATTCGCTTTTTATACACCATGTTATTGGAAATGCTGGGTGTTCCGTTTCCAGCAACCCATCCAGATAGTCCCTTCATCCACCACATGGTGGCTCCACGAGGAGCATTATACATCAACTGGCTACCGTTTCCGTTGTCGCCACTCACGGTATATGTTCCGCGTGTCATGGGAGATATAAAGAAATTGGCTTGTCCTTGAGACACATTCCATATGTGTGTGAATGCACCTGCACTAAAAGTTTTTGAAGTTTCACTATGGACAAAAATATAAGCATTTGAACGGGAAGCCTCTGCATCGGTTCCGCCATCAAACCCACCGATTATGTCAACATAATCACCGCTTGTAAACTCTTGTTTGCTATCTGCTCCTGCAAAAGCATAAGGATTGTTTCCATTATCAGGATTTATTGCCAATTCTGTTGTGTCTCCAACATTATAGAACCCCATAAATTGCCCTGCTTCATTTTTATGAGCAGATTTGCTGAATGGCAACCCGATGGAAGTGCAGTCGCCATATATCCCATTATATGCAAGCGAAAGGTATCCGCCGTATCGGGTGTACACGCCGTAATTATAAAGATTATTAACAGCAGGATATTCTTGACCACCGTAACCAAATCCCCAAGGATGCTTTATATGTACTCCACCAAGAACTATACTAGCCCTGTGCTGACTCAGTATTCCGCTATGGGCGAAATCTCTGATTAAAGTGTATCCACTATAATTATTTTTAATCATTCCATTACTAGAAATAATACCAGAATAACATCTTCCACAGGTTAAAACATTTCCTCTAAAAATATGAATTTCTGCACCATTTGTTGCAACAAGTGGACTACTATTTTTAGCCCCCCAACCATAAAGAACAACATAACCAGATTCCACCTTTCCATCAGAAGCAGTAAGACCAAATGTGGTTCCGTTTGCAGTTGAGCATGTCAGGGTTATACCACCGCTGGTTCCCAACACAATTCCACCCTTGCTCAAACCAAGATATTCGTTCATCGTGACACCTTCAACACCATCCGAATACGCAAAGAATTCAAGGGTGTTTCCAGCAGAAGAGTTTAGCCATGCCTTTATGGCAGTAGCAGTATCAAATGCAGGGGTGTTTAGTTTCTGCCCGTCAAAAAACACTGCTTGATTCTTCACTGGACGCTGCGTCAACGCAGTTCCAGCACCAATAGTCCATGTTCCTGTTGTCCAACCTTCACTGGCGGGTTTCAGATAAGTGTTTCCACCGTCCAAAATAGAAGTGACTCGTAGAACTGGTGTACGGGTTCCACTAGCATTTTTGAATGCCACAATACTCTTGTATAGTGTTCCACGAGAATCTTTAAAAATTTCTGGATTAAAGAACGCTGCGGTGTTTCCATTAGAGATGGTCGCTCCTGGAAATTGTGGCAGATCCAATCGGAGCCTCATATATCCTGGAGTATACGAATTATAAGAAACATTTATTGGCCCATAAGAAGACCTAGACTTAAAAGCACCTCCTATGGCAACTGCACCCTGAAGCATCGACTGTATCCACAACATTTGGTTGGTATAATCACTCTCAGCCCAAGTATCAGTGAAATCAATTTTGCTTGAGGGTCCGTCGCAATAAATACCACCTCCGTGACTAATAACTAGGGTTGGGCAATTTGTTATTGCTCCCAATTCCGCGTATCTTAACGCCGAACCAACATTGTGAATGCCAGCAGCATACTCTAATTGATTTTGTATGTAATTAACCGCATCACGAGTCAGCATTCCTCCACGCGAAACATAAATGGTCTGTCTTCCAACTAATCCATAACCAAGAAATCCAAGATTTCTGATGGATGTTTTTCCACCGTTATCCACAAACATTCCGTAACTAGAAGACCACGCAAAACCATTCATGGATGTGCCAACCGCATTAGTTTGGTGATCCCATCCCATGATAGGTGGCTTGGAACCGTAGGTGGCTCCTTCTATATTTCCGTTCACAAACATCAAGTTTCGAATGCTCTTTACTTCTGTACCGCTCACAACCAACGGAATTGGATGTGCGTTTGTTCCGTTATCATGGACTATAGTTCCTGAAGTGTATGTTTTTATGACAACAGGGAAATTTGTGAGCAGATGTGCGTCATCAGTTACATGGACTTCTGCTGCATTTCGTGAAGGATAACCAACACTCACTCCTTGTGAAGCATCGTATCCCATACTGGAATAACTGCCCAACACATCGTTAGAAGACGAATACGGATTTATGAGAGACAGATTTTGAGAAATTCCAAATGTCGGGCCATAAAACCCGTTTGGCTGGCTGTACTGTGGTTCAGGATATGCTGCCGCTTGTGAAACCGAAGAGTAACTGATTCCGTTACCAAGTCCACCAGACAGTCTGCCACCAAGATTGGTATTGTCAGGATATGTGTTGATTCTACCGTCCAAGTTGATGTACTTGAACTGGAGTCGTAAGTCTTCGTTGTTTGCAGACGCACCTTCAATACGAGCCAATCCCACAATGGCATAAGCGTCTTCATACGACAACCCGTGGTTGTACATGTAACGACCAAAATTGTGGTTATGATTCAGTGTATATTTGGCAGAGTTTACACCGTTTAGTGCGTCTCGGTATCCGTGTACGGATGAAGCATTCATATACGCATTTGAAATAGACACATACTGCAACTCGTCTTCAAAACTAAATCCGTGTGCAGTGATGCCTGTTCCTAGTGGGTAGTTTGCAGCGGTTTCTCCACCAGCGTGAACCGCGTACCATGTGTTTACGGTTCCTGTGTGTCCGTAATACGCCATTCGTGAAAGATCCCACGAGTAGTTTTTTACACGGTAGATGTATCGCTGCTTGATGGCACTTAAGTCACCCTGAATTACAATATTGTTGCCTTGTGGGTGATACAGATTGGTTGGAAACGGGCTGCTGCCAGTATTACCTGTATCGTAGGTGTATCCGTAGATGCCTTTTTGAAACTGAATGTACAGGGTTGCATTGCCTATAATCGCATACTTTTGTGCTTCTTCCCATGCCCGTTTCAGGGTCGCAAAAGGCTTGGATGCGGTTCCGTCTCCTGTGCTATCGTTTCCCCATGTGAGTCCACTCCAAGTAGGAGAAGAACCAGTCTTTCCTAGTCCGTTGTTTGGCGGTGACAGGTAGATGGTCTTATCCTCTGCAATAACCTTGAGGTTTTGCAGAGGGTTGTTGGACGGTGACGGTAGTGGGGAAAAGTCTGGCATATGTGGTTATTTAGGCTTTGGGCAAATATGATGATGGTGTTTTCAGAGTCTTGGCTGTTGCTGAACCGCCTGTTAGTACGAAGGATGATCCCATGTGTGTTAAGTTTTGATTGATCTGTTATGAGATTCTATAAAAATTGAATCCCATACCGACACTAGAATTAGGGGTTTGAGTATGGCATCGTGTGTATTTATCCGTCTGTGTTTGCCAAATCAGAAAATGACTGCAAAGTGTATTGGGAAGTTGGCGCGGGTATTGTCAACTCCACCAAAACATCGTAATTTGAATTGCGTACTAGAAAGTATATTCACTTGGCATGGCGAGGTTGCCCATCCACTTTCGGCAGCAGTAAGAGCAGTTACCGTATAGTTACTGTTTGGCGCACCAACAGTCATGGTTATTGTGTATTCTATCCCCCCACCAGACACAGATGCTGCCGAGCAAGTGCAGTTTGCTCCATAAGCAAGTCCTGATATGCCAGTAGGGTTAGTACCAGTACTCAACAAGGTTCTTCCGTATGCACGGACACCAAAAATTGGTGCTGCGCTGACTGGATTAAAGAATGCACCACCAACACCAAGAGTCAACCCATTTTTAACCGTTGCGTGGGTGGCAAGGAATGTACCATTTACATCAAGAGACGCACCTGGAGCAGTAATTCCAATACCTATTCTAGAACTAGCATTAAATCCAATCAACAGCGGCGTGAAGCCAGATCCAATGTTTACGGATGCAGAGTCCTGAAAACCTAAAGCAAAAGCAGAAGCCGCATAATTTTTATTTGCAGCGGAATAAATGGTAGCGTGTGAAGCAACACCAGCACCCGATCCAGAATCTGCTGTCACATTTCCAACACCAAACCCATAAGGTGATCCATTCTGTGCCAGATTGATTGATATTCCTGAATCTCCACTTGCTGAACCAGAAACCTGCATACGATAAGATGTATTAGTATAATTTGTAACAAAATTACCAACACTAATTATTCCACTATTGCTAATACGCATCCGCTCTGTGCCTGTCTTGGATGCCTCACCGCTGTTGGTGTAGAACACCAAGTCGCCACCGCTTGCACCACTCAGGAATTCGCTGCGGAGCGAATTAGAGTCGGTGGAGCGAATCAGCAGATTGCTATACGGCAGGTCAACCCCGTCAATGATGGCTGCACGGGTATACGGCTTGGCTTTAATGATGTAACGAACTGCCAGATACGGTGGCATGTTGTTGTGGGAGACATTACTACCTGTTGCACCTGTTCGTGGTGGCTCAGTAGTGGTATAAACACTTCCGCTAAGGCTTCCAGGGGTTACGGTGGCGTGATTGTCAGCACTAATTAAGTTGTATGTAGGAGTTCCTGATGCAAGTTGTATGGAAATAGCCTTCAATCCGTGACTGTGAGACGGCAACTCTCCTTCTGTGAGTTGATGCCGATCTTCTCCACCCATTGCTCCAAGAGCGATTGGGCCATATTGTCCAGTAATGTGAATATAAGGATTATCGCCTTCTGCACCAGCAGCATCAGAATCCGTACTCATTACGCCGATAGGAGTTCGCCCAGACAGATCGGGAACATTAAACGCAAGAACTTGCACAGTATTGATACTGGCAACGCCTCTGTCTGTTCTTGCATCTACTCCGCTAATCACACGAACCGCTGAAGCAGCAGGACTAGGATTGGTGTTGGAATTCAATCCCTGAACAAAAAAGTTAGGCATTATGAATCTGCGTGTGTTGCTTGGTCCAGTAGCAGTCCATTTAGGAAGTATTTGAACCTGAAGCCCATATGCTCCACCGTCATGCCCAACGCCTTTAGACACAACTAATCCGTATACATCCCATGTGTTTTCGTGAGACGCTGCATCCGTTCCATTCAGAGTTCCCCAAGGGGTGGAACTAGGATTAGTCAGAGTTCCAGCCGCAGCATTATTGTGATTTTTTACAAATACATAGTCACCAACTTGGGTTGCGGCGTGAATTGAAGCCGATCCAGAACTCAAAGAAATACTTACAATGTGCCCGTAAATAGGAACACGATCACCTGTGGTATAGCACAGTTTAGAATACAGTTCAGCATACGAACCTATAGAATAGGTTCCACCATTGCACTCCAACCATGTGTCAGGAATGGCTGTTCCTGCAAACGGCATGATTGTACCCACAGGCTGAATCTCGTCTATTCCAATGGTGGACGAGCCGCCAATCTGTGTGCCCAAGTAGTTGTTCAGCACAAAACCATTAAGTAGAGGGTGGCGTGTGACCACAGGCTTCACAACCGTTCCAACCGCACTTGGAGGACTGCTAGTCAATCCGCCTGCACACACTCCTGACAGGAACATGACAGGGAAAGACACACCCGCAAACTGGGGCAGGTCGATATAACCACCGTAGGTCAGTTCAAAAGTATTCACATCAGAAACAGAGTTCACAATGCCCAATACCTCTGCATTTTCTGCGGAGTTTGCTTGGGCTTTCACATACGACTTGGGAACACCGCTAGGGTTGAAACGAAGCACATCGCCCACAGTAAAACCGTGAGAGGTCAGAGAAATAGCCTCTTTCAGAGTCTTGGCTGTTGCTGCACCGCCTGTTAGTACGAGTGATGATCCCATGTGTGTGTTCCTGATTTACAGTTATTTTATAGTATTGATATAATAATTTATGAATTCTTGAAAAAGAGAACAGTATAGTCCCAACCTCTTGGAATTGCTGATTGATAACCAGAGAATTGCTGGGTTACTGGCCCTGTATAATATGAAGGACTATGAGAGACGAATGTTCCAGAGGAAATAAACGGCATGACAACAGCATACCATCCAGCCGCAACAGTTAAATCGAAATAAACACCGTTTGCAACAAAAGAATTTCCTGTTGAATTATAATTGGCAGAAAGATTTTTTGTGCTACCAACTATAACATATTGAGGAGACTTGATACTGGTCACATAATCCTTCGTGGTCAGCGTCTTGGCATTAGAACTGCTTGTGGTGGAGGTTCCTACTCGCACTTCACCATCCGCAGTGATACGCATTCGTTCTGTTGGTGTTTGGTTGTCAGCGTTGGGGTTATCTATAGTGGCAAACACAAGAGAGTGTGGGGTAATGCCGTCGTCTACTCCACCGTTGTTGCCCTTCATTACCCATCCAGTAAATCCACGAGTTCGGTAAGTGTTTGTGCCTGTTCCGCTTTCGCAATAGAACCCAACGAATGGAGCACCGTTAGTATTCTGTGAACCCAAAACACATCCGTAGCCACCACCGTTGAGATCACCCCATTCAAATGCGTTGCCCCATCCTCTAGAAGAAATTCTGGAAGTGGTTTGAGTATATTGTGGGCCAGAGAGATTTGCAATTATTCTGTTGGATGCTCCTGTGGAAACCAACACAGAATTCATAGTAGCAGTGCTTCCCACAATACTGAACGCATCGGTCAAAGACACCGCTCCACCCAATGCAACCGCAGACGAAGCGGCAGTCTTCCACACAAGAGACGGATCACTTCCGCTAACACCCACAACCAACGCACTGCGAGGCGACGAAGTGGAACTTGGCAGGCTGCTTATCCACCCATCAGAACTAACCGCAGAACGAACAGCGTGACCTATAGCAAGGCTTGAAGACGACCAACGGGTTCCAATCACATTCAAAGCAGCAGCAGTTGTGCCATTGGAGGCGATATCATCTGTGGAATAACGGGAAACAATCAGATCACGACCCTGTGGTGTGCTGCCCACAGTCAATCCCACACGAATCTCTCCACGCACATCAAGAGGAGCCAATATTCTGTTTCCTGTGCCGCTAGCAAGTGAAGTCCATCCTCCACCAACACCCACATAACCCGTGACACCCACACTGGTGGCAAACTTGCCTGTGCCTGCGGCAATCTTGATGGCTTCTCTGCCTGTGGAACTGCCATCGTAAACACCAATCTTGAGATCACCGCTAATACCGTCTTGAATATCACTCACCAAGAAATTGGCAAGGTTAGCGTAACTAATACCAGTAGCAGCACCGCGAACATCGCCACGATACGAGAACAAGTAGCCACTGAGAGCACTTGTTGCCATCAACATGGGCTTGCGAACAGTTCCTTCAGTTGACGGTGGCGTGATAGTAAGCGATGCCACTCCGCTTTCAAATGATCCAGTTGTGCCTGCACAACCAGTGTTCAAGAAATACACGGTTCCAGGTTGCAGAGTAGAATACGGAGACGACCACGATCCCACATTAAAGAATCCGTCCATCAACACATCGAATGAGTCATTGATGCCGTTGGTTGCTCCAAGAGCAATAACCATCCCTGCAATTTCTGCTTCTTCTGGAGTATCTGCTTCTGCTTTCACATAAATGCCGTCAGAGTAGTTTGCTTCAACAGTAGCACCCACAGTTGGCTTATACGATAGGGTCACACCGCTTGGATACGCCTTGAACCGAACAACATCTCCAACCTTGAATGTGTTGTATTGAACTATTCGGGTTGCAACCGAAGACGAGTTAGCAATCTGAATAGGAGACTGCAATACTCCACCAGTAAACGGCATGACAACCGCAGACTGTGTTCCTGTTGCAATTAGAACTGCTTTGTGAACGGTTCCAGGAGATGTGGGCTGAACTGGTGTTAGTTTTCCTTCAGAGTCGGGAGTCAGGTAGTATACAGTTCCCGCAACAAGTCCAGAACCAGCAGCATTTACAGGTGAAAAATCACCAAATATTTCACCAATAAATGTTATTTCAAATGTGTTTGCGTCTATCACTTTGGACACAACACCAACAACCTCTGCGCTGTCTGCGTCTGATGCTTGTGCTTTGGCGTATGCAGATGTTAGTTTATTGAATCGAACAGGTGTTCCAAAAACAAAAGAATGAGAAGACTGTGTTATAGTTTTGCGGTTTGCACCGTCAGAAATATTGACAAACGGACGAGAACCGTAGGTGGTTCCACTCAAAACCTCCATGAATACGGTAGCACCAGCAGGCGAATACCGCTCAAACTGAACCGAACGGTTGCTTGTGGTTCCTGCAACGCCTGTAGAGGTCAACTCTACCAACAAGCCGTGATCGCTTGTGCTGCCACCGTCTAGACGAATTCCACTTCCGTGAACAGGCAGGATTCCACCCGCATTTGGATAAATTCCAAAAGTAGCACCGCTGATACCAATATGGGCATTGGCTTGCCACACACCCGTCAGCCCATGAACATTCGTAGTTTTCCACAGCCACTCTGCGGTGTTTCCGCTTCCGCCACGATCAATCAGTAGACCACCACCACCTGCGGCGTTAATTTTGGTGTCGCTAGAGCCAGCAGCAGTGTTTCCCAAAATGAGAGAGTAGTCGTCAATCGTTACTACATTTGCATTTACGGTAAAAGTAGAAGCATTGAATGTGACATCGCCGTTGAATGTGACTCCGCTTTGGAAAGTCACAGGCTGCATGAAAGTAACGCCCTTGTTCACATTGTCTGCAATAGCAGCAGCAAGAGTTCCACCCGCAGCCACAGTAATATCAATAGACGAAGACGAAACTCCGTCGTATACACGAATCTTGTTTAGTTTATAAACACCTGTATTGGTAACATCCCTCCAAGTGTTGAAGGTGTCGCCAAGAGCCACTTCAGGAATAGCGTATGTGTTTATGTCTGGGCCGGTGTTTGCTGCCATGTGTGTCCTGTGCTGATTCGTGCTTCTAGTTCACTTATCCGTGCTGTCAGAGTATTTATCTGATCTTGTAAAGACTGTATGGTTATACTGACGGTTTCCTGATGTGCTCGGTGGACAAGAGCATTCTTGTCTTTCAAATATAGAGCACCTGTGTGGGGATCACGAATGTACTTGCTCACCTTACCTCCATGTCACTACGCGAATATTTTTGAGAGCAGGGGTCTTGCTGTAGTCTGCGGTGGCGGGAGCCAAGAACTCTGCCTTGATCTGATACGCACTAATGCTGTTTGCTAGTGAACTGGTATTGGAGGACGGAGCAGTTATACCGTAAACCGCTTCTCGGAAATCGTTGTCTGTGGCACTGGTAAAGGTGATACCAACAGAAGACATTCGCCTCCACGGTGCTTGATACAGTCCACTTTCACCGTTGGTTGAATATTTGCAATACATGTTTACTGTGGCTCCAGTAGGAACCAAAGCGTTGGTAAACACAAATACTCCCTGTGAAGTTGATTCTGTTGGAAGAACCACTGCACGAGACACATACGAAGAGGTGGCGTAAGCAGAGGTTGTTGATGGTGTGGGTGTAACAAACATGTCTACTGCCTTGCCACAGAAAGTTCCAATATCCAAAACAGGAGAAACTGCGTTGTTGGTTCCTCTTCTCAAAGAATATGAAACGGTAGAGGAAGTCTTGGGAGAAGTAAAGTAAGCGTTCTGATTGTTGCTTACTGCGGTTCCGCCAACACTACGGGTCAACGAGCACCCAACAGGTGTGATTTCTGTATTGGACAGTTTCATAATTTCTGCACTTCCGCTCCAGTTTGCGTTGCTGTATTGAAGAGTTCCACTGGTTGTGGTGAAACTACAACGATTCAGACGGAAAGCAATGTCTGTATTGTTGTTTGCAACCCATGTGCTTGTGTTTTGTGGCAGATACAATGTGCCGACGCTAGAATTGTTGCCTGCTCGACCACCAACGACTGTATTAAGAGAACTGTTGGACGCATACAGTTCATACTTGCCACTGTTTGTCACCACAGCAATTGCGTATTCACCTGGCTCAAGATAAACGGGGCTAGTGAACGCAAAATTAGTTGCTAGGGGATTGCCATTATTTGCGTCCACAGTCACAGCAGATGCCTGTTTGGTTACTGTAGAGAACGGTAGAGAAACAGACGGAGAAGGATACCCGTTTATTGTGGGACGAATCTGAATAGTCACAGGAAGAAGAGGATCAGCCTTGGCAAAGAACAGGTCAAGACTGGTCAAGAACAACCCTTCAGGATATGTCTTCTTGTCCACAATAAAAGTCTGACACAGAGGATCAGCCCACTGGTTATTCTCAACTGTATCAACAACGCTGTCATAAGACACTTCACGATTAAACGGAGTCTTGATTATTCCGTTGCTTGAAACACTCTGACGGCGAAGAACAGGAGAACGAGTAGAATACGATCCCGAATCACGCTGTTCAAATGTTCCTGTGGAGTAGAAAACTGCATCTGCTCCTGTTGAAGCGTTTTGTGGATCAAACGAGTCGCTTACACGAACAAGTTTTTCGCCCACAGTAAATGTTCCTGCGGGAATGGTGAACGATGTAATCAGGGTTCCGTTAGAACTAGCAGACAGACCCGTAACAAGAGCCACCCCATCAAAGAACACAGACAATCCTGTTGCATTTGGCTTCAAGCCGTATGCAGTAACGGTGATCGACTGTGTTGGAATATACGGAAGAACGCTGTTGTCAACTGTTCGGTTTCCTGAAGTCTTCTTGATGCGATTCTTTAGTCGCTTCGACTTTACATAAGACATCATCTTTTCAGATGTTGTAGCGTCTATTCTACGACTCACACCAATAGACGGATTTCCTGAATCCACACCAGCAACAGCAGACGGAACGCCTGATCGTGGCAATTCAAGAATTGATCTCTGAACTGAATCGCTGTCTTCTTCACGGGTTTCAATACCTGTCCACAGACTTTCCCAATCGTTCCATTGGGTTCCGAAACCACGCTTGTCCTTTGCGTCAGAAGAAATCCAGTTGTCGTTTTCTCCTAGTGCATTGGTCTTGACCAGCGGACGATAAGAGGTGTCCCATGTGGTGTCTATACTTCTAGACAGTTCCAAGAAACCAAGCCAATTTGTGGTATTGGTTGGGTTGGGCTTGACTGTGGTGGTGTAGCCTAAGTTTTCCACATACGCTGTAGCACCGTAAGCAAGAGTGCAGATTCCATCAGAAGAAACAGAAATACTTGGGTCTGTGGTGGCAGTTCCAAGAGACACATCAGAGGTTGTAAAGAACGGACGGAGTTCGCCGTATTCGTAATCCACAGAGCAGATGTGTTCGTCAGAAACAACATCGCCCGAGTTGTGTCCAACAAACTCGTCCACATACAGAGAAGTCTTTAGCGGTTCTGCTGTTTGTGAATATCCAATTGCGCGAGCAAAATCAATCAACTGCTTGCTTTCCAATTCTGTTTCAGAAATTGAAAGTGAAGCGTATGTCTCCACATCGTCCACACGGCGTTCAATCTTTCCAATATCAGACATGGTGTATCTGCGATTGTCGTGTGGTGTCACAACAACATCAGATGCCTTGTGGGTATAAGCAGGAACAAGAACCGTGTATAGCGTTAGTGCGTCTTCGCTATCTGGTGGAGCAACAGGAACGAGATCAGGTGTTCCTTGATCCACAAAGAATAGCGGCGAGCCTGTGTTGGGATCTGCTTTCACCTTGATCTTGTCGATTCGTGGCAGATAGTGAGAATATGTTACCTTTGTGTTTGCAAATGCAGCAGGGAACTCGTAAGCACCATACGGCTTGAGAACCGGAGCGTCTAGAGTTGGGCCAGAATGACGGAAATCCAAGCAGTTTGCTAGAGATACCGTCTTGCCTGTTCGTGTGTTGGTGTAGAGAGGAATATGGCTGTAAGTCACTCCAACATACGAATTAGAACCCACAAACGGAGCCATAGTTAGACCACCGTGAATGAAGTAGTTGTAACTTACCTGATAAGTTCCAGCACCAGCAGAACCCGCCTTCTCTGATTTCACATAAACTCTAGAGTAATCGTAATTGCTTTCTCGTTGTCCGTCATCTAGTTCAAACCACGATGTGGCATTCTGTGCCGCACCAACGCTTGGAGTATAGGTAATTCCAACAATCGAATACACATCCCAGTGTGGAAGTTGGATGTATTTTCTACTATTTCTAGACGGGTCCGTTGGAACAGATATTGTGCTGTGTGTATAAGCAGTAGCAGTCTTGGTTCGGATATTGGATGACGCATAGGATGTAAGTGCATTGTTGTCCAACTGATAAAAAATTGGAGCACTCATTCTTACCACACCTTGTGTGTAACCAACAGGGTGCTTGTTTCCTGGAATCTGCAACTTCAAAAAGGTTCCATCAGAGGATAGACTAAATCCTGTAAGTGCTGTTTCGTGACCTGGGCTGTACGCAAGAGCAGTTGTTCCAGCCAAACCAGTAGAAATTATAGTTACTTGCTGCAAATCTGATGCGTTATTTGTTCCATTCACTCCATATTGTGACGGGAATTTTACGGCTGTGTTGGAAGGAGCAGTAAAAATACCAACCAATTTATTTTTGTCTATCTGATAAGTTATAGGAGACGCGACAGCATAAGATGCTGTTTCGTTTATGTTGATCGTGTCGCTTATGACTTTGGTATAGAATTCTGCTGCACTAAATCCTGCCACAGCGTATCCCGGACGCACATCGCAAACCAATCCAAGATCGTTGCTACCGTTTAATGTAGCACCAGTAGATGTCATAGTGATACCAAACACAGCAAGAGTTCTGCCACTTCCAAGACCAAATCCATGAGGCATCACTACAGCACTTGCCGCTCCAGCAATGGTAGAACCAGCACAAACACCGTGCAGATACATTTTATAAATTCCACGAGTCAGTCCTGAAGCAGATGAAACAAAACCAAAAGGAACAAGACCGTGAATTTTTGCTTGACCAACTACTACATTAGATGAGTTTCTGAAATACACATCAGCAGAACCGTGATTTAGAGTTGTGCCAATAGCGGTACTAAATGTGCTGCCCCATGTGGCAATTCCTTCGGAACCAAAACCAGCACACACACCAATCCAATTACCAACACCGTATGGGAACAGCAAATCTGTTTCGGTTGCAGTTGTGCGAGCGGCTGGAACAGAAACGGTTTGTGGATACTGTGACTCTACTTCGTATCCTTGAATATACGCTTTGCCTGATCCAAATGTATAGTTTAGTGTTGCACCATTCAGGTCAATCTTGATGTCAAAAGGACGAACAATATATGAACCAGATTCATCGTAAGTTCTGCGAGACAGAGTTTTTTCGATCTCGCCATAGGTAATACGCTCAATTTTTCTGGTAATTTTTCCGCCTTCAAACCGAAGCAGTTCAACAAAATCATCTGTGTCTTCTGCGGGGCGGCGTTGATCCAATATCAGATCAATTTTGAAACGGTCAGCACCTGGGGCGTTATAGTTGTAAGAACCAATAGCAGGATCGCGTAGAGACGGATCTTCACTCTCGGTAACAGAATCACGAGTAATTGCCAAACCCACTTTGGTTGTCAGGTCTGCGAATGCACTCCCGTATTCAAAGTCTCTGCGACTACCGCTGCCGTTTGCAAGCGTTCTACCTGGAACAAAATATTGAGACAGATTGCGAGTAAAGAACCCGTCAACATAAAAGATTCCGTCGTCCACAGAAACCAATTTGCAGCGACCGTTTGCCCATGTGTCTGTGGCAGGAGTAATGGTGTAATCTGTTGGTGTGTCCGAAGATGTGGTTAGGGTCACAGATGTGCCTGTATCAAAACTAGCACCAGAGATAAAGTCTACAACCAACACTAGTTTACCGTCTGTGGAGTCTGGTTCAATATAGTGAACCACTCGACCTTCTGGTTGTGCGGCAGCAGCACCGTTTCCAACCTTTACTGTGCTACCCAACACAAACGAATAGTCTGTAATATCTGTCAGTCCAGCAGTATTTGGCTGAACCATCAGGTAGTTGGTGTTGCGAACGCTGATAGCACCACCAACAATACGAGAGCCGTCTTTGAACAGGTGGTCGCCAACCTTGGACACCTGATCCTGTAGAATGGACTGGAGTTGGGTCAGTTCACGAGCCTGAACCGCGTATCCAGGCTTGAACAGCACTCGGAGAAAAGACTTGGCAGGATCGTAGTCGTCGTAATACGGGTTAATATTGAAGATACTGGGATCGTAAGCCATTGTTTCCTCTTTAGAAGCCTAGTCGCAGGCGGAATTCTTCAGATTGACCCTTTACTCGTGAAATCGGGCGTATATTGTTTATGTATATGATCTCTCCAGAGGCAGGATCAATGTCTGGTGTGGTAACAGAGGTCACAATATACGCACCCAAAGTGCTGCCTGTTAACCCATTAGAGGATACGCTTCGGAAAGAACCAAACACATCGGTAAGATACAACTTGCCGCTAGACGAATTTATAAATTCCCAATTATAAACTGTTCCGCTGGCGTAGTCTCCGAAAGCGTCACCACTTGCACCCTGTTGCACAAAGTCGCCGTTAAAGAATGAATTGGGGGTCAGTTCCGCAGAGGTAACATCCAAACCACCTGTTGAACCACTAACACTCGTTCCCAAATTAAGAATCGTGAGTCCTGTATACGCAGGAGTCTCGTTCAGATCAAAATATGAAGAACCTACCTCAACAATTCGGAACAGATCATACACATTATTTTCATTGATGAATGTCTTGCGTGCTGTATCGTAAACCCATGCGTATTCGCCGTAACGAGGGGCGATGGTAGACGGTGCTCCAGTAGCACCACTCTTTGCACCAATTATCTGCTGTGTTCCAGCAACAAATGCGTTTCTGCGGGTTCGCAACACCAAGTTGGCAGCGTCCCTAGCCACGACTATACCGCTTGCCTGTATGGCGTATCCATACGAAAGACCAGCAGTATTGATTGCGGTTCCTGCGGGAATTGTTTGGGTAACAGTTTCTCCCACTATAAAATTAGACGCAACCGTGGGACTGCCGATGTTTACAATATAATCGTTTGGTCGTGACTGATAAGTTGTAAAATTGCCTCCCACATTTCTTACCTTTGCAACAAGACGACGCTCGTTGTTAAGAGTGGACACAGATTTTAGTTGGGAAATTTTTGCTCCAACCGAAGACTCTGTTCCCACAATAAAGTTCTTGGATGCTCCATCAAAACCATTGGCTCTCCATCCATCCAAATCTCTTGAGGTTTGGCTACCGCTATAAACCAAAGACATGTCACGATAATACGGAGAATCAGAACCCGCTACTGTGTCTGACCCGTCGTTGATTAGTGGATTTTTTACTATGCCAAACTGACGATACGAGCCACCACCAATAAACTTGTCTTCGTCTTCTTCAAGAATTTCAATAATAATGATGATGTCTTTTACATTAAGTTCTTTCAGAATGTTGCTGCCGTGACCACCTTTGGGCGACAAAACGGAGGTGATTGTTGGGTGTATTTTTGTTGGCTGTGTTGCGATGGATGTAGTTACTGCTACATTAGCCTGTGTGTAGTCTTCTCCACCATTGATTAGTTGGACCCCTGTGATTTTGTCATCAGTCATCAGCGGGAAAGCATACGCACCACCGCCATCACCTGTGATTCGTATCCGTGGCAAAACCTGAAACTTGGTGAAATCTGTTCCGTTTGGGGTTGGATTGTCTACGCTGAATGCAACAGCATCGTCTTGAACTATAAAATAAGGCACACCGCTTGTTGTTCCGCTCTCTACGATGACTCCGTAATTGTTATTAGTCTGTGGATTTGTGGTAGAGTTGGAAACACGAAGAATGTATCCTGCTCTAGAGTTTGCCATATCAATGTTTCCAGCATCGGCAGACTGTATTTTTACCAACTTTATTCCACCTGTTGTGGTGTAACTACCAAGACGAAGTGGTTGGTTGTCTGCTCCCAATTCAGTTCCAGAATATTCAGCAGCAGAAGCCCCGCCGTTGGTTACAAATTTAAGTCGAGTAATCTCGCCAGACACAGCAGTTTGCTGCACAGCGTATTGGTTGGTTGATTCAGTATCGTCTCTGCTAGTGATGAAATCTACCGGAATATAATCGGTTAGTTCGTATGGAAGGTCAGAAGAACGAACAGTTGCTAGGTATTTCCAACTGTAACCATCACTCAATGTCACAGGAGTAGTAAGAGTTCCTGTTGGTTTTATTGTGGAAGCCAATCCTTGACCGTTGTATGTTCCGTCCACGGTTGGGCGACTCAAACACTTGTAGATGTTGTTCTCGTCCGTTATTACATAAAAAATCTTCGGATCATCTGTGTCAAACAACCCTTCGGTGTCGTCGTATTGATCGTAGGTGGTTCCGCTGGTCCACTCGTAACGGGGCAGAGCAAACAAAATATTTTTAGGATTGAGTTTCTTATACCCAATCACATTACGCATAATCTCGCGTTCGTTTTCATCGCTATCAGGATATTCATTAGTTCCAGGAGTTGGTGGGCTGTTTTCGTCTGTCCACGCGGTTGGCTTGGCTACAAAGAAAAAATACTGGTTGTCGTTGCGTTCCAGTTCGTTCAGGAAGCCTTCAGCATATGACCGCTTGATTGACGCTTTCAGATAGGCAGGCATGGGATCTCCGTTTTAAGCACCTGTTACACCAATGTATCCATATGTATCGCCTGTAAGTATGGTTCCTGTAGACAATACTGTTCCCTTGGACTTGTAGATGGTTTCGGGCATGTTCAAGAAATTGGTGATGGTTATTCCAGCAAATTCTGAACCATCAGAAATATTAGACAGGTCTTTAGAGTTGGGGTGGTGAGCAATCTGCCAATATGTTAAACCCAACTCGCTTGTGCTTGGGTGAGACAGATAATACGAGTCGGGAAGTTTGGAGTCTAGGTTATATTTACGAGACAGGTATCCGTAGACCTGTTGGCGTTCTTCCTCTTGAAGTTTACGGTCGAACACAATTATTTCACTAATTACGCCACCGAACGAATACGATGGGGTGTTGGTTTGAAGCGATGTAATCCACGCAGCCGAGCCTGTTACGCCTGTGCCTGTTGCACCCGAACTAACATTGGCTCCAATTCTGCCCAAAATAATGTCCACAGGGTTGAACTGTTCTGGTCCAGCAGCAAACAGGACTTCTTGTTGTGGAAGGAATGTATCGTCAGCCATTGCTGTCCCCTTATACCCCGAACCTATTTCTCAAAGAGTTGAAGTTTTGTCTGATTTCACCGTCATTCAAAGCACGAGCGTAAACACGAACACAGGAAACAGAGCCTTCGTATTGCCAGTTAAATCCTTCACCAGCGAAAGACCGTATTCCAGGATAGTCTTCTCTGTTCAATGCAGGCTTTCTGTCTCCAATTGTAATAAATGGGGTTGTTGAGCCGCCGCCTTCTTGAGTAGTATAAGTTTGTTTTCCTGAATATTTGGCTGTTGTTACCAACTGCCCATTGATATACATTTTCGCAGTTGTGTCCACCCCGTCGTATTCTGCAACACAAACCATGTGCACCCATGTTCCTGCGGAGATGGAATTCACTGGAGAATTTATGACATAATTTGCTCCTCCTATTAAGGGAACCCAAGTGATTTGCTTGGTTCCACTTGGAGCAATAAAATATGGGAGAGTGCCTCCACCCATAAACATGTAGTTGTTTTTTGCTCCAGGGAAGGTGTCATAGGCTGGCTTGATCCACGCTTCCCATGTGCTGTTTCCGCTGTCACCAAGAGCAAGCCCTGTCTTGGATGTAATCAGTCCACCCTTTGCATTAAACACCATAGACCCACCACCATCAGAAGAATACGCAGGCGAATCAAAGGCTTCACAAATGTTTCCTGTTGGACTCAAATCGTAAAGTGTGTTGGGGGTGTTGTTGGTCAGGTCTTCTATAGACACTTCGTTTCCGTCAACCACTTCTATTCGTGGTTGCGTGAACCAAACTTTTGACCCTTCAGTATTGCTGCCGTAAAGGAAAATTCCAAGCGAACCTGTTGTTGATGTGCTAGTCCAAATCTTGTCTGAATAACCACTTGCAAGTCCTGCATATGTAAATCCACTACCAACTTCATAAAATCCACTGTTTGGATGATTTGCACCAGCAGCACTGCCTGCGGGATGAATATGACCCACCACCAAAACCCATTTATTTTGTTTGCCGTCATACGGACCAACTCCTGCTCCATTTCTTGTAAAATATGGAGTAGTGTCAGATGTCCCGTCGCTTCGTTTAATCAAAGTCTCGCCATTTCCAAAATAAACATCTCCGCTTCCAAGAACTGCACGGTTAACCCAAACCGAGAACCGATACAGTTTTGTTCGGTCTATGGGAACAGATGGTGTAGCGAATCCACCGTTACCATTAAATGTGGCAGATGTACTGATTGTGGAATGATTCACCCCTTCCCAAACAATTTGACTCTTGCCCCAAGGCCCAACTCTATACCCTACTTCGTTGGCTGTAATGGTTCCAACTCGCGCGTATCCAGTTGGATAACTAACAGACTCACGCCTACCAACACCACTAATGTCACTTGTAGACGGATACGGCAGCAACATGGCACGACCAATACGGTATTTGGTTCCTACTACAAGACCTGTAATTCCAACTAGATTAACCGTTGTTGCTGTTGTTCCTGTCTTGGTTCGTGTAATTCTATACCAACCGTCTCCAATGTCTTCAACAGTTCCAGCGGCTTGGTCATTGGAACCCAAACCATAAATGTAAACACTTGCAGCAGTAATTGCAGCACCGTCGTCTCTGCGAACACAAAGAGTAAATGTCCATGTGTTGGCAATAAGAGATGGATTTGACCATGCAGAGGGGTGGGTAGAATAACTCAAATAAACATTTCCGTTTGCACCAGCAGTAAATTCATATACTTCATCTCTTCCAAGTGGTGCAGTTCCGTCTTGCGTGACTCGTATAAGTGTGTCTGGTGGGTTTGGATCGGTTCCATTATCTCTTCTCCACATAGACGGAGACTGAGGAGCCAACACATTCATAGGCGTTTCTGTTAGGGGATACGCATCCAACAGATTGATATTTTTAGCGGTGATATATTCGCCCAAAGAAGCAGTCTTATCTGCGTCAAAATTAAATAACAAGTTCTTGGTGATTATAAAGTTGTCTGTTGGTGGTGGCGAAACTGAAACAATTCTGCGTCCAGTTACAGGAGACGAGTTTGTGGCAATATCTCCGTTCAAGAATGACTCAATCTTGTTGTTAGAATCGCGGCGAGCCTCACCAATACAGGTTCCCATGCAGACACCTGAAAGGTGTGGATCGTAAACAATAAAATTCTGTGCTGCTCCAACAGCATCGCCCTGCGGACGGAAGCCCACAAGCCCAGCAGGAGGCAACGACGAACCTGGATACAGAACAGTTCCGTTTGGCAGAATAGTGTAATACGAAGAGTTCTGTAGTGACGGATTTCGGTCTTCTGCGTTATATGAACGGTTGAACAGCACCGAGTCAAGTCGCAGGTTGTTTCCGTATGCAACATTGGTATTACGAGACGCTAACAGACCGTAACCATAACTCAAACCTTCAATGGTTGTTCTATACACCACAAAAATATCTGCATCGTCTGTAATCTTTAGAGGACGCTTCAGATACATGTGTTGACCCGTCATTAGTTTTTCAGCACTACTACCTGCTGCGGTGAATCCCATGCAGATGCCTGCTGCAAGGCTGACCCCACGATATGTGGTCTGTGGTGAGAACACCAAGCCACCGTTGAAAGACACACCTGTAGCACCACTGGCTGATGCAGTTTGAAGGGTTGGACGAAGTTTGTCTACGGTGACTCCTGCGTATATCACAGTAGTCAAACCACTTGTAGTGGTAGTTGTAGCGGCTGTTGGAGTGACAGGTGTATCACCATTCCACATTCCCAAAATAGTAAGAGAGTGACCATTTTGAGTAGGATATCCAGAATCGCCATAAAAACTTGAGTCCATATAGTAGGTTTTTCCGTAACCACTATAAACTGTTCTTTTCACCACACCATCCATACTATAAACTATATTTGGTTCTTTATATTCAATCTCAAACACACTATTATCAAATGCCGAATAGTTGGTTCCAGAACTCTGTAGTGTTCCTGTCCCCACTCCCCCTTGATAATAATAAATCGCTCTAGAATTGTTAAGGACTGCTCCAGCAGCATACGGACCATAATTATAAAGAGCATAATCAATACTACTAAAACTCGAATTCGTGGATGGGTCAGAATTCAAACCAACCATAAAAAGCCTTCCAGTAGTAAATCCACCACACACTCCATTGAAAACAAACCTCAATTTTGTTATTGGGTTTGTTGTATACACTTGTTCATTCCATCCACCACTAGGAGAAGAATTATAAGTGGTGGTTAGAATGCCGTTCCACTTGTCCCATGTGGGTGGCATGGCATCGTTGCCTGATGGTGATGCGTCTCTCCACACATCAACGCTGACACCATTCGCCACAGAACCACACACACCAATATTTTCAGGCTTGAGCCACAACACAAGCCCACGCATACCTTCAGGAGACAAGTTGGTTTCTCTGCCTCTAAACCAAGCGGCTGTACTGCCTAGAGGAGCACCAATAGGGTTGTGTGCAGTCACGCCAAACTCATCACAAACCGTGTAGGTATAACCAAGTTGAGTATAAAAGAATCCAGAACCAAGAGGAGCAGTGGTTCCGTCTATTCCAACTTCTGCGGTTGAGCCAATATACGGATTATAGCCACTAGGATAAAAGTCGCCTGTGTTTCCGTACCATTTTCCGCTGCCATACGAGCCGCCAGGAGGTGTGGTTTTGTACGGATGGGTAGATGGCAGGTTGGCTGCAAGCCCGTACTTATGAGCAAGATAACCTTCGATCTTTTGCCGATCAACCGTACCAACATCGCCCTGATACATGACCACTTCAGCGATCTCACCGTCAAACACGTCATTCAAAGAATCAATGCGGCGTACTCCAACGGTTATGTTGGCATTGCTCAAATCCGCTTCGGGAACCCACGCTTGCGATTGGGTTCCCAGACAAACACCATCCAAGAAAAGGGAAAACGGCCCAGAGTTCCCGCCTCCAACGCTGTGGGTGTGTGACAACAATTTCCACTCGCCTGTGGAACCAATGCTTCCGCAAACCCCTATTATTCCATTGGCAACGGAATTGGTGAAAGCAAAAACCTTTGGATCTGTCAAATCCGTGCCGCTCAAACCAAAAACTATTCCGTGATAAGATCCGGTATCTCCAAGAATAACTCTGGCAGATGTGGAGTTCACTGTTTCAATTAACGAAATCCTGTTTGGTTTCACAACCGCGAAATAAGATTTTGAGGCAGTAAGCCCCATTCTTCCACCACTAGGCCCAAAGAATCCGTGAGATACGGCTGCAAAAAGATAAGACGGACCGCTGAAATTGTATTGCAGGGGTCGAATATTCACTGTTGTGTGGGTATTCAACGAATATGGCTTTAGTTCGGGAGTCAACCAAACATTAGAGTTGGGATAGAGATTGCTCTGCGAGAATGTGTAGCCGGTGACAAGACTTTGCCAGTGGTTGATGCCCAAAATATCTTCAGTTGTTGCAAGAGTTCCGCCTGGATCTGGTCCTATGGTCGCATCATTCACTATTTTTTGCCAACCAACGGTAACGCCATCGGTGGTTATACCCGTGATGTTGTAGGCAGACAGCCACACCTGAAGAGTTGCACCACGCACTTGATTGGGCAAAAATGTCGAGTTGCGAAGATTGGTGAATGTGCGAAGAGCGTATGGTGTGTAATTGCCGACTATAGGATCACGGAAAACCACACCCTGTGTTGATGTGTTTGCGATATTGTTCAAAGCGTCTTTCACAAGAATAGAACCAAACATTCGGGTTCCAGCAGGATGAACCAGTTCTTTCAACACACCAAAATAGGTGTCAAGACTCACAGCAGTCTTCAACACATACGAAAAGTCTTGATAGTAGTTTCCGTCCTGAATTTTTTTGGTTGACGACAGTTTGCCGCTGTTGGTGGTATAAAATCCTGGGTATCGTGTAACAGCAGTAGGGCTAGCAAGCACAACCGCAGAACTCAAGTCACCTGTTTCGCTGATAAACGATACAGTCACCGTATTGAAATAGTTGATGCCTGAATTCTTGATACCGATCTTTTTAATAGTTCCACCAAGACCTGTCTGTTCAATGAATGCAGAGAATCCTGTTCCTTTGGTGTCTGTGATAAACACTTCATCACCAACTCGGAAATTTCTTCCTGGAGTCTGAATAAAGAAGTCAGACAACACACTATACAGGTTTTCTGTATACGACTGTCCGTTTATCACAAAAGTCACGGGATTAGAATTTACAAAGTTTCCAATCAAGTTCTTCAAGAAGAACTCGGTGATATCGTATCCGTTTTGGTTGTATTGCACCACATTATCAATATCGGCAGATGCCACAAGAGCAGTTCCGATATACTGATACACAGAAGTGCCTTTTGCATTAAACAGCGTTGATCCGTTTACTGATGTGGTCTTGATAGAAATGTTCTCTATCCACCGACCATCAGATGTTTTCAGAATATCTTCTTTTGGATAGTAGAATTCTATATCGCTATCGTAAAGCACACGGAACAAGAACTTGTATGCGTTCTCTGTTCCTTTGTTGCCGTAGAAGTCGCGTATGTGCTTTAGTAGAGTGTTCTTGTTTGGTCGGTTTCCGCTTGTATTGGTGGCAAACGATTCAGGAAATCCGTCCAAATAGGTTGCCTTGAAGTGGCTATAGAATTCATCCAAACTGCGATCAATATCGTAAATAGTATCCAAACGAGACATGACAAACCCTGGGTTGCCCTGCTGTTCTGTCCACTCGTAATACGCCTTGATAAACAATACCAACTTTCTGTAGTCTCTACGCATGAACGAAGGGAACTGTTCCTCAATAAAAGGCGACAGCAACCGCTCTAGCGTTTCAACAGGAGTTTTTAGAATGATGTTTTTCAGGTCAACCATAAGAATTATGAGTTAGAACTTGCACGAGACGCTGCTTCAGTTAAAAGGGACACAGACACAGAATCAGAATAACCACGATTCACACGAATAATCTTGTTTTCACGAACAAACAAATCCAAATTGGTTGGTTGAACAGTTATAGTTATTCCGTATACAATGTTGCTGGAAATCTGTGGCACAAACTTGGAATTCATTGCCACTATTCCCTTGGTGTAGTCTACTGTTCCAACAGATTCCAAGATTACCTCTTTGCTGCCATCGGAAGAATATTTCACTACATTCATCATTCCGTGTCCGTCGTCTTCTAATGTGCAGTTGTATACAGTAACCCCGTCTCTATTTTTGTGCGGGAACATGTTGGAAGTCACCACGATACCGCTGTGACCTTCGTGTGGGTGGTAGATAGAGTTTGCAAAATCAATAAACACACCCTTGGACGCTATTATTCTTCCCACCTCGACTGTTTTTCTCAACTTCACTTTGGTTTGGTTGCTCAAGATTGCGGGGTGCAGATTGCTGATGCCACGAACAAATTGAGAATAGTAGAAGTTGGAACCAAAAGAGTTTAGCGTAACATTTGAAAACGAATACGCATACGACACAACCAACGCTTTCAGGGTTCCAGGAGATATGTTTAGAGCAGACGGATTGTATGTAATCTTGGAATCAATTATCAAATCAAGATAATCGGTATCAACAACTTCAGGAATAATGGTCATCACCGATGCGTTATCGCGGAGTGTCTTGACTAGGCTCTGCTTTTCGCTGTCTAACAGAGCAGAACCAGACTGTGGCTTGATGGCAATAAACACCTTTCCGTATTGTGGAGGCGTGGTGGTTTCTCCACCATACACATACACCGAAGCAGCATTGGTGTAGTATTTGTTTACTGCTGTGATGTAGTCGCTCTCGGTGACTGCTCGGTTTTGCGACTTGTAATACTTGGGAGCCATGAACTTGATGCGGGTAGACGCTTCCGCATCAGCACCGCCTGAAGACGGCTCTGCTGCTTCGGGTGTTCCCAAGTTTGCCACATTGCTAGTAAATGTTTCAATAGCGTTAGCAGCCGCTCCGTTAGTTTCCAAATATTCGATGGAAACAAGATTTCCTGTAGCGGCTATCGTGACTGGGAAAC
>OGWD01000003.1_pt1 | contig 34039 bp, 20 predicted proteins | sample 1575981 | NCBI WGS metagenome assembly OGWD01 (sample SAMN07581555, study PRJEB24739) | freshwater metagenome | place: Singapore | collected 2015-04
ATCCTCTGAAGGAGTTCACCGATCCCAAGAATTTCAAGTCTTATGACGAGTTGAAGACACGGCTCCACGAGGTTCTCGGTGGCGATATTCGTGCGTCTGTCAACGAGTCCGCTGCAAAGGGCGGTGCGGAATCTGCCTCTTTTGATGATGAAGACGAGACACCGCGTCCCCAAACGCGGAAGCCTGCTCCTCCTGCTCCCAAGAAGGAGATTAAGCGGGTTGTTGAGTCTGATGACGAGGTAGAAGACTCGCTATCCTACTTTGAGAAGTTGGCTGGCGACGAGTAAGCCAACCGCCTAGCAGCACGAAAGGGGCACACTTCGGTGTGCCCCTTTTCTTTATAAAATAGATTGTTCCATTCTCTTTAGCGATGGCTCGTTGTTTCTTATTCTTATATCGTCGTTGTAGTTATTTACTGTGGTGTTTGATTGATTGCTTATATTAGAAGACATTCTAGCCCCACCAGCAACTCCACCAGAATACATTTTCATTTGTTGTGTTTGTGCTGCTTGGGCTTTTGCTGTTTCTGCACCGCTTCTTTCGCTTTCCAAAGCACGAACTTGTTGACCGACTGTGGTGTTGGGTGTAGCGGGTTGTGAGGGTTTTATTTTTTGATCTACTGTTTGATCTGTTAGAGCACCTTCTGTTCCTGCTTTAGATGTGTCTGTTGTCTTTTTGTCTTCGGGAATAGAAATAAGACTGCTGATTCCTGGAACAGAAGCAGCGATATCGTAAATTTCCTTTCCTCCGAGGGACTCTCCTAGTGCTCCTAAAAGAGTTTTTCCCACCCATTCTCCACCTAATGCTCCAATTAAACTACCAAGCCATCCTCCTGCCGCAGTTCCCAATACAGGAACAACACTACCAAGTGCAGCACCACCTGCACCACCTAGCCAAGTTCCAAGTGCAGCACCACCTGCTGCACCCAACAATTTCATAATACCGACTCCAACTTTTTCTTTCTTTTCTTCTACAGGTAGATTTGGGTCATCAATTACAGATTTGATTTCAGCACCCTGCATTATGGCTGCAATAATTCCTCCAAGAACTGGAGCACTCATCACAACCTTTGCTATTCCTCTAGCCGCACCACCAACTACTTTTGTTATTTGTTTTGCTGGACTTAGTGCTTTTATAGATTCTATTGCACCACTAGCCAAATTTTTAGTGCCTTGCCAAGCACTGCTAGCCAAATTTTTAGCACCGCCAACCATTTTTCCAAACCAACTTGTTCCAGATTTTGCTGCTGTTGAAGCAGTATTTGCTACTGTGCTAGACGCACCTTCTGCAACAGCAGTCGCGGCTGTGGATGCACCGCCTCCACCAAAACCAAGCATTGATTTTGCTCCTTGCCACGCACCTCCAGCCAAGTTTTTTGTACCTTGCCATGCACCTCCAGCCAAGTTTTTTGTACCTTGCCATGCACCTCCAGCCAAGTTTTTGGCTCCTTGCCACCCTCTAGACATCATATTTTTAGCACCAGATACTATACCTCTGCCTGCTCTGCTTTTTCCGACTCTGCTTATGCCCTCATCAATAATCATATCAGTAGCCATATCACCAATACCATATCCTTGTGATGGAGCCGTTTCTTGTGGTTGACCACCAAAACCAAACATTTTGCCTATAGAGTCTATGAGATTTCCAAATGGGCCCTTTTTGGTATCAGCCAGTGCTTTTTTATCGTCTTCTCTTTTTCTTTTTTCTGCTAGTTGATTTTCTATTTCTTTTTCTGTTTCAGTAAGAGCATCTGTTCCCTTCTCAAACTTTGAGATTAGGATTTCTTTTATCTTTTCTATGTCTGCTGATATTTTTCCAAGGGTTGGGGATTCTTTAATCACTCCCCCCAAACCCTCTGTTCGGAACATGTCTCCTGCTCTTGTTTCGGGTAGAGCACCTGTCATTAAATCAGAAACAGGTGTCGCTCCTGCAAATGGAGGAGTCGCTTCTGGTGGAAATTTCCCACCTATCGCATTTGGACGAATAGCACCTCTTCTACCAGTCAAGATTCCATATAGACTATCTCTTTTCTTTCCTGCTCTAGAAATTTGTTCTATACGCTCACCAGCATATTGTTCAACATCTTCTTTTTGCTCTCGTTTTTCGGAAAGGAAATCACCGAGCATACCACCTATTAGCGGTATCTCTCTTACAATTGTTTCTGGTAGTGCTTTTAGTTTTGTTTTTATTCGTTCTTTAGCAAATTCACCAAATCCAGTTTTCTTTTTTAGTATATCTTCTACTGGTTTTACTATTTTTGCTATGGTTTTTGCAATGTCTGATTTGTCACCAGTTGTTTTTTCTGCTGCTTCTCTTATGAACTTTAAACGGTTATAAATTCTTATTTGTTGTTTTCTGTCTTTGCTACTAACAGCGGCTTCAGATAAAGCAAGGGCTTCTTCTATTACTTCAAAATTTGCAGCATTATTTGGGTCTTCTAGATCACCAATTCGCTCTCTGTTTTGTTTAACGAGTTCTTCTATTTGAATGCGAATTCCTTTTTTATCGCCTTCACCCAGAACTGCTCGTGACAATTCAGTGTCTTCTCCACCTATTTTCTTTTGTTGTTCTAGAAGAGACTCTAGTATTCCTATACGCTTTTCTGTGTTTGGGTCTAGAGTTCTATTTGTGGCTGATGGTTTTTCTTCTGATGGTTTAGAAATTTCTTCTAGTTTTTTTTCTACTTCAACAGGAGCAACACCTAGTATTCCTATACGCTTTTCTGTGTTTGGGTCTAGAGTTCTATTTGTGGCTGATGGTTTTTCTTCTGATGGTTTAGAAATTTCTTCTAGTTTTTTTTCTACTTCAACAGGAGCAACACCCGTAAGCAGTTTTGCTTTTGGTTCTATCGGCTTAGATGTTTTGATCTTTGCCTTTACTTCTTTTTGCTTTTTCTTATTTTCTCTGTCTAGTTCTTTGATTCGTTTGGCAGTCTTTTTTTCATTGTGTTCTGCCAAATATTCGCTAACCACTTCTGGAGCAGAGGTTACTCCTAGCCCTACTCGTTTTTCAATTTCACGGGTAGCAGATATGATTTCTTTATCTGATAACCCCTGATTTTTTAAAAATACAGCAAGTTGCCTCTTTAAACCTGGATTTAGAGCAAACTTCTTTTTTCGTGGGGGCATTTATTCTGTACCTTGACGCTTAGATTTTTCTTTTTCCTCTTTCAAGTATTGTATCAACAAATTTATGTATACCTCTCTTTCCCAAGGCAACAAATCCTCTACATCGGAAAGAGAGTACTTATGGTGCTGCATCAAGGCAAAATTTGTCTTGTAGTACGCTGCCAAGTCGTTATGGCAGAGTGCTATTGAAAAAAATCTGATATGCTGTTTAGTTCCACTCTTGCCCTTTCTCCACACTTCGGGCAACTATATTTGAATTCGTATCGTAGTTCAGGCGTAGACTTGACAAACTCCATAATTTTTTCAAACTGTTCTGGAAGCAGATTGTCCATGAAGTCTGATAGTTCTTGTGGATCTATGTCGTCTTTGTTGTATACTTCGTCTTTGAAAATTACAGTTTCTATAGAGTCTTTTGCTACACCAAATATTGCATCTATCTCGGATTTGCTGTAGTCCACATCGTGCATTGATGGGTATTTCAGAATAAGGCTAAGATCATCATTTATTTTAATTGTAGAGTCTACTGTTTCTTTGGTTGCCTTGCTTATGCCAACCTCTTGAAGATTGATTCGTATAGACGCTTTTTGTTTACATTTTGGACATTCTACTTGAGGTTTTACCTCTTCTCCAACAGACTTCATTCGTATTTGAAGAAAAGCGTATTCTGAATCCGCTGTGCATATTTTTTTAGTGTCTAAAACACCATCAGTGCAGGCTAGAACAATATTTCTCATAGCGTCTACTATCTGGTTCATCTCTTTGGACTGAACCGCTATCAGAAGTATTTTTTCTTCTCGCACAACAAAAGGTCTGTATTTTATAGTCATACCAGAAACAGGAAGACTCATGGTGTATTGTGGTAATGTAGCAGAGTTTAGTTTCAGTTTGTTCATACTGTCTCCATTAAAAAGTTGTTCAGTTATTTATAATGATTTCTAAACTTTAAAGTATACCGTTTTGCGATCCGTCTCTTCCTATTCTTGTCATTTTGCCGTTTCTCATTTCAAACCATTGTCGTGGCATTCCATCTCTTGAATTTGGGAGCAAACCAAACGGTATTGAACGAGGATCGGTTTGGGTTGGATTTTGTTGAGTGTTTACAGCACCAGAGCCGTTTTGTATTTGTGATTGTGCTGGAGAGTTTATTGTAACGCTTCTTGGTGTATATTTTCTGAAAGCAAATGTAACATCTTGTATCATGTACTCGTTTTCTTTATCGTATCCCATTCCAATTTCTCCAATCTGCTTGGGATATGCTTCTTCTATTTCTGCGGAATACACAACCGAATCGGTTTTGTCTAAAACATTAAGCGTTAGTGTGGTGATGTATTCGTCGTAGTATGAGAATTTATAGTTGTTTTTGTTGCAAATAATATCTAACCAGTTTTCGAAGAAAACTCGTTCTCGCATGTCACCGGAGAGTATGTAAGAAACTCCTAGTTCACCCGTATACAGCGGTTCGTATGGCATTTGTCTTTGTGGACCATAGAATCTGTAATTTGTTGTTGATAAAGATCTACCAGGAACTGAAACAGAATTGCATCGGAGGGTCATTGTTCTTGATACAAATGCCCCCATTTTTTTCGGTGCGTTTACTATTAGTTCGTATCTGTTTGTAAACAGTAGACTGTCTTGGTATATGTTTTGCAACATACCATTTATGTTCGACGGCAAAAATGTCATGGTTTTTTGTTTCCTGAAATTATAGACTGGTTGTAAGACATACGGCGAACATTCATCTTTCTTCCCTTGACAAACAGCGATAGGTCTACATCAACCAAGACATCCCAAAATTCAGATGGAATCTGTATGGGTCTTCTTCTGAATCCCTCTATTACATATCGTTTGTAACAAGGCTTAAAAAAAGCAAATCGTCGGGGTGTGCTCAACCTGTTATAAGATACTCCAAGTCTAGAGAGAGACTCGTCACCGCTTTTCTTTATTGGTAGGGTGTCTTCCATAGCATCAAACAGCAATCGCCTCCATTTTTGTGAAATGTAGTGTAGATTTATTCCTTCAAATCCGTTTTCGTGAACCTTTGTTATGACCACTAGAGGGTACACATCATATGCTTTTTGCGATCTCAAGAATCGGTCGTCTTGTGGTTTATATTTAAAAAATACCATCTGACCAGCCATGAATCGTGGTGGAATTCTTAGTTCTTTTATGGTTGATAGATATTTTAACAGGTTTACATACGACATATCCGTTCCGCCCAATCCGGTTACGGTTTCTTCTAGAAGTTTCTTTAGTTCTTTTTCGTTGTCTTTGGTAATCATTTCGATTTTCTGAAAAGATCGTCTTCTGTTAAAACCCTAAATTCCCATCCACGAGACTCTGCTGCCGTTTTTGCTGCTTCCCATTTAGCCTTGTTTGTTATCCATGTTCGTGCTTCGTAAATGTAATTTCTAGATTGTTGTTTTGGTTTTTTTGGTTCTCGTGTTTGTTTTTTGGGTTTGACCTCTATCAACATGGTTTTTATCCCACCAACGGCTGTTTTCATTTCTACTATAAAATCCACATAATATCTGTGGGGCTTTCTGTCGAGCGGGTTAATATACGGAATAACGACCTCTTCAGACCCCCACCTCACTACAGTTTCGCTTATATCACAAAATTTCATAAATCGTCTTTCCCACATAGAGCGGTATACTATTTGAGTTGGGTTCCCCATGTATTTTGATGGGTTTGTTGGCTTAAAGAATCCTTTGTAGGGCATATAGATATGTAGAAGCCCACAAGGAAAAAATAGAAAATGGCTGAATCCACACCTCAAAACCAGTCATCATTGCCATCAGTAGCATCCAATAGACCATCTGGTTATAACCAACTCAGAGACTCCTCTATGAGTGGCCCAGATGATGTTATTTCTAGACTTGAGGGAACTCCCCAAGTAAGAAGAGGATCTAGAAAACAACCGTCTATTATAAAATATCCAATCGACATAGGGTCTGCTCAAGTTCCTCATGTTATGCAATTCAAGATATTTTGGAGATGGGAGCGACCAGACTTAAAAAATGCAAGAGAGAACATGAAGTCAGAGAGTCAGAAAAATGTGGAGTACATGAACAAATTGTCTTCTTATGGTGTTGACCAAAACGGAAATTTCTCTGTGGAAGAGTTGTTAAAGTCTCCGTTTACGAGTGACGAACACAAATATATGGATCAAATTTTGCGTGACAAACGGCTAGGCGCAGTTTTAGACCCAAGCGGTAATTCTGATCTTCTTGGACTTCTAAAAACCAATCCTGCTAGAGCAAAGTCAATGATTGAACAGGTAGTTAAATCTGAGCAAAATCGTGTTGCTACTATTGACGAAAATGCTGATGATCTATCTGGAAAAGTAGGGCTTGACGAAAGCGAACGATTGGCGGCAAGATCTGGTCTTACAGAACAGATCCTAAACACAAAACCACTTGATGTGGGAATTAACACTACAATTTCAACTTTTGGTGCAGTTTTGGCATCTAGAACTGGATCAATAATACAAGATTTTAGAAAAGGTGGTAGGGGTGCTGGATTTAGAAGTTTAGGTAAAAATGCTTTGGGTTCACTTGGAATTGGAGTTGCCGCAGGTGCGGCTGGAACTGCACTAACAGCAGCAGCCAAATATGTTCAAAACGCACCACAATACGACCAGATGGTTTCTATCTATCTTCCCACTTGCACCAAGATAAATCAAACAGATGTGTTCCAATACAAAGACGCAAATATGGCAATCGCTGGAGGTGCTGTTGATGTTTTGGGCGGACCAATATCTCAAAGTTTGTCACAAGGTGCTATGGCATTAGGAACGCACATGGCAGACAAAGCAGGTTTGGGAGACGCTGTTGCGTCAATGAGTGGAATGGTGGTCAATCCTAGACTAGAAAAAATATTTCAAAGCAAAGGCATACGAGAGTTTACTTTTTCTTGGGATTTCTATCCTAGAAACCAACAAGAAGTGGGGCAAATCAAAGATATCATAGAAACATTCAGATACCATTCGCATCCCGCCACATCCGCTATTTCTGATTCTTCTTCAACCAACAAAGAAGAGGCAATGGCATCAACTAAGATAATGCTTAGAGTTCCTGCTGAATTTGAGATTAGATTTTTGTCGTCCAGCAACAATCCAGGTTCTGTTGGTTATGAAGAGAATCCGTACATACCGAAAGTTGGAAGATGTGTTATCACGAATATTCAAGTTGACTACAGCCCAAATGGGGTATTCTCTACATTTGAAAACAACGCACCAACAGCCATGACACTAACACTAACAATGTCAGAAGTCATGCAACTCACAAGAGAAACTGTGGAGAAAGGCTACTGATGTACTTTTCAAAGTTTCCAATCTTATCTTATCCATCAAATATTGGTGATGAGAAAAAATATGTTTTGGCTAGAAACATAATTAGGCGTGTTTCATTTTCTGAAGATGTAAAGAATTCTGTTGGCGCATTCATTGAGTATCATATCAAAGATGGAGAGCGTCCAGAGCACATATCAGATAGAGTTTACGGCAATTCAGAAGAACATTGGATTATATTGTTGGCAAACGATATAATTGATCCGTATCACGATTGGTATAAATCTGACACGGTTCTTCAAGATTACATTTCAAAGAAATACAACACATACTCTATATTTTTTACCGACCAAACAAATTCATATTTGTACAACACCAATCTTTATGCTGGTTGTACATTATCTCAAAATGCTGTGTCTTCTTCGATATTAGAGTATCACCCAACTCTCTCTAAAATTGTCACATATTCTCCGTTTTATGTTGGTGGGGCTACACTTGGGTTATCGGGTGGAACAAATGTATCGGTTAATATAAAAAGAGTTTTGTCTTCTAACACCGCCGTTCATCACTTTGAACAACAGTCTCCTTCAACAGATACTATAGCACAAGATTTTATAACTGTAGATCCGTTCAGCAAACAAACAAATCAATACAATTCCTACACAAACCTTCATGTGTTTGGAAAAAAACCACCAGAAACAGGTATACGACAGAGTACAACTCTTAGCGGATCAGAACTTGGTTTTTGGGAAACTTATATTGGGAAATACATGGGTATATCAGGAGATGCGGTTGACACATATGCAGTAAGCAATTTTATCTACGAGCAGAGACTTAACGAATCAAGAAGAAAAATAAAGGTTTTGCATCCAAGATATCTTGATACAGTTAAACGAGAACTAGAGGGACTTTTGAGAGTTTAATCCATGTCTTCTCAAGGAATAGGAGAAAATCTATTAAAGGCTGGAGACTATAAACTCTCCAAGTTGATATTGCGTTCGAATGTCAACAAAAAAGAAATGAACATAATGAATCTGTATTCCAATATAGAACTTTTTGAAGATATTTTTTCTCCGTACATGACTGGAACTATAAAGATGAATGAGTCTTTGAACATTCCAGAAGTTCTTCCCATAAGCGGTCAAGAAACCATAGAGATAGAATTTAAAAGTAATGTAGAGAATGCTGAACCAATAACCAAGATGTTCAGAGTTTACAAACTTGACAGACATTTGACAGACAAACAAGGAAAGGGGCAAGAGTATACTTTGCACCTTATGAGTGATGGTGGAATCATAAACTACTCCCAAAGATGTGGATATTATGTCACTGGTAGTGTTTCTGAAATGGTTAAAACAGTAGTATCTAAACATTTTCCTAGCGATGTGTGGGAAAATCGTTTTGATGTAGAAAAAACAAACGACAACTATTCGTTCGTTTTGCCCAAATCGTATACTCCATTTAAATCTATTGCTTGGTTGGCTAGTAAGGCTATTAGTTCTTCTGCTGGAGATTATAGTCCATTTTTATTCTATGAGACTTTCGACGGTTATGTTTTTAAGAGCCTAACCGCAATCATAAAAGAGGGTTCATCGGTAGTTCACGATTACTATTATACCAAAGAAAATGCAGCAGATGCAGACGGCTCTCCAACCAGTCTTGCAGTTGATGGGCCTTTGAGTGCTGTATTTCATAAGGTTCAAACTCTTGAAGAGTTGAGTAGATTTAATATGGCAGAAAATGTTATGGAAGGAACAATATCTTCTAAGTTGGCTGTTCACGACCTGTCTAAAAAAGAATACAGAGAGATGTTGTTCAGAGAACCAGATGTTTTTGATGCCACAACAAATCTTGGAGATATGCCATATTATAAGCCGTGTGAAAAGGACGATCCAATTTATTTTAACAACCCGTGTGCATATTACTATCTGCCTGTTACATCTTTTACAGTTTACGATGATGTCAAGCAGATAAAGGATAACATGAAATTTGAAGACTACTTTTTGAAAAGAAAGTATATCATAAATTCTATGTTGACTCAAAAAATAGTCATAAGTGTTTACGGAGACAGTACCAAACGAGTTGGACAAGTTATAAATCTATATGTTCCAAAAGTGTCAGCAGATCAAGCAGTTCAGGAAGAAAAGAAAGATAAAAATTTGAGTGGAAAATACCTGATTACTTCTATAAGACACACCTTTGGAAAATCTTACAGTTGCAAGATGGAACTTTCTAGAAATGGAATGGGAGTATGAGAGGATTTTCTGGACGAGAAGGATTTGTTTGGTGGCATGGTGTTGTAGAAGACAACAATGATCCATTGTATCTCGGTAGGTGCAAAGTTCGTGTATTTGGTTTTCATAGTGATAACAAACAAGAACTTCCAACAGATGGTTTGCCTTGGGCATATCCAATGCAACCTTTAACAAGTGCTGCCCTGTCTGGTATAGGTCAATCGCCAACTGGTTTGTTGATAGGTTCTCATGTTTTTGGTTTTTTTAGAGATGGAGAACACGCACAAGATCCTGTTATGATTGGTTCTTTCGGTGGAATCCCCGTAAAAGAAGCAGACACAGAAAAAGGGTTTGCAGATCCAAGTGGAAAATATCCAGCAACACTTGAGGGAGTTCAAAATCAACAGTTTCCAATAGGAGTGTCTGTTGTTGAAGAACCAGACACCAATCGACTAGCAAGAAATGAAAGCGTTGAAGTCATAGAGGCAACAGTTGTTGGTAAAAAGGTTTCAGAAGCAAAAATAGACATACAGAGTACACCAGATATAAAAGAAGGAAAAAGCCAATGGAGCGAACCAACAACTCCTTATGATGCTGTATATCCACACAATCATGTCATGTTTACCGAAAGCGGACACATAAAAGAATATGACGACACTCCGGGTGCAGAAAGAATACACGAATACCACGCATCTGGAACATTTACTGAAATAGCAAACGGATGGAAAAATAATCCTGATGGAACCCGAGTTCAAAGAATTGTTGGAGATGATTATGAAATCTGCTTGGGCAATAAAAAGGTATACATCGGCGGTAAAGAAGGGTTAAATCTTGTGGTAGATGGCCCAATAAATCTAACAATAATTGGAAATGGTAGCAACATACAGATAGACGGTAACATAAACATTTTTGCAAAGTCTGATGTTAACTTGCAATGCGACGGAAAGTTCCGTGCATCTGGCGAGCAGATGGAATTCTATTCTAGAGGGAATATGGCATTTTCTGGTTCTACCATTTCTTTAATATCCGATGGATCGGTTGGTGTCATTGGAGACAGAATAGAGTTGAATTCTGGTGATGCAGTTCTACGACCTAAAGAAGTGAAACTACAATGAATTACAGAGGCGACCATCGCAAATACGAACCAAACACTTCGGTGTACCGTGTTTATAATTATGGAGATGTTGTGAAACGGGATGGTTACTATTGGATTTGTGGAATTACTCAATCCTACGGTTATTTGCCAAGTGAAAGCGATTCTGGATTTACTTTAATGTCTATAACGATTGACCCTTCGCCAAACCCAACATTCATTGATGGAGGGATTGTCTAATGCCAGGAGTTTGTAGAGCATTCATAGATACTGCTGGAGGTACTATTTTAGTTGGAAATTCTTCCGTTGTTGTTGAAGGAAATCCTGTTGTTGTTGAAGGAAATCCTGTAGAAGACCACGGAAACAATGAACACGATGCTGCAACTATGATTAACGGAAATCCACGAGTCGTTGTTGGTGGGATACCAGTTTGCACAGAGTCTAGTCAAGCATCCTGTGGTCACACTCCAACAGGATCTTCAAAGGTAATGGTGGGGTAAACATGTCTTGTCCTTGTAAGCAAAAATTAACAGAAGAACAAAAGTCTCTAATAAATGGGATGATGGGCAAATCATTTATTAGCAACCCTAACGGAGACGCTGCTGGAGCACAACGATCAGAGTTGTTGACTTCTTATAACACTCTGTCTAGGCTAAAAGCCGCACTCACTCCAGTTGTGGTGGGTGGGCAAGGTGGGCAGGGTGGTGTTTCAACTTTGTCAAATTTGGGTCAGGCTTTGTCTTCAGCAGGGATTGGTGCTGGCAAATTAGACGAAATGATGGGCAAAGTTTCAAATTTAAGAGACAACTTACAGACATTCAAAGATCAAGCAGACAGATTGAGCAATCCTCAAACACTGATGAGCACCATAGGAAGCATGAATTTTTCTGCGAGTCTTGGTTGTGCACTTGGTATAGAGGGTCTTGATGTAAATCTTTCTGTTGGAATTCTAACAGGAAACGGTGGAAATGCAATTTCTGTTTCTGGTGGAGTGAATGCAGATTTGACAAGAATACTATCACAGTTTTCTGATAGCGCACCATTAAGCACTTTAGAAGATGCTGCTAGAACTTTTAATTCTCAAATAGAAAACATAAATTCAAAAATATCGGAAGCGGCTGGTGCTGTTTCTGATGTTGCTAGTGCAAGCATCAACACTATAGCGAAAGGTGCTGCACTAATATCGGATTACAGTAAAATAAATTTTTTCAGTACTCTGTTGGGAGAATCAAACGATCCATGTAACAAATTGAGTGCCGAAATAGGATCTTCTGATATAATAACCCCTCAGTTTAAACAACTTGCTAGTGCTGCAAATTCTTCTGTTAGTGGTGGAGGAACCAGCAGATGATCGAACACAACACAGAATTGTCTTCTTATTCGCATATCGTCTACTCAATAGGAGAAATCATTGGAGTTTTTGGTGTTGGTTTGTTTGTTGGTTTATGGACAATGATTAAGAAGAAAAAAATAAATATTTTGGCAGAAACAAAACGAGAAAAGAACACGGCATATGCCCACAGTCATGTCCACGAAACCCTGACAGAACTTAGAATTTTGGTGCGAGCGTCTAGATCTTTGGTTTTTCAGTTCCATAATGGTGGAAGATTTGCAGACGGCAGTTCCATAAAAAGATTTTCTGTTACCCACGAATCGTGTGGTTCTGGAGTTCAGAGTATGCTTTTAGAGTCTCAAGATGTGCTACTGAACAGATATAAAGAATTGGTCGATATTTTAGATGAGAGACATAATCAAATAATACGGGTTTCTGACCTGCCACAATGCTCTTTTAGGTACGGACTTGAAATAAATAATGTGTTGTTCTTTGCTGTTAGCCCCCTCAAATGTGAAGACGGGCTTACTCCTATGGGATTTGTGTGTTGTCACTGGTGTGATATTTCAGAATTGGATGGATTACATGCAGACGGAATAGCAGACTCTTCTCTATCGGATGTCATATCGACATCTACAAAAACAATAAATTCACATCTAACACTAGGTAAACGCTGATGCCATCCCAAATACCAACCCCACCTTTCACATATACAGATATTGATCCTAATTTTATAAAAAATCCAAAAACCAGTGATTTGATGCTTACCAAGGACAGCAAAGCCATAAAGGTGGCTCTACAAAATTTATTGGCTACTGCCTTCGGTGAGCGATTGTTTCAGCCACAAATTGGTGCGTCTTTGCGACCTTTGCTATTTGAACCAATTGACACCATTACCACTTTTGAAATGCGTGACAGAATTCTTCAAACTATAAGAAAACACGAGCCAAGAGTTAGCAATATAATAGTAGATGTTGTTGCAAATCCAGACACAAACAGTTACGAGGTATCGGTGGAATACTCTATACAATCAATAGGGGCGGTTGACAGAATAACCACATTCCTTGAGAGGATACGCTAATGGCACAAAGCGCAGACAGTTTTAATGTGGTTGGTCTTGATTTTAGTGAAGCAAAGGCTTCGTTGAAATCTTTTTTGGAATCACAAAACACTCTCAAGGATTATAATTTTGACGGTTCTGTGTTGAGCACAGTTTTGGATGTATTGGCATACAATACCCACTATCAGGGGTTTTATGCTAATATGGTTGCAAATGAGATGTTTTTGGATAGTGCTGTTCTTAGACCCTCTATTGCATCTCACGCAAAGCAACTAGGATATACCCCACGATCAACCAGAGCAGCAAAGGCGGTATTGACAGTTCCTATCACCGGTGGAAGCATCACCACGAACACCTATTTGTCTCGTGGTTCAGAATTCATAGGGGTTGATCCTGAAGGATCACAATATAAGTTTGTTCTGCTAGACAACGCATACGCCAACACCAATTCTAATGATTTTAAAAATATAACAGTTTACGAAGGTAGTATACGACGAGTTAGTTATGTTTATGATAGAAACAGAAAAGAATCTTCTGTTCTTCTAATTCCTAATGACAAAATAGACACTACCACCATAAGAGTTCGTGTTCAAAGTTCAGTTACAGACGCTACTGGAGCAGATGGTGTGTGGTCTGAGGTTTCTTCTTACATAAATCTTACACCAACATCCAAAGTTTATTTTTTGCAAGAAAAAGAATCTGGAATGTATGAGTTGTATTTTGGTGATGGATTTTTAGGACAACAGCCACAAACAGGTAATGTTGTTTCTATTGAGTATGTTGAAACGAATGGTGCAGTTGCAAATGAAATATCTACTTTCACTCACAACATAGTGAATTTGGGAACTCCTACTGTTGTTACTGCATCTAATGGTGGAGGCGATACAGAATCATCAGAGCAGATCAAGTTTTTAGCACCAAAATTTTATAAATCTCAAAATCGTGCGGTAACAGAAAACGATTATATCTCTGCTGTCTATAAAAATTATGCTGATGCCGGATCTGTATATGTTTACGGTGGAGAAACAGTTGTTCCACCACAATATGGCAAGGTTTTCATAGCAATAAAACCAAAGAGTGGTTCTGCTTTAACAGATAGTCAAAAGGCTAGTTTAGTTAAGACTTTACGAGATAACGCATCAGTTATGACCATCATACCTGAAATAGTGGACACCGATTACATCGACTTGGTAATCGACTCTAAAATAACATACGATCCTGCGAAGATAAACATATCACCTGGAACTCTAAAAGCAGTTGCCGTTGCTTACGCATTTTCTTATTCCAATACTCAAATGGGATCGTTTGGTAATAATTTTTACTATTCTCAATTCACTCAAGGTTTAAACAAAATTCATTCTTCTGTTTTGAGCAATCAAACAAAAATCAAGATGCGTAAAACTGTGGATGTTGGAAGAATAACCGCGTCTAAAGGATTTTATATTGATTTTGGTAACTCTGTCTATCATCCGCATCAAGGACACCAATCAGAATTTAAAATGGGTGCTGATTCTGTTATTACATCTAACTCTTTCCCACACAAAAACTCTTTTGGAGAATTGATCTACGGTTGCAATTTGGTTGACGATGGCAGCGGAAATATCCATGTAATAAAATATAGAAGTGATGGAACTGCATACGATGTTTATGAAAATATTGGAACCGTGGACTACGCAAAGGGTCTTGTGACTCTTAGTGCCAAGTTTTATCCAGAGGTAGCAGAGGGTATTGTGTACGGTATAACTATTACTGCTATTCCAGAGAACCAAGACTTGTTTGTGAAAGAAAACAGAATCATAAGAATCAACAGGGGATATACCGATTCGGTATCCATATCTCTAGTGACACAGACCGAAGCAAAGCAAACCTCAACAATGTAACATGGTGAATTTAAAGAACATAGTTTTAAACACTCGCACTGAAGAGTTGGAAAAACTGATATCTCCTATGATAGAGGAGCAGTTTCCTAATTTTGTACGCAGTGATTATCGAAAACTTGTTTTGTTTATAAAATCATATTATGAGTGGTTGGAGAAAAAAGGAAATCCAGGATATGTGATATCGAATTTGGATTCTGTTTACGATGTAGATAAGAGCCTTGAAGAATATTACTCACACTTTAAGAGCACTTATTTGGAAGGATTTCCTGAAGAGTTGGCAACAAACACCACTGGAAACAAACCAAACAAAAATACTCTCATAAAGCACATTCGTGATTTTTATGGAAACAAAGGTACAGAGAGTGCCTACAAGTTTTTGTTTAGGGTTTTGTACGATAGCGAAGTAGAGTTTTACTATCCAAAAGAAGACATCCTTAAAACATCGGACGGTAGATGGTTTGAACAGATTTCTATAAAGAGCACTAGCGGAAACGGATCTGCTTTGTTCTCGGCAGAGGGAAAAACAATCTATCAATACAGGGGCAGTGAACTTATTGCTTCTGCTGTTGTTGATAGAGTGGTTCAATACACACAAGACGGTTATGAAGTAACCGAATATTTTTTGAACAACTTGATAGGAAATTTTGATACCCGATACCAAATCAAGTTTACTGTGAATGATGTGGAATATATTGAAAATTTGTATAGTGTGTTGGGTGAGTTTTACATAGAAACTCCTGGGAAAAACTTTAAAATAGGAGATACGGCTTACATCACCGATGATGTTGGTAGGGGCTTTTCTGCTTTTATTGAGTCTGTTGGTATTGGTGGCTCCATCAAAAAAATTGCAGTAAAGAATTCGGGCATCAACTATTTCAATACTGTTACTATTTCTTTTATAAGTGATACTGGTAAGAAAGAGAGTGCAAAGGTTTTTGCAAATCCAACAGCAATCACTAGATATCCTGGATTTTATACCAACAACAGCGGAAAACTGTCCTCAACCAAGAAAATACAAGACGGACATTACTACCAAGATTTTTCTTATGAGTTGAAGGCTGCTGTTTCTCTTGACACATATTACGAAATTTTGAAAGATCTGGTTCACCCAGCAGGAACCAAAATGTTTGGTTCTATTTTAGTCAAAGAGGCGATTGATAATACCGAAACAACATCAGCACAAGCAACCACATTTAAAGTTCCTCTGATTGGCAGATACACACCATATGCCCTACGAACACACAACAACCTTCGCAATGGATACTTTTTACCCAATCAAGTGCGTGGTGCAACTCTTCAGGTGTGGTTGAGTTCTTACAATATTGCAGGCAACACATCAGACGGAATTACAGCAGGGTGGGGAAGCGTTGTACGAACTGCAACAATAGGAGATAACCCCGGAGGCAGAGCAGTCACAACCGAAGACATATGGGGCATCAATCGTTGGGTCAGTCTTGTTGGTGGACACACTTTTGCCCATAATCCTGCATTTCCAAACAGTACTGTGTGGTTAACACCTAATGTTAAAACAGAGGCAATAAACACACACCCATCAGTAAATTTTAGACCCATTCAATATAATTTTAGCGGCCCTTCGGAGTATAGCAGTTTGGTGTCTTGTGGTTTTAGTGGCCCAACAATGGGACGGTTGGGGCTAACACTTTCCACTTCATATTTTGCGGTTGCAAAACCTCGTAGAATTTCTAATATTGGCTCCTTTGGTTCAAATCAGACCACTGGAGTTCTACTTGGTGATGGTGGTGCGTATCGTGGAATTGTTTTTGGGGTGACTGGCTCTGGTTCAGAACTAAAAATTCCAAAAATTGCAGCATTTAGTTGGGGAACATCTTCTAATATCAGCAGTATAGTTGGAAGTATTGGAACAACTGGTGATTGGAAACTTATCTCTCATACTCTTACTTGTAGTTCTGGAAATTCTGGCCCGATGTCACTTTTTGTAAACGGAGTGTGTCTTGGAACGGTTGCACAAGCGTGGACTCCAGGCACACAAAATGCAACATGGGAATTTCAAATAGGTCAACAGCGACCAGATTCTCTCACCGGTGTGTTTGACGGTGAAATAGCAGAAATACTTGCGTATCAGGGTGATGTTGGCGAAACCGACAGGCAAAAAATAGAAGGATACCTTGCCCACAAGTACGGGCTTGCAGCCAACCTGCCATCTACCCATCCGTACAAAACATCTCCACCGGGTGCGTCTTTTAGCGGTGGAAATTGGTTGGGTGCTATTGGCGATTTTTATCCATATGGTTACAATCCGTATATTGGTTCAACAACTGAAGTTGGTATAGACGGAAAAACAGCGTCTTTGGGTTCTTTGTTTTACGCTAGTGGAATGGGCTACACATATACGGTTATGGATGAATACGGAATAACCGCTCATAGTCCAATTGGTTCTCCTCTAGGAAGCACTGCTGCTTGGTATGCAAACAAAGAGTCTTCAGTTGTAACACCAGATCAAATAAGCGGTCTTGTCTTGTGGTTAAAACCAGAAAATATTGGAGTATGTGGTTCTGTTGCAAATGGAGCAACGGTTGATGTTTGGCTTGACGCATCTTCATATCAAAACCATGCAGTTCCCCCAACATGGGACAAGTGGAATGGAGTGGCTCATATCACACAAACATCTAGAAGTGGTTCTGCTCAAGATTGGTCAGCAGAAGCACGATCAACAAATGCTGTAACAAAGATATCATTTGTTGGAAGCGGTCTGTGTGGAGGATTTACTACGGGAAGACTGTTTATGATGGGATTGAACACAGATCCATCGACAGATAATACTTATACTTCTATAGATTACGCTTGGTATATTTTTGGTCCATATGAAAGAGGTATGGACTCTCCAAGAAATGCAATTGCATATGAAAGCGGAGTAAATCGTGGTTCTTTGGGAACACACACCGATAACACGGTTTTTTCATTAGAGTATCAAGAACCAAACATTATCTATAGCATGGACGGTTTGGTTAAGAGAAGTGTATACGCTGGATACGGGCTAACTTTTTATATCGACTCTAGTTTTTATGGATACGATCCTGTTGGATACGGCAATAGAGGTGTGACTGGTACATCTGTTACTCTGCTTGAATCGTCTTTTGAAGGAAATTCAATTGTTCCTAACTGGAGTGTTACTAGCAGCAGAATATCCGCTGTGAATTACGCAGGAGTCACTATAGACAAACTTCGTCCTAGACTTCAAACTGGAAGTGCAAATGGTGCTACAGGTGTTTCCTTTAATGGTGGAGTTTTGTTTGCTCCTGCAACGACAGCAGGCACTACTGCCCTTAGCGCAGTTATTGGAATGGGTCTTACATCAAGCGGTAGCACATCAGAAAAATTGTTAACATCTAGCCATTTGTATTTCAAGAAACCTATCACCCTTAAGGATGATGCAGATATATTTGTGGTGTTTAAACCAACATCTGAAGGTTATGGAACAGGATACGGATTGCTTGGATCACGCAGCAACAATATGGGATCACTAAATGGCGATTCTGTGTTGTTTAGTAGATCGTATAACTCTATAGATTTGAGTGCTGCCAATCAAACAAGTGCTTATTATACAATTCTACCAAATGGCAAATTTTTGTATCAATCTTCTTTTCCAACAGGACTTTTTGGATTTAGACCATCTGGAGATCAAACAGGAACACAGCAAGGGTTTATTGTGTACGATCCCCATGTCTCTGGAGTTTGCATGGGTCAGGTTTCACCAATAATAGGTGAAGCAATACGAGGAAAAGACAAAAAGATAGATGTTTTAGTGAATGGTGATTACGGAACCAACTACTCTCCTTCTACTGGTCGAGGAGTAGCACTTTTGTCAACACCCGCTAATAGTTCGTATCTCATAAACAACGGATTGTTGTTTGGTTTTGATGCTTCTATTTTAAGCACAACTTCTGTGTTTAGAAACGCTGTTTCTAAAAACTTGCTGTCGTCTGCTGTTCTAAGGGAGACACCATTAAGCATTCTATATCCAAATCAGATTTGGGGTGGCGATGGTTCGGGTGCGTCTTCTAGAAATGTCACGGGTATAAGTGGTATGCCTACTTTTGGCAGCGAAGAAGTTTACGAGATAACTCTTGGAACAAGCAACAACGCATATCTCAACAACGGTACGGGTGGGGGTGGAAATGCTCGATGGAATGGAACAGCAAGCGGTATAAAGTCTACTGCTTGGACTTTTACTGCTTGGATTAGACGAGAAGACGGTGCGGCTATAAATTCAGCGTCGGTTTACATTTACGCTTTCGGAAACGATGCTGCCGCAGGAACCATTCAAGATGCAGGAAGCGGATGGTACAAAATAACAAGAACAAAAACAGGGTCACCTGGTGAAGTTCCTACTCTGGTTGGATTTACTAGGCTGTCTCCTGGTGTAAAATATTACATAGCGGGTGCACAGTTGTTGCCTTACAACGAAGGTGATACTAACGGCACAGTAACCAGAACTAGAACTTCGTATCCGTCTTGGGTAAGCGTAATGGTAGGATCAGACTCTAATAATTCTATCGTTTCTGCTAGCAATCCGTGGAGCGACAATGAGTTTGTGTGGAATATAACCAATCACAATACTATCAGTACGGGAAATGGTGGCTTTGATACTTTTAAATATGAAATAGATCCAACAAAACTGTATAGATTTTCTATATGGATGAACCGAAAAGTACTTGGCAGTAATGGTCGATCATATCTTGGAACCTATGGTTATGATTCTTCTGACACAAATACTGGATTGCTGAGAAAGAGTATTGGTGATGTGGATACCAATCCTTATTTCGCTTACCCTTCACCTAGTGACACAGCACTTACAGGAAAGCAGAACCAATGGATTTTAGTGGTGGGTCATATTCATCCAATAGGAACCGCCACTGGAGACGATCATCCAAACAGTGGATTTTATCTTCGTACTGGTGCAGGTGCAACTTATGCTAATTTGAGGGATGGTAGTCAAGGTCTAGGAGATTATGTGTTCAAAACAGATACCAAAAAAGTCTCACTTAGAGCGTATCTGTATTATTCATCAGACAACACCGTTGTTCAGCAATTTATGCGTCCACGAATCGACTTGGTTGACGGAACAGAACCGTCCATATCTGATTTGTTGAATAACGCAGACAAGACAATATACGACTCAACCACAAACGGCAAAAACATGTATGTTATAAATTCACCGTCTTGGTCTTCTGATTCTGGTGGTGTTATGGAGTTTAGTGGAAAGGGAGACACTATAAGAACAATTGGTGAACTTGATATTACAGATGCCAACAATATGACTTGGGAAGCGTGGGTAAACCACGATGGCGATGAGACTGATACTGATATTGGAAAGATGTTTATGGGCATGGGCGGTCGTCCATATTTTGCTGCTAGCCAAAATGGCAGGTTGTGTGTTAGTTTCAGTATAGGAAGTCAAATAGATTACAATACTGCTGTCGGTTCATTTGTAAAGGGAAGATGGAATCATTTCGCTGCAACTGTAGAATCAGATAGCGGAAAAATAAATCTAAAACTGTACATAAACGGTGTTTTGAATTATCAAAACTCTTACTTTGGAAACAATTCGTTGGGATCAAAAGTTTTGAGTTTAGGGCAAAGAGGTCTTAGTTCATATGGAACTGTGGTTTCAAAGTTCCCAACTGGTGGGGATTACGATTTCAAAGGAAAGATTTCAAATGCAAGAGTCTACAACAGGGCACTGTCTGTTGAAGAAATTGCACAGAATTACAATTCGCTTAGAACCACATTTGGTCTATAACGGAGAAGCACATGTCTGACGAAATTTTTGGAACACAAGACGAATTGTTGTTTGCAACATCAAAAGATCAGTATAATAATTCTGATATAATTTTGTCAAGAATGGGTGGGCATTTCAGAGGAACTCTTGTTACCTCTGTTACTCCAGTAGGATCGCAATCTTGGGTAAATGATGCACTCACTAATACACCATATTCGTTTACTGGAGTGGTTCACGAGGTGATAGTATTTGATAAAAAATTATCAGACAGCGAAAGAGATCAGGTTTACGGATATTTGTCTAGAAAATACGGCATGGACAACAAACTTCCAGACGGTTTGGCATCAGCACATCCGAGTGCTGCAATCGTTGGTCAAACCTATTGGGCTATTTCAAACCATCCCAATTCTGTTAACTTTTCAAATATTCCCGCAGGAAGTGAATTTTCTGGAATTACTATATCTAATTTCTTGTCTATGGCAGATACCATTTACAAGTCTGCCGGTACTAGATTGCCTGACGGAACTGTTATCTCGGGCGATACATATGGTACACTAGGAGCATAAAATGCCTGCGTATCTAAAAGCGTCAATTAAAAGATCGTATGCTGAAGGTTTTTTGAATGAACTAGAAAGCAATCAAAACCAATACTTTCTTTTTGTTGCAAAATCAACTCCTTGGACAGAAACAGGATACAGCGACTCGTCTCCACCACCATATATTGACACGGTGAAAAACGAGAGAGATGTAATGAAAAATATTATAGGATACAAGAAATTGAATCCTAAAAATATACTGTTTGCTCTTCCAAGATACGAATGGGTTAGTGGTACTGTTTACGACCAATACAGCGACACAGAAGAACTTTTTGATCCAGATTCGCCCAAACAATTTTATGTGATAACAGATCAAAATCACATATACAAATGCTTAACTCGTCCATCTATAGATGGAACTTATAATGGAACAGGCGTTGCTTCAACTGTAAAACCGACAGGAACTGGAGTTACGCCTATTACTTTAAGCGATGGTTATGTGTGGAAGTATATTGCTACTGTTAGATCGTCTGATGTTCCTTATGAATTGAGTGACTATATCCCAATAGACTTTATCACATCGTCATCAGACACAGAAACAGTAAATCAGTATACAACACAAGTAACTGCTGTAGACGGACAGATTACAAGAATTGACATGATTTCTAATGGAGGCGTTTCTGCTGCTGTTTATTCTGCTTTTGAGGGTGGAACTGCCGATTCTATTCGCCTTTCAAAATATGAAAAATCTGTGTCTGGTGTAAAATCGGTTCAAATTTTGGATGCTGATAAAGTAAATTTGAAACAAACATCCTACAGCAACTATGTGGGATATGTTTTACGAATAATCGAATCAACAAAAAATCCACAGACAAACAATAACTACGGTGTTATAACCGAGTCTGGATTAACCGGTCCAACAAATTCGACTCCTTATTTCTTGATAAAAGACGATGCTTTAGATTTTATTGCAACCAATCCTGCTGCCGGTGATTCTCTATACACCAAGTTTCAAATAACACCAAGAGTAAGAGTGTTGGGAGACGGTATTGGAGCATATGCTTTCCCTGTTCTAAACAGCGAAAAGAAAATAACAGGAATAAACTTGGTTAACGGTGGAGAAGACTACACGCAGGCAAATGCAATAGTCACGACACCCATTTCTGCTACAAGAGTTCAGCCAACACTAGCCCCTGTTTTAAGTCCCAAAGGCGGACACGGTAGCAATATTTTGAAAGAATTTAATGTTAAAGATATCATCGTTGTGATAGAAATTACAGAAGATGATGATAAGTTCATAGGTGGAGGAAACTATAGACAGTTTGGAATAATTAAAAACCCACAGTTGAACAACGGCAGCGGTGAGGTAGCAGGAACAAACGACCCGTATTATAACGATATTACTCTTTTGTATGATGGAGTTTTCACAAATAGAACTCTTGCTGAATGGAAGTTGAATGCTAATGGATTTGCTGGAGACAGTAAAAACTTTTTAATAGGAACAGAGTCTTCGGTTGGTTCTAAAATAGTTGAGTTGAAATCTGTTACGACTCTAAATTCCGAGAGAAGGTTGGTTGCAAAAGTTACGAATGTTGGAGGAAAGTATATTTCGTATCAAAACAGACCAGATGATTATATCATCAAGGTTTCTAGCCTTTCTGCTGCTAACAAGTATATTGTTGGTGAGACAATAACACAAAGCATTCCTGCTGGAACAGCGTTCAACCCTAGCAATCCAGGATTATCATACGGTTACAATATCAACACAACAGGAGTATTACTATCTAAAAGTTCTGACAAACTAACTATTAGAACTTTATCAAATGGTTTTGTTACAGGAACACAACAACTGATAGGTAGCGTGAGTGGTGCTACAGCCCTTGCCACAACAGTCTCTCCGAGATATGGAGAATATGCGTATCCGTATAGTAGTGCTTCTTCTTCTTTTGTTAATGAGAGTGGAAATTATGATCTGTTTAGGGTAGTCGATATCGGAACTCCATATTTTGATCTCAATCAAACACCGTCTTTTACTGGACTAACGGTTTTGGAGATATCAAGTAGTGTTAGCGGAACAACTGGAAGTGTTGACACCACATCCAACGCATTGTCTCCAAATTCCTTCTTTAAAGACGATTTTATACAGCAAGGAATAAGCGGCGATTCTTTGCAAGGATATGCCAGTGGATATGTTTACGATTGGAATTACATAAACCAGTCAAGGGGTGAATTGTATCTTACCAATGTTTTGGGCAATTTTAAGAATGTAGCAACCGATGGGCTTACTGGTAGCACTCTTGGTTCTTTCATAGTTTCTTCTGTTACTGAACCAGAGATTAAACCAAACTCTGGAGAAATCATATACATAAACAATATGCGACCAATATCTAGAGTAGCGGGTCAAGAAGAAGAATTCCGCCTACGATTAGGCTTCTAAGAGGACACGATGTCTTACGATCCAAGCATTTTCAACATCAATCCGTACTACGACGATTATTCTCCATCCAAGTCGTTCTTGCGAGTACTGTTCAAGCCTGGATATGCTGTTCAGGCTCGTGAGTTGACACAAATACAGTCTATTCTCCAAAATCAAGTTTCAAAAATTGGAGATCACCTTTTCAAAGACGGCTCACGAATAGTTGGTGGTTCTGTAAATGTCAGAAACACAAATTATTTGATGGTCAAAGGAAATACTGCTGGATTGTTTGGAGTCAGCGAGCACTCTTTTGTTTTGAATGGAACAGTTAAAACTGGAACAGGTGTTGATGGCGCACAACCAGAAGCAAGAGTTGTTCACTATATGGAACCTGATACCACAGACGGTTATGTGGTTTTGGTTTTGGATTATATTTCTGGAGCGTCTTTTGAGAATTTGAACACATCAAATATAACATTCGTATCCTCTGATGGATCTGATACTCGTGTTTTCAAGCCTGCTACAGATACATGGGCAAACGGAAGATGCAAATTGGTATCTGTTGACGAAGGTATTTTTTATGTTGATGGATTTTTTGCTAGAAATGAACAACAGTATTTTGTGCCAGGAAGAACTGTAGCAAACGGTGCTTCTTCTAGAAGAGATTTTGAATACGGAACTGCATTTCAAGATCTAACAACGAGAGTTGGTCTTGCGATAGAGAGAGATTCTGTAACTGAAAACCAAGACTCTACATTGAGAGATCCTGCCATTGGATCTTACAACTATAACGCTCCGGGTGCAGATCGTTTCAAGATAAACTTTACTTTGGATCAGAGAAAGTTTGACCAATCTATAGATGATTTTGTTGAACTTGTTCGATTTGAGAACGGAAAGATAACACGAAAAGTAGAAAAAGTAGCATATTCTGAAATTCAAAAGTTGTTCGAAGAAAGAACTTACGATGAATCTGGTTCTTATGTTGTAAGACCATTTGATGTGTCTGTTAATTTGGTAGGAACCACACTAGAATACACTTTCAGTCCAGGAAAAGCATACATTCGTGGAGTAGAGGTTGAAACTCAATATCCACAAAAAATTTCTGTTCCTGCTGCAAGAACAACCGTAAACGAAACCAATCTACAATTCCAATTTGCAGCAGGAAATTGGATAGGTGTTTGTGCAGGAAATGGAACTGACACTATAACGAGTTGGGGTTCCACTTTTGGAACTGCTCTTGGAACCACATTGAACAACGGCTCTGCTGATGTTTATTTTAGAAATTCGTCTAATGTAGAAATAGGAAAAGCAAAGGTTCACGGACTTGTTCCATATTCATTTACATCTGGATCAGGATTGACAAACGGAATCTACAGAATGTATCTGTACGGAGTTTGCGCTGGTTCAATAATTGCTGGTGCTAGCACTGCTGTTGTGATGCCACACGGAAGTGGTCTTGGAAGCGGAAGAACTCTTGCCGTGTTCTCTCCAAATACAGGAACTACATTTAGTCAACCAAACAAGGCAGATTTCACATCTTTGGTTTATGATGTAAAACCTGGATATGCAATCAAAGAATTTAGTGCTCTTGAGTTTTATGGAAAACTTGCTAGCAATACAATAAGAATAGACGGAACATACGCAGTAAATGCACCAATAACTTATACAGTAAACAAGAGTTCAAATCTAGGAAATTTACCAGGAACCGTTACAAATAGTGTTTTAGGGTTCCCCACAACATTTACTACATCTGGTTCTGACAGAGCAGAAGATATTCAACAAGTAACTTTTGTTTCGACCGATGGCGGTGCTGGAACAACCGCTATGGCTTATAGTCCAGGTCATGCGAGTTCTCTCGTAGGATTTAAAGTTTCTTCTGACGGAACATCATTTATCAAGATTGAAATTCCAAACGGACAGCATCCAAACGGATTTACTGCTGGAAATGTAAGAATGATTTTCCCTGCAAGATACACTCTAGACTCTACTGCCTTGGGTACTAATAAAACAAACAACATCAGAACTAAAACAAGAACATCTGGAAGCAGAACAGTTGTAAACAATACTTCAAATGTTCTGAGTGATGCACAGAGAAACAATAGAAAATACATTCAACTGTCGCATTTTGATGTGTATTCTATAGTTTCTATCACCTTGGGTGGTGTAAATGTGACAAGTGATTTCGAATTGGATGACGGGCAGCGTGATTCTTTTTATGATTACTCAAGAGTTTATGTGAAACCTGAAGTTGCTAATAAGTATGGAATTGGGACTGAAAATATTGTAGTTAATTACGAGTATTTTTCTCACGGTGGTTATTTGCTCGCTCCTTTTGTTGGTGCTAATTCATATGTCGGTATAACATACGAGCACATTCCGCTATACACAAACGAACGAACTGGAAAAACAATTTCTCTAGCAAATTGTATAGATTTCCGTCATTCTGGCCCAACCGCAAACACCCCTCTGCTGAAGCCATTTGGACTCAATGAATTCCCATCGGCTTTTGCTAATACAACTGTTTCTTATACTCATTATCTGCCAAGAATAGACAAACTGAAACTAAAAGCAAATCCACAAGACGGTTCTCCCTTATTTTATGTTGAGCAGGGAGATCCCGACATCGTTCCAATGTCTCCTCCGGATTCAGACGATTCTATAACACTTTATGATGTTCTTGTTCCTGCTTATACACACAAGGCTAATGATGTTGTTCTCACAGTTCACGAGAACAAACGATACACCATGTCTGATATTGGCAGAATAGAAAAAAGAGTTGATGATGTAGAAACATTTGCTTCTCTTACTTCTTCTGAGATAGAACTAGAAAGCAAGAGTCTGATTCCTTCGGCTAGAAGTCTAGGTTTAAATCCGTCTTCCGAACCTCTAAAAACATCTCTTTATGTGGACGAGTTTATAGGTCACGGTTCTGGAGATGTTGCATCGGACGAGCACATTTGCTCGGTGGATTATGAATACGGGGAACTTCGTCCGTATTTTAATTCATACCCTGTTGTGCTTGGAACCATGACTCCAGGAAACAACACTACACTATCTTCTGATGGAATTTGCACGCTTTCTTATGGTGTAACTGCTCATGTGTATAATCTAGGATATACCAAAACAATAAAAGCAAATCCAAACAATACGACAAATTGGTTGGGATTCTTGGAATTTAGAACAAACAGCATCGACACTTCATGGGACAACACTTTCCGTCCGTTGGTAAAAACAAACGCACTAGGAGAAAATGACAATTGGATTTCTTCAGATGCAAGAAATACCAGAGGATTTGGTACTCAATGGAACGATTGGGAAAGCATGTGGAGTGGAGTAGAGGTAAGAAATGAAGAAACTGACGCTGTTCAACTTTCTGTTCTAGAGACTCCAAGAAATGCTAGCCCATCTGCTGTTGCAGTTATCGACTCTGGAAGTGCTGCAACAGGTGTTGGTAGACGAATTACCAACACTTTGAATGAAAAAATAATGTCTTATGTCAAGTCTAGACAATTAAAGAATAGAATAAAGAGCAACATCAACAATAGAATTGTTGACAGAAGCGTGTTGCCGTACATAAAGAATCAAACAGTAACGGTTCAAGCATATGGACTAAAACCAAATACTAGCAGACTGTCTCTGTTCTTTGATGGGGTTTCTTTGGCTGGAAATATAACATCTGATTCAAATGGTAGTTGCAATGTTTCTTTCACTATTCCATCTAACCGTTTCACTGTTGGAGAAAAATTGGTAAGAATAAGTGATTCTTTTGATCCACAGAATGCCACAACAGCAGCAGATTCTATTTTCTATTGCAGCGGCGTATTGACTCAAAGAGATTCTGGTTCTTATTCTACTCGTCCGCCTGTATTCAGAAGACAGAATGTCAGCAGTAATGGAATAATCAAGAATCCGTTCAACAGAGAAGTTTCTTATGAGAGCAATCCAAATACAGTAGGAAATAATCAGTGGTCAGATCCTCTATGTCAGACTTTTATAGTTGACAAGAAAACATATCCTGATGGAATATTCATCAGTAGTGTTGATCTGTATTTTGCAGAAAAAGATGCTGTTCTGCCTGTAACAGTTCAAATACGACCGACTGTTGCTGGGTATCCGTCTCCATCTGTTTCTCTGCCATTTTCAACAGTAACAAAACTTCCATCACAAGTAACAGTCGATCCAAATAATGGCAATCCTATAGCAACCAATTTTGCGTTTACCAGTCCAGTTTATCTTGAGCCGGGTGAATATGCTATTGCTGTTGTGACAAATAGTGGAAAATATAGCCTGTACTCCTCTGATTCTGCATTGAACAATAGTATTGGAGACAGAGCAGGAAACAACCCATCAGTTGGAACTCTATATGTGTCACAAAACACAGGAACATGGGTTGCTGATTTTTCAACAGATATAGCATTTGCTGTGAACCGATGTGTGTTCAATCTATCAGATACAGGATATGCACAATATCCAAATGCTTCTTGGTCTGGTGGTGGAGATATTCTAAAGTTCTCTGCACCTGAAATTGTTCCGGTTGGATGCTCTGTGACAAGAACAGTCGGAACTACAAGAGTCTATAACAACCAAAATCTATACCCGACAACACCTCTTTCGTCGTCTCCTGTGTCTTATGTTATGAGAAGAGGCATAAACCTCTCGGTTTCTCCTGTGATAGATTTTGGTGCATTCTACGGAACAGCAGTAGACATGTTCTTGAGCAGCACCTCTGCTCCGTATACCACCTCTTCTTATGTTTCTAGAGTTGTCAGCATTCCTCAAGATTCAGTGTCACAAGGAATATTTGTTTTTGCTAATGCCCTGATCCCATCAGGATCACAGGTAAAGGTATATTGCAAATATTCTGGTTTAGGAGAGGCAGATATTTTGAAAAATGCGTCTTGGAGACTGATGACCCAGTTGAACAGTTTCACAAGCAGCAGCGAAGCAGATTACAGAGAGGTTGCTTACGGAATAAATGCCCCGTCTGGTAGTATTTCTAGTTATCAGATAAAAATCGAGTTCCTAGCACCGTCTACTGCATCTTATTATTATACCCCATCTTTGAAAAATATTAAAGTGGTGACTTGGAGATGATATGGCTAAATATCAAAGAGATCCTGTAACGGGAGTTCTCGTTCTTAAAGATGCAAATTTGGTACAAAATTACGACGAAAAACAGCAAGTTAATGCCACTCTAGAAGGTTTGCAAAATCAGATAAATACTCTGAACGCTAGAATTGAAGAACTGACAGAACTAATTCAAACGAGACTCACATGGCATCAAACACCGGACCAGACATAAACACTTACAGCATCCCTGAAGTAAATCTAGGTGATACTTTTAATACTTGGCGAGATATAACCAATACCGGTGTTTACAAACTAAACAAGATTAGAGTTTATGATGGCGTAAGTTCTTCTTCAATAGGATTTACTCTTGCTGCTGGCGGAACATTTCAGCATTATATTTTAGATAATGTTGATAAGGGAATAACATTTCTACAGCCTATAGTTTTTCAAAGTGGTGTCACATTTAATGGAGATGTGACCTTCAATGCTCAAACTTTCACAGTAAACGCAAATAATGTAACCATAGATGATTACATTGTTGTTCTTGGAGAAACCGCAGGAACAACAGACAGCACAATCTCTGCTGCTGGAGGCGGTGGTGTGGTGTTGCGTAGAGGGAGTGGAAACACAGCAGAGTGGCTGTGGCAAACTACTCAAATTCACGGAGTTACTGGGGTTTGGCGTTCTAATGCTAGCATTGGATTTACTGGAACCACATTTGGATTGTATCCTTTCAATGCTGGTGTTCTTCCTATTCACGGAACAGGAGTTCGTTTGGACGGTGGAACTACCACCGATCACGGACTGCAAGTTGATCTTACAACAGTATACGAAAGTGTTGCAGGCATAACTGGTGATCGTGTAATTGAATTTAGCAGATACTCTCCCGCTGGTTCAACAGTATTTGCTGAAGTTTTAAGTGGTTCCACTTACGGAAACCGTCCGTTTGTAAAGATTAGAGACGGTGCTAACAGAAAGATAGTTACACAGAGTGGTCACGGTTTTGTGTTTGGAACTCCAGTTCGTTTAAACGGAAGCAACTATGTTTCTGCACTTGCGTCAAATGCTGTTGAAGCAGAAGTGGTTGGAATAGTATCTAAAGTTGGTGGAAATCTTTCTGTAAACGAATTTGAATTGACATTTATTGGTGAAATATACGGAGATTTTAGTTTAGTCACTGAAAACGGTACTGCACTAACTCCAGGTTCTACTTATTACCTGTCCCCAACAACGAGTGGAAAACTAGTTCCAACTGCTCCAGAAGCAAGCGGAACAGTTCACAAAGCCTTGATGATTGCCACTTCCAGCACATCTGCTATTGTGATTCCTTTTACTGGTGGAGTGTTGTCTTCTCCTGTTACTCTTTCTACTTCTAGTACAACCAGTGCTCGTATATCACAGATAAATCAGTTCAAAGCGGGTGATATTGTTAGATTCAAGGCATACTCTGGTGGTGTTACTCTATCTTATGGAATTGGTGTTGGGTTAACTTCTGAAATAAATTATCCATATGGAATTTATGTAAAGGCTCAATCCAACACAGCAGAAGAATCTGAAGTGGTTGGTATGGTTGGTGCTCTTTATGGGCCAACTGGTACTTATAGCCCAGTTTCTACATACGAATCATTCGACCTCATAATGGACGGATTCTATGATATTACTGGAGCAACAACAAACTGGAGTCCTCTAGTACCCGGAACAGTTTATTTCTTGAACACCAACTGTGTTGGAACTACTGGAAGTTTTGAAACTGCTACCACCTCTTTGAGTGATTCTTTCTCAACATCTGCTGGTAGTGTTCGTAAACCCATGTTGGTTGCTACTGCTCCTTATGCTGGATACTTGTTGACATATCGTGGTGATATTCGTGGACAAGTAGGAATTAGTGCTGACGCAGACATCAACGAACTGCTTATCAGAAATCTTCAAAGCGGTGTAAGTGGAGATCTTGAAATTGGAGTATATGATGGGGCTATCGGTGGAAGAAAAACAATAATTCTTTCTGCTGGAAACAACAAATACACATCAACTGTTGGAAGCACAGCAGGAAATGTTGGTATTGGAAATCATAACGAATGGTCTACTTGGAACACAGGAAACAACACCCAGAACAGAATTATCAGTAAACTAGATGTTATTGGTGATGTTCGTGTTGGTGAAAAACTGTCGTCCACTCCACAAGGACGAGATCTTATTGTTGCTCGTGACACTGGAGACGCAGTAAGTGGCGTTACATCATCTAGTAGAAATGTTATAAGCACTCAATATTCCAATCGAAACCTTTCTGTTGGTTATGGCGTTCGTTCTAAAGGATCTGCTGAAGGGTGGATTAGCAGCAATCCAGACAGTATTGCAAAGACAGCATTTGTAGTTGGTGTCACGGGCAGTGGAACTGTTCCATATATTTCATATAGAGGAGCAGCACAAGCATCCACCGCTTTAGGAGCCGATGTGACTCTAACAGAGCAGTTCTCCATTCACGGATCTACTGCATATTTTGCTGGTAATGTTGGATTAGGAGTAACTGCTCCAGCAAACAAACTTGAGTTGGATTCAAGTGGACAAACTGTTATTCGTGTTGGAGCAAATAACCAAACCTATAGAGTTTACATGGGAGCAAACTCTAATAGCCCTTGGATTGGTACTGAAACCAATCACGATTTAAGAATTGTTACAAATGCAACCGAGAAAATGCGAGTGTTCTCGTCTGGCGAAGTTGGGATAGGCACAAATGCCACAAGCACTAGCGGCCCATTGCTAGGCGTGTCTGGTGGTAATGTTCGAATTACTAGCAACAGCAGCAACACAGCAACAAGCAACGCTTCTCTGTACATAAACAATCCGCAGGGCACAATTTCTGCTTTCTTTGGTCAAGCAAACGAAGACACAACTGCTTACAAGGGAAATTCGTATAGCGGTGCTTTACGGTTTAATGGTGCTGGTGTTGCTTGGGGAGATATAGCGTACTATCCACAAGGTAGAACATCAGGATTTACATCTGGCGCAGGACATTTCAGATTTGCGGTTAGTGGAAGTGCAGTAGACGCAACAGCAGATGCAATGGTGTCTGTTGGAGAACTATTTTCTGAAGGACAGATTTACACTGGTTCTACTGCAACAATCAGAGGAAATGTTGCATTGGATCAAGGTGATATGATTTTCTGGGGAGCGACCACCAACAACATTATGTTTGATGCCAACAGAAACTTGTTGGTGGGTGTGAGTGGAAATGAACGATTCCGTATAACAACAATTGGCTCTGCAAATTTTAATGTTCCATCACCGTCTCTTGATCGTGCAGGTGATGTTAACCTCTCTGGTGCTTTGAGTGTTGGTGCAGTTAGTGGATCGGGTGTTGGAGCAGGTCGAATCATTACCTCTAGTGGAAACCTATACATCCAAGCGGGAGACAACCAAACCGCTGGTTCTGTTGCTCCCATAATATTCAGTAATATTGGTGCTGGAACGGAATGGATGCGTATCACCAACGACGGAAGTGTTGGAATCGGAACCTCTTCTCCGGGTGCGTCATTGGATGTTGAAGGAAGTGTTCGTGCTTATGCAAATGGAGCAACTGCGGAGATTACTGTTGGTACTACTGATGGTAGTAAAGATTCAATAATTGATTTAGCATACCTAGCAAATCTAACTTCTGGAAAAACTCACGGTATTCGTATTGGTTATAACGGTAATTCTGCTGTTGGTTACATTGAAAACCGATACGCTGCTGATAGTGCTCGTGACTACGGTGCAATTAGATTCCGTAGAAACAGTGGAACCCATGCTGCTCCAGTGCTGTCAGACACCATGACCATCAATGCCGCAGGAAATGTAGGTATTGGTGTGACTGGAACTGCTGTTGGTGCGTCTTTGGATGTTCGTGGCAGGGTTAAAATTGGAAACACTGGTGTGATAGATGCAGTGTCTTCAAGTTCTATTCTTACCACAAGAGGAAACGGCAGCAATTTAGAGTGGGGTCACAGTAATACTGGCGCACAGCACACTCATAGTTTGGGTGCTCAGACTGGTAATGGTGCTGGTTATGTTGCTTTCAACGCTGTTGCAGGCAGTGGCACAATCAACACCTACACAACTCGTGGTAATACTGGTTGGGTAATTTTGAGCACAGGAAGCGGTGATCCTCTAAATTCTCTGCAAATTGGAGCAGTTGTTGGTGGTAGTGCAGACAACCAAACTTTGACTCCATATTTGACTGTTACTCCCACCGGAAGTGTAGGTATTGGAACTACTGTACCTGGCTCGTCTTTGGATCTTCGTGGTGATCTGTTTGTCGGTGGTGATCTTGAGTTGTCTCCAACTACAATAGCAATGGGAAGTAATCCTGAATTTAGATCCTATAAGAATGTGTTGGCATTTAGTGTTAGTGCACATTCTACTCATGCTGTGAGCGGATCAACATCTGGAACCCTTGTTATAGAAATGCCAAAATCGTGGTCAAACACCATGATGCGAGCCAACATCAAAGGATTTGATTATCAGAACTCAACTGGAAATTGGGAGTGTGTGGTTAGTGGATACAATTATGCCACAATACCAGGATGGGTATATCCAAATTATACAATACAAGGAAAAGCACCGTTCAGAAATGTGCGGTTTGGATACAACAGTGTAACTGGTAAATGTGTTCTGCTTTTAGGAAACACCAATACAAATTGGAGTTATCCAAAGGCATATATTGATTCGTTTATTGCAGGACACGGTAATGTTACTGGTTGGGGAACTGGATGGACAGCATATATTTCCACAACAGAAACAAATATTACAAATATTGTCGGTGCTACACATAATGGTGTTTTCCATGACGCTGCTACTGATAATTTTGGAATCGGAACAACTGGACCAGAAGCCAACCTCCATGTGGCTGGAAATGCGTTTTTCTCTGGTGGTGTAACATTAGCCAGTGGACTTACTGTGGGAGGGATTGCGTTTTTCTCTGGTGGTGTAACATTAGCCAGTAGACTTACTGTGGGAGGAAATGCGTTTTTCTCTGGTGGTGTAACATTAGCCAGTGGACTTACTGTGGGAGGAAATGCGTTTTTCTCTGGTGGTGTAACATTAGCCAGTGGACTTACTGTGGCTGGAAATGCGTTTTTCTCTGGTGGTGTAACATTAGCCAGTGGACTTACTGTGGCTGGAAATGCGTTTTTCTCTGGTGGTGTAACATTAGCCAGTGGACTTACTGTGGCTGGAAATGCGTTTTTCTCTGGTGGTGTAACATT
>OGWD01000004.1_pt1 | contig 32889 bp, 44 predicted proteins | sample 1575981 | NCBI WGS metagenome assembly OGWD01 (sample SAMN07581555, study PRJEB24739) | freshwater metagenome | place: Singapore | collected 2015-04
CATAGCCGGTGACTGGAGTTCAGACGTGTGCTCTTCCGATCTGTTTCCCAGTCACGATACCAAAGGGCAATACCTCAGTCACGCTACCCACGACAGGAACTTTAGCGACGCTGGCAGGCGCAGAAACCCTGACCAATAAGACGATTAACGGTGCTAATAACACCATCAGTAACATCAACCTAGCCTCTCAGATCACAGGTACGCTGCCTGTTGGGAACGGTGGTACAGGCAATACGGCCACACCAACGAATGGTCAGTTACTGATTGGCAATGGATCAGGGTTTACCCTTGCTTCGTTGACGCAAGGATCTGGCATTACGATCACACCTAGCTCTGGTGGTATTACGATTGCTGCAACGGGTGGTGGCGGAACAGGCGATGTGGTTGGTCCAGCTTCTTCAACGGATAACGCGATTGTCCGGTTTGACGGTCTGACGGGTAAGCTGATCCAGAACTCGGCTGCAACGATTGCCGATACAACGGGTGACATCACGGCAGGTAAGTACAACGGCTTAACAGTCTCAACAAGCACGGGTACGTTGACGGTTGCCAATGGTTCGTCGCTCATCACTTCCGGTGCAAACAGCATTACGCTGACATCTACTGGCGCAACCAACGTCACATTGCCGACCACGGGAACTTTAGCTGTATTAGGAACGGCACAGACATTTACCGCAGCGCAGACATTCCGTGCGGCCAGTGCGATTCGTTCAGAGGCTGCTTCAACGCAGGATGCCGTGGTGCTTGCAGGACGTGCAGGTGGTACATCAAGCTATGCGGTGACGCTAACTCCAACCACGCTTACGGCATCGCAGACATTGACTCTGCCTAATGCAACTGGAACTCTTTCTACAACAGGTTTTGCTATAGCTATGGCTTTAGTTTTCGGAGGTTAATATGGGTGCCCCAAACATAGTTTCTGTAACAAGCATCGTACCCCATACGGTGTCTATAACTCCTTCAGATACCTCACGAAATGCTTTGGTGACGGCACCTGCGACAGGGGCAACGCATAAGGCCAACTCCATCTTGGTAGCTAATATTGATGGAACGACGGCGTATAACACCACGGTGGAGCTAAGGCTTGCTGATGGGTCTACCTACAGATCATTGTGTTATTTGCTGACAGTGCCTGCTGGCGGCACGGTGGAGTTGATGACCACAGGGACATCACTTTATTTGCTAGACACGAGCGTGTCGGGTGAGGCTTCAACACTGTGGGCGACGAGTTCCACGGCATCCAAAATAACTTATACCTGCTCTTACACCACGATTTCGTAAGGTAGAAACATGGCTACTTTTCCTTCAGCTACGGATGCAAACGGCATTTGGCGTTTAAACGCTATTCGTGATGCCATCATGGGTCAAAACTGGCCCGGAAATAATTATGTTGTAGAGGTATTTACAGCATCTGGAACGTGGACTTGCCCCGCTGGGGTTGGTTCGGTTGAGTATTTGGTTGTGGCTGGTGGTGGGGGTGGTGGTTCTAGTGATGGCGGTGGTGGTGGTGCCGGTGGTTTTAGGACAGGGACTGGTTTATCCGTAACAGCGGGAACGAGTTACACAATTACGGTAGGCAGCGGTGGTAACGGAGGAACAGCTCCCGGTAGTAACAACGGGGTTGTTGGGAATGACTCCATATTTAGCACAATCACATCCGCTGGTGGCGGATATGGTGGCGGCGGGGCTAATGCTGCTCCCGCAAAACCTGGAGGAAGTGGCGGGTCTGGCGGTGGTGGTGGTGGTAGCGGGTCAGTAGTAAATCCTGGCGGCACAGGAAATACCCCATCAACTAGCCCAGCACAAGGTAGTAATGGTGGGAGTGGGTTTCAAGGATCGCCTAATAATGGTTCTGGTGGCGGCGGCGGTGCATCTGCCACTGGCGCAGCAGGTACCTCTACTACAGGCGGCAATGGCGGCGCTGGAACTGCATCTTCTCTTTTAGGATCGTCTGTAACCTATGCTGGCGGCGGAGGCGGCGCCACTTTTCAAGGCGGAACAGCAGGAACTGGCGGTGCCGGGGGAGGTACGGCAGGCACGACAAACGACACAACCGCAACAAACGCTTCTGCGAATACAGGTGGAGGCGGCGGCGGAGGTGGTTATCAATCTTCCGGTGCTACTGGAGCAAAGGGCGGCTCCGGTATCGTCATCATCAAATACCGTCTACCGTCACAACCCGTTTATGTCTTCCGTGGATCAACCTCTTGGACTGCTCCCACAGGTGCAACATCGGTGGATTATGTGATTGTTGGTGGCGGCGCAGGCGGTGGTGCTAACGCAGGGGGCGGTGGAGGCGCTGGAGGATATAGAATTGGTACAACAACAGTGGTGGCTGCAACATCTTATACGATTACTGTAGGAGGAGGCGGCAACGGCGGTACTACATCTCCAGTTACATCGGGAAGTAGCGGTAATGCATCTTCTATAGTTGGCGGCACAAGTCCTAGTGCATTTGCTTCACCGGGAATCGTTTCTGCTGGTGGAGGGGGCGGTGGTTATGGCGATGTAAGTGGTGGTAATGTAGCAAATGGTGTTGCCGGTGGTTCGGGAGGTGGTGCTGGAGGTGCTAGTGGAGTAAGCAGATCTGGCGGTGCAGGGGATACGCCTTCCACTTCTCCAGCGCAAGGAAATACCGGAGGAAGCAATTTTACAAGCGGCAATTATGGCGCAGGCGGCGGCGGCGGTAGCGGTGGTACTGGTTCTAATGGCAGCAGTCCTTCAGGTGGTAACGGCGGAGCAGGCACTACAGTTAGTGCTGCTTTAGGCGGCGGGACTTATGCTGGTGGAGGTGGAGGTGGATCATACGCAGGAGGGGGCGGGGGTACTGGAGGGTCAAGCATTGGAGGCAATGGTTCTGGGACTACTTCAGGGTCAAATGCACCGTCTGCTAATACTGGTTCTGGCGGCGGCGGTGGTGCTAGAAGTGCGCCCGGCGCTCCATTTGCAGGTGGAAATGGTTCGTCCGGCGTTGTCATCATCAAAGTCAACTAATAAGAGGTAAATATGTATCGTTACTACGGCATTGACGTAGCTATGCAAATGCTTCGCCCAGGGGCAAAGTGGGAGTGGACATCTGGTGTTGGGTTTACACGCTGGGACGATCCAAGACCATGCCCATCATGGGAAGAAGTTGAATTTGTGATGAAGAAGATCAAAGAGCTAGAAGACGCCGTGCCGACGATGTACTTGCCTGAGCAGCAAGCCAAGATTGATGAAGAACGCGCTATGTTTGAGAAGGCGGCTGCATGAACCTGCACGGACTCTTTGCACAACCCGTTGGGTTCTTTGACCTTGGCAGACCCCTAACCGAGGAAGAGAAGTTTTTCCTTATGGAACTTGAGCAACGCGCTAATCAGGGAAACCGGACAAGTACCAATAATTTCGTCCTCAAAAGCCCTGTGATGACAAGTCTTAGGTCATGGATGGAAGATTCGGTGGCTGAGTATTTCAAAGCCACAACCAACCCCAAGCACGATGTCACGCTAAGGCTCACGCAAAGCTGGGTCAATTACAGCGAACCGGGGCAGTATCACCACAAACACGCACACCCAAATAGCTTCGTCTCAGGCGTGTTCTACATTCAGACCAACCCTAACGACAAGATCTATTTCTATCGGGATGGTTGGCAGCAGATTAAATTGCCCCCGGCAGAGTGGAACGCATGGAACAGCGAGTCTTGGTGGTTTGAAGCCATTACAGGACGCTTGATTCTTTTCCCATCAAGCCTGACGCACATGGTGCCGACGGTAGAGGGTGAGGATGTACGGGTTAGCTTGAGTTTTAACACCTTCCCGCTAGGTACAGTTGGCGAGGAAATGGATTTAACTGGACTGAAACTGGAGGCTTAGATGGCTCACTTCGCGGAAATTGATGCAAACAACGTGGTTCTTCGTGTTGTCGTGGTTGACAACAAGGACACGGCTGACGCTAACGGTGTGGAGAAAGAACACATCGGTGCGGCTCATTTGGAAAAAATCCTTGGCGGCACATGGAAGCAGACCAGCTACAACGGAAACATCAGAAAGAATTATGCCGGGATTGGTTACACATACCGTGCTGACATTGATGCGTTCGTTCCCCCGAAACCCTTTGCGTCATGGATTCTGAACGCTGATGCTCAGTGGGAAGCACCTGTAGCGATGCCGACCGACGGGCAGATGTACACATGGGATGAAGCAACAACATCATGGAAAGTCAATGAACTCAATCAAGCTTGAACTCACACTTGATGAAGTCAACGCGGTATTAGATGCGCTAGGGAACCTGCCCTATAAGCAGATCGCTGTGTTGCTTGAAAAGATCAAAGCCCAAGCTGTTGAGCAGCTAAACAAGACGGATGTTTGATCTTCTGTCTGGCGGATTATTAGGCTCCATATTCGGTGGCCTGTTTCGCCTTGCGCCGGAGATATTGAAGTTCCTTGATAAAGCTAATGAACGTAAGCATGAACTAAATATGTTTCAACTCCAGACCGATCTGGAGAAACTGCGTGGTGAATTCCGTGTGGAGGAAAAATATGTTGATTACTCCATTCAGCAACTGGATACCATCAAAGAGGCGTTTAAAGAGCAATCTGAAACGTCTAAGTCAGCGGGCTGGTTTGTGTCTTCTATCTCTGCCCTTGTCCGTCCCGGTATTACTTGGGCTTTGTTCTTCATGTACGCGACAGTTAAGGCGGCTGCGCTTGTTATCGCATTTCAAACAGGTGCGGATTGGAAAGAAGTTGTGACTACAGTCTGGGATGCGGATGACTTCGGTATGTTTACGATGTGCCTGACATTTTGGTTCGTTGGCAGAAGCTTGGAACGATATAAAGCTGGTGTAAGTTAAACATGAAAAAATGCAGTAAGTGCAAAATTGAAAAACCGTTAGACTTATTCCCAAAAACAATTCGGGGTAAAGATGGTTATTGTGTCCAATGCAAACAATGTAAAAATGAATATCGCAGATTAAATCAACATAAATATTGGGAGGCGCAACAAGTATGGCGCAAAGAAAACCGAGAGAAATTAGCACAATATGAACAGACAAGAAAAGCAAAGCCGGAATTTAAAAAGATTAAAGCAAACGGAGACAAGAAATACAGAGAAAACCATGCTGAACAATTAAAACTAAAGAAACGAGAATATTATTGGAAAAACAAAGAGCGGCATAGCGCAAACATGGCGGCGAATTACCAAAAGAATAAAGAACAAGTAAAGCAACGTGTAAAAAAATGGGTAAAGGAAAATGCAGCGGCTGTAAACGCTAGGATCATGAAGCGGTACGCGCTTAAACTTAATGCAACTCCAGCGTGGCTTACAGAAGATGATCATTGGATGATGAAGCAGGCATATGAGCTTGCAAGATTAAGGACTCAGATGTTTGGTTTTAAGTGGCATGTAGATCATATAATTCCCCTTCAAGGGAAAGCGGTATGTGGTCTTCATGTCCCAAACAACTTACAAGTCATACCTGCATCAGTAAATTGTTCTAAACGCAACCGGTTTGAGTTATGAACGATGAGGCTAAAAAGCTAGCAAAAAATGTACTGATTAAGCCCTTTGAAGGGCTAGCTAAACTTCTGCCTGATGGGACTGTCACTGCTTATCCCGACCCCGGAACCCGTGGGCATCCTTGGACCATCGGCTGGGGAGCAACCGGCCCTGATATTAATCCCGGCACTATATGGACCATGCAGCAATGTGAGGACGCCTTAGATCATCACATCACTTACTTTTTTGCAGGACTCTGCAAACTATCTCCGACGTTTCGCAATGCCTCTCCCCGACGCATTGCCGCAGTGACAAGCTGGGCATACAATTGCGGCTTAGGAAACTATCGGGTTTCTACGTTTAAACGACGTATTGATGCGGGAGATTGGGATGGCGCAGCAACTGAATGTGTCAAATGGAACAAGGCTTCCGGTCGCGTTCTCCCCGGACTTACCCGCCGCCGCGCCGCAGAAGCTGCGTTGATGAGGTGATGAATGCCTTTATCCAAGATCTTATATAAACCTGGGGTCAACAAAGAAAATACTCGTTATACAAATGAGAGTGGTTGGTATGTATCGGACAAGGTCCGGTTTCGCCAAGGCACCCCCGAAAAGATTGGCGGCTGGGTAAGAATCTCTCAGGCTACATTTTTGGGTGTCTGCCGTTCCTTATGGAATTGGGTGACGTTAAACGCCGCCAATCTTCTTGGCATTGGCACTCACTTAAAGTATTACATTGAACAGGGCGGAGCTTATTTTGATATAACGCCCATCCGCATTACTCAGTCAGTAACCTTTGCAGCCGTTACGACAGCACCGTTCTCATCAACGCTTACCGTAACATCTGCAAGTCACGGCGCAATTATCGGGGATTTTGTTACTTTTTCAGGTGCTGTAAGTCTTGGTGGGAATATCACAGCGGCTGTTTTAAATCAACAGTATCAAATCGCATCCGTGCCAACAACGAGCACTTTTACGATTGCTGCCAAAGATCCTGGTACAGGTGCGCCAGTAACATCTAATGCGTCAGATGTCGGTAATGGTGGAGGCAGTTCGCTTGGCGCGTTTCAACTTAATATTGGCCCTGGCATTGCTCAGGTTCCATTAGCCGGATGGGGCGCCGGTGCATGGGGCGGCGGGTCATGGGGTGTTACACCTGTAGTCACAGATCCATTAAGGATTTGGAATGCCAATAATTGGGGTGAGGATCTTGTTTTTGGACCTCGGGCAGCAGGGCTTTACTACTGGGACGCAACAACAGGACTGACAACTCGTGGCGTGGCTTTAAGCAGTTTAGGCGGCACGGTGACCTTAACCATAGCTAGTCCTTGTGTAGTGACTTTTGGAGTCATTTTGTCAGAAGGCACAGCGGTATCGTTTAAAACTACGGGCGCTTTACCAACTGGATTAACAGCAGGAACAACTTATTATTTAAGAAATGTTTCCGGGCTAACGGCAAACCTATCGGCAACACCGGCTGGGGCGTTAATTAATACATCAGGTACGCAATCAGGCACACAATCTATGGTATTAGAAGACGTGCCTAAAGTTCAGTATTCTTTATTAGTGTCTGATGCACTGCGGTATTTACTCGTCTTTGGTTGCAATGATTACGATTCTGCGATTGCAGATCCAATGCTCATTCGCTGGTGCGATCAAGAATCATTGGTTGATTGGCGACCTGTATCAGCTAATACGGCTGGTTCATTACGTTTATCCAATGGATCACAGATCATCACCATCCAGCAACAACGTCAAGAAATTCTTGCATGGACAGATTCGGCTTTGTTTTCTATTCAATATTTAGGTGCGCCGCTGGTTTGGGGATCTCAGATTCTTGCGGATAATATTTCCATAGCCGGGCCAAATGCCAAGGCTGTTGCATCTGGCGTGACTTATTGGATGGGAGTGGATAAATTTTACCTGTACAGCGGACGAGTACAAACGCTTAATTGCGATCTCAGAAAATATATTTTTAATGATATTAACCGTTATCAAAACTTCCAAATCTTTTCTGGTACTAATGAAGGTTTCAACGAAGTTTGGTGGTTCTACTGCTCGGCTGATGCAACAACCATTAATCGGTATGTGACGTACAACTATGCGGAGAATATTTGGTTTTACGGCACGATGGCACGAACAGCATGGAGCGATTCAGGGCTAAGACAATATCCACAAGCAGCGACTTATAACTACAACATCGTAGATCATGAGCGTGGTGTTGACGATCATGAATCAAGCGTTGCCACGGCAATTAATGCTTATATTGAATCCGCTGAGTTTGATATCCAAGATGGTCACTCATTAGGTTATGTGTACAGGATTCTTCCTGATATTACTTTTGAAGGATCAGAAGTAGCCTCTCCTGCGGTGACCATGACGTTAATTCCAATGATGAACTCAGGATCTGGGTATAACAATCCTCAGTCAAATTCGGGATCATCATCAGCCTCTGTGGTAAGGACATCCACATCCACCATTGAGCAGTTCACGGGCCAAGTTTATGTGCGGGTGCGTGGCAGGCAGATGATCTTCAAGGTTGAGTCTAATCAACTAGGTTGTGCATGGCAGCTTGGTTCACCCCGAATTGATATCAGACCAGACGGCCGGGCTACAGGACAAGGCGCATGAAATTAGATTCCCCGGCAGTACCAAACCTACCACTTGGGCCATTAGAGTACACAGCCTTTTATCAGGATCAATACTCTAATGTGCTAAGACTGTATTTTAATAGGTTGGAGAACACTACGCGCAACTTGTTGGGTCCTGACGGGGGAAGGTTTTTGAGTAACCCTTTTGGGTCATTTTCCAGTGATTCCGATCAAACCGCAGCAAGTACCACCGTGGCTTATGCTATTACCTATGATGTGACAGACATCAGTGATAGTGTTTACCTGAGCAACAATTCTAGATTAAATACTACTTATCCCGGAATTTACAATTTACAATTCAGCATTCAGTTTAATAACTCAGATACACAAATCCACGATGTAGATGTCTGGGCTGCTATTAACGGCACAAATGTTTCTAATAGTAACTCTAGGTTTTCTATTCCTAATAGACATGGTGGTGTAGACGGAAGGCTGATTGCGGCGTTGAATTTATTTCTTACGATGCAAGCCGGGGATTATGTAGAGTTGTATTGGAATACTTCAAATATAGCAGTGAGTGTCGAACACTTTGCAGCGGGTTCTTCACCGACAAGACCGGCGACCCCTTCTGTTATTGCGACCATGGCTTTTGTATCTTCTATACCGGAGTAAACGATGGCTGAAATATATGATTTTGGATATGGTGGTAGTGGTGATGTATCTGTTAATGAAACAATAACTCCCGATACGGTTGATGAATACAATGTTGTTGGAGGGGCGGGCACGCAAATACCCGGGGGAGGAAGTTTAGGCGCTCCAGTGACTTCTACAGGAACAATAAATTTTAACAATTTTGATTGGGGCAAAGCCGCGAACGCTTTGCTAGGAGGCTCTGGCGGAGGCATGGGGGCGGGTCTAGCTCTTGGGTTGGGGGCTTTAGCAGCGGCACTATCGAAACAACAAGCACCTACAGTAAAGTTTCCAGAATATAAGCCGGTGCCTGTGTATAACCGTGCGCTAACGTCTCCAATGATGCAGCCGCAACCGGCTCCTCAAAAGTCTGCTTCAGGGCAAAACATTTATCAACCCATGACAGGATTGCCGTATTTTTTTAATCCCAATCCGTTTCAGTTTGATCCTACTGAAGCAGCAAAACGATATGGACCAACACCGGAGCAAATTGCTCAAGGCAAGACCGGATATGAAGCAGGATTGGCGGCGCTATTTAAGCCAATGACGATTACGCCGTTTACCTATGGCAGCACTGTTACGGGCGCCACAGGAAACGACACGGTGGCTGGCGGCAGCACTTCTGGAGGGGCGACCACCGAAGACACAAGTGGCGGGGCCTCTGGTGGCTCTGTAGAAAACTTGACTCAATATAACGACGGCGGCGATATTTATATGGCGGCGGGGCGATATTTAAGCGGTGGCGGGGATGGAATGTCTGATAGCATTCCAGCAACGATTAACGACCGGCAACCCGCAAGATTAGCTGACGGCGAATTTATAGTTCCTGCGGATGTCGTATCGGATCTTGGTAATGGTTCATCAAATGCCGGTGCAAAGAAGTTGTACGCCATGATGAATAAAATTCGCAAGGCGCGACATGGCACCACAAAGCAACCGCCAGAAGTAAAAGCAGAAAGGACTATGCCTGCATGAATGAATGGGAGCGCTGCGGTCCATGGTTGCAAGCTGCTTTAGATCATGGAGGCAATTGTTTCGCACTTGAGGACGTATTAGAAGCTATTGAGACCGGTAAGGCGCAATTTTGGCCGGGAAACAAATGTGCCTTAGTAACAGAAATTAAGCAATATCCCCGCAAAAAAATCTGCAATGTATGGTTGGCCGGGGGAAGCTTAGAAGAAATTAAGTTTCTTGTGACGTATATAAGATTGTTTGCAAAGAATTCTGGTTGTGACGCAATTACGTTGCAAGGCAGGCCCGGTTGGAACAAAATATATCCGCAGCGATTAAAATCGGTAACTTTAATGGAAGAGGTGTCCCAATGAGTTCAGGCGGGCCGTCACAAACAACGACGCAAATGCCACCGGAGTTTCAGGTTCCGTATATATCGGACCTGTTTCGCATGGGGCAACAAGTTGCGTATACCCCTTACACAGCCTATCAATTGCCAAGATATGCTGAGACTGCGCCTTTGTACCAACAAGGTGTAGAACAAGCGCAACAATTGGCTGCTAGTCCCGGACTATTAGGCCAAATCAATGTGGGCGGCCAGAATATGGGCGTCATGCAAGCCTATATGAACCCTTATCAACAAGCGGTTACGGACGTAGCTAAACAAGCGGCGGTTCGTGAGTATGGGACGGGATTGCAAAACTTAAAAAGTCAAGCCGCACAGAGGGGCGCCTTTGGTGGATCAAGGCAGGCAATTCTTGAGTCAGAGTTGATGAGAAACCTTGGTTCTCAACTTGGAAATATCCAGATGGCTGGATCGGCACAAGCATTTGATAAGGCTGGACAACTGTACCAACAGGATTTAGCGACCCAAATGCAAAAGGCCCAAACGCTACAGCAACTTGGTTTAGCTGATGAAGCAAGACGACAGCGTGATCTTGATGCGATGTACCAAGAGTTTGAGCGGCAGCGTAACTATCCGGCCCAACAAGCTGCTCAGTATCGGGACATTATTTTTGGATTGCCTGGTTATCAGGCAACATCAAAATATGAATCATCAGGCAATCCATTTACTCAAGGTCTTGGGTTGGCGCGATTATTGTACGGGGGTTAATCATGTATCAACCTTCAGCAGAAACTGGTCTTGGGGCGGATGTCAATATCATTGAAGCCATGGAGATGTTTAAAGATCTCTCCGACACTCAATTAGCTCAGGCCAAGCGCAATCCGAGTTATGCTCTGTTTGCCAATTTAGAAGAAAACCGTCGCTTGCGGATGCGTAACAAACAAACGCAACCCATGCCAACGAAGACTATTGCCGAACAACTATCTGAAGCGGCAGCTATGCCGCAGACGATGCCCCCGCAGCAAAGTGGATTGGCTGCACTTATGGGTCAGCCACAACAGATGCCACAACAAATGCCTACTGAAATGGCACAAGAAATGCCCATGGGCATGGCACGCGGAGGGATTATTGGAGGGCCGGTGGCCTTTAGTGATGGTTTAATGGTTGCGGATAACGTATTAACTGAAGAGGATCGCAGGGAAATTGAGCGACGAGTAAAAGAAGGTGGCGGCTTTGCTCCTTATAGTAGCGGGGTCGGAATGGAGTTTGGCGGAGACACAGATTTTCAAGGGCAAGAACCAAGAGTCCCGGCTATTATTAAAGGTCAGCGCGTTATGGCTACGCCAAATGAATTACGGGCTGCTGGCTATTCCGAAGCAACCATTCAGGAAAGATTTAAACAGCCTTCACCCAAACCAGTCGCGCCAAGTCCAGCGGCGCCGCAGCCACAAAAACCAAGGCCATTAGCTATACCTCCGCAACCGTCCGCAACTCCGATGGGTTTATCTAGCATTATTAAGACCGGCAAAGATGCGATGAAACAATTGGGCATCTCACCAATTCAAATGGATTCTGGGCCTATCCGGGCGGATGGTTTGTATGCGGAACGCCAAAAACGATTTCCTGATGAAATATCTCCAATCATGAAACGCCTGGAAGAATTCTATGGAAAACAACCAACACAAGAGGAGATTCAAAAGGCTGCCAATCGCCAAATTGCTCTTTCAATGATGGGAACCAAAGAAAGAAATTTTTTAACTGGTCTTGCTAGTAGCCTACAAGCCGGAGAAGATGTTAAAAAATCTATGATGTTGGAAAATAAGGCTGCTCAACAATCATTATTGCAAGCGCAGTTGTCTCACGCAAAATATCAAGATGCGCTTCGCCGTGGCGATTATGACGCGGCGGAAAAAGCGGCCAGGGAAGAGCGAGCTTATAAATTACAAGCACAACAACTTCAACAACAACAAGCTATGATGCCATTGGAGATTGGTTTAACTTTAGCAAAGGCTATGCAACCCAAAGGCACGGGTGGCGCGTTTAGCGGCCCACAAGCAGCAAAGGTTCGTGAAACCGCCTACAAGCTTGCGGCACCAGAAATTGCTGCTCTTGAGAAAGAATATGAAGCCGCTGCAAAACCCGTGCTAGGAATGTTTGGTGGCTTTGAAACGAATTGGCGCCAAGGCGAAAAAGGAAAAGAATTGGAGCGCCGGAAACAAGAAATTATTAATAAATACATAGTCATGATGGCCCCAGAATTAGGCGCGGTAACGACACCAAGTGCAGCCGATCTACAGCGATACTATCAGCGCGGATCAAAATAAATGCCGATTTTTAACGTCCCTGGACGCGGGCGCGTCCAATTGCCTGAAGGGTTGAAACAAGAAGACTATCAGGCAATTCTTAGGGGTATGCAGCTTGAGGAGATTGAGGCATTTAAGCCTGAATATACGCTTGGCCAAACCGTTGGCATGGGGTTGCAAAGAGGTGTCGGCGGGCTGGGCATTTCATCTTTGTTAGAGTTTCCTGCGTTAGCACTTACCGGCATTGAAAAATTAACTGGATCGGAAGCGGCGGGTCGTGGCGCGGAATCGTTATTAGGAACAGCAGCAGAAGCAAGACAGCGTCTTGGAGAATTAGCACCGGCGCAATTTGAATCTTTTGAGCAACCGAAAGGTGTTGGTCAAACCTTTAGGTATGGGATTGAAAAACTTGCGGAAGGCATTCCTTCAGTAGGTCTTGCAATGACCGGCGGAGGCTTAGGCTTACTACTAGGACGACAGGCCGCGCAACGTGCAGGGGCGGCTGCTTTAGAAGGAGCATTAGCCAAGGGTGCAACAAGGGAAGTCGCCGAAGCAGCAGGACAGAAAGCGGCAGAAAGACTATTACAAAGACGAGCGTTTGCCGGATCAGCGGGAACTTTATATCCTGCGGCAGCCGCAGAACCATTTACGGGTATTTATGAACAAACAGGACGGCGTGAGTTTGTTGAACCCGTATTAGCTGGTGCTGCATCGACCATGCTTGAAAGTGTTGTCCCTGGAATTATTTTAGGGAACCTTGGAGCATTTGGTAAATTAAAAGCATCGGAACGACTACTCGACCGAGCGGGCTTTAAAAATGCGGCGGCCGATATTGCTTTGCGGACAGCCGGTGTGGGAGCAGCCGAAGGTCTTACAGAAACCGCACAACAAGCCATTACAAATCTGGCCATTCAAACAGCCGACAATACATTTGATGCATTTGGACCTGAGAGAACCAAGGATTATTTAGAAGCCTTCATTGGCGGCACCATTGTTGGTGGAGCATTTGGTGGTGTTGGCGCAGCGGCCCGCCGGATGCGCCTACCTTCTGAAACAGAAACCAAGGCCGTCGAGCGCTTACAAGAACTTACAAAACCACCCCAAGAAGGAGGTGTCATAACAGGAGGACAGCTACCTCCTGTTCCACCAGGTGTGGCACCAAGCCCGCCGCCACCAGTGACACCACCAGTGACGCCGCCTTTGGCGCTAAGTGTGACCCCGGAAACACCCAGTGCGAAACCGGCACCACTTAGTTTGCCAAGTGTTGAGCCTCCTGTAACACCTAGTGCTGCGATTGCTCCGGTAGAACCTATCGTGTCACAGGAACCATCGGCAGACCTAGAACCCCCCAAAGAGAATTTTGAAGTCAAGGGCATGGAAACCGTTGAGGTTCCCGTGCAGAGTTTATCGTTATCTAAAGATGTACCACAGTTTAAGATTGGTGCTTCTGCAAAAGGAATCGTTGAGCCTTTAGGCGGAAAATTTGAGCGGACCGGCGTTGCCCCAATACAAGTTTGGCGCAGGCTTGATGGTTCACTAGAGATTATATCGGGGCGCCACCGTTTTGATTTAGCGCAAAGAAGCGGAGAGTCGACAATCCCGGCGCAAATACATGATGAATCGAAGGGGTTTACAAAAGACCATGCCGCAATTCTTGATGCGGAATTAAATATTCGTGATGGACAAGGAAAGGTTAAAGATTATGTCAACTACTTTAGAGAAAGTGGAATCGACAAAGAAACAGCCGAGTCAAGAGGATTATTGGCAAGACCGATGGGAAAGCGGGCTTACACCGTTGCAACTCAAGGAAGTGATGAACTCATTGCCGCCGTTAGGTCCGATCAAATCGGAGATGAACCCGCCTATTACATCGCTTTAAATGCGCCTAATGATTCGAGGCTTCAAGCGGTTGGCATCAACGCAATCAACCAAAACAAGTCCATGGGTACCGCTGTCAATATGATGCAAGCGGTTAAGGCTTTGGCTAGTGAAAACAATGTCAATCTAGATATGTTTGGCTATGATGACAGTGCCATTCAAGAAGCCGAGGAAATGGCAAAGATTGCAAGTCAAAAGCAAAAAGAATTACAAACCCGTTTATCGGCTATTACAGGTGCCGCAAAAAATCCGCAACTGGCAAAATCCGAAGGTATAGATATTCGAGATCCTGATGCTGTAAAAAGGCGGATTGAAGAACTTCGCAAACTAAAATTATCTTGGGATAACTTTTCAACGGACCCGCAGCTTATTGCAGAGATAAGAGAGGCAAGAGGCGTTCCAGCACCAAAAATAGAAGTTGAAGAGGAAGAATTACTTGGGGAGCCGGATCTTTTAGATCAACGCGATCAATCCATGATGCGCGGATCGGCGACACAAAAGAAAAACGCTAAAGAACACGCAGACGATGTAGGCGGGTTGGTGGTTTATTTAGACGGAGATCTTTCGTTAATACGCGGTCATTCAAGGCTTTCGGGTCAACCCGTATATCTTGCGGCCAAGGGGGACTACAGAACCAATAGGGATATTGAATCCTATACGGGCAACTTGTTAAGCGACAAGGAAAAAGACAAATTAATAGCCGCGAAACAATCAATTGAAATTAAAGCAGAAGAGCAGCACGTTAAATCCCCGTTCATTAAATTTGATTCACAGGGTGTGGCTGTATCGCAAAGTGTATCGCCACAGTTAAGAGGTGTATTGGCGGGATGGAAGAAGCTTCTTAAGATCACTCCAAAAATCTACATTACAACCATTTCTGATGTTGAAGCAAACCTTGATAAGTTTACTGGCCCGCACAGGGCGGTTGGTTCTGCTGCATTACGCGACGAATATGGCAGCGTCCGTAAAATGGCGGACGGCGAATACTATATAGCCTTTACCGATAGTATGTCGATGTCTCGGATGCTTGAGACATTAGCCCACGAACTGGGCCATATGCATATGCGCGAGACTTTTGACAATGCGGATATTGCAACGCAAAAGTCTATTCGTGATGAGTACGACAAGTGGCTCAAGTCAAACCAAGGCAAGAGTGCCAGAGAGCATATTCAGTCTATGCGTGCGCGTGGCATTGGAAAACTTGAAAAGATTGGCGAGAAGCATAAGTCAGAAGACCTTCCAGCTTATTGGAGATCATTCAATGAATGGTATGCTGACCAGGTAAGCCGCTGGGCTACTACATCTGAGAAGCCCTTGAATGTTGTAGAGCGATTTTTTAAACGTCTTGCCGATGCATTGCGGTCGTTTTACGCGAAGTTGCGTAATCAAAAGTATTTGCCGAATGAAACCTTTAAACAATATATGGATGAGGTTACAGCGAATATTGACTACATTGCACCAATTCGTGTTCAAGCAAAGCCATTAGGCAAGACTGACCAGATGGCGCTCTTTATGAGAGCTAATCAATTAGAACCAAGCGATACCGAGATCAGCTATATGAAGCGGGCTTCTGATGAACTTTTCGACAACGAAGAGGAAGTGAAGTCGCAAATGGCTAAGGCGGCTGATCTGCTAGATGGTTCTCCAAAAGACGCTGATCGCGGCTTGCAAATGATGATGTCTGCAACTCCAAAATTTGCGGATGGATTGGCATCTGTACGACAAGCGGTTGGGAATTTTACGACCGACAATGCAGATATGTTGTTGTCGTTTTTGAATCTAAGGCAATTAGGCAAAGCCGCCGAAAAGATCTTGCCGCAGATGATGCAGTATTACCGCAAGACAAGCGAGATGCTGACCTTTCGGGACAATCGTTTGGTTAGGGCCGCTCAATTAGTAGAGCGATGGGATCGGTGGGCGAATGCAAATCCCGATGAAGGTAAGGCGTTATCAACGGTATTGCTTAAAGCAAGACTGAGCGGGCTTCGACCCACAAGAGATTTAGATTTAGCCAAGATAAGAGATCAAGAGTTTCTTGCTTCTTGGAAGAAGATCAAGGGCACCGAGGGCGAACAGATCTTCAAGGAAATTGACCGGTTCTTTCGGATGAGCGCCCAGCTTTACTACAACGCATTGCGTAAGCGTGTGGGCCAAGCCATCGAAAACAAACAGGCTCGGCGGCTTGCATTTGACATGATTAAGGTGGAATACAACAAGTTTCTGTCTCACGGGTTTTATTTCCCGTTCTCACGTTTCGGTGATTACTGGGTGGCTTATAAGCACACAAACAATGTGCCTGCCTACTATATGTTTGAAAGTCAGGCCGACCAGCGAAACTTTATTGAAAAAACCGTTAACCCAAAACTTGCTGCGGGTGAGATTAAAGATTTTAAATCTGGCGTAAAAACCCCTCAAATGATTAGTGAGGGCGTGGCGATGTCGGAGTTCATGACAAAGCTCATGGGCATCATCGACGAACAACAGCAGGCCAATTTGTTTGACGATGGGGGAAAGAATGCAACCGCCAAACAAATGATTAAAGACAGTATATGGCAGTTGTATCTAACCATGGGTCCCGATCTGAGTGTTCAAAAACATTTTATTCATGCCAAAAAAGTTGAAGGATATTCGGTCGACGCATTAAGAGCGTTTTCAGAATCTGCATTTCATGGAACCTATCACCTAGCAAGAATTTCTTTTGGTGGTGATTTAGATCGGATTGTTTTAGATGCTCGAAATCTTGGAAACGCAGAACCCTCCAATGAGCGCGGACGATATTTGCGGGAGTTGCAAAAGCATCACGAGGACTTTAGTTCTCCAAGAGGCGGGAATCAATTTGTTAGTGAATTAACAAACCTTGGGTTTATGTTTTATCTGTCGGCGCCTGCATCGGCGATTGTGAACCTATCACAAGTACCTATTGTTGCGGCTCCGTATATGGCGGCATTTTTTAACAAGTCGCACTTGTATGCCATGCGTCAGGTTGGGGCGGCCGCCAAAGAATTTATGGCATCGCGGAAGGGAACTGCTTTTGATCTCCCCAAGTATCTTTTAGAGCAAAGTAAAAACAAAAGCCTTAGTGACGCACAGCGCAATCAATACCGAGATGAGTATCAGGCAATCAATCGTTTGCTAGGTACGTTGAATCGAACGCAAACCTTGTCTCTTGCAGGCATTGCAGAACGACCAAGTGCATTGTTTGCCACAGGCATAAAAGGTGCAATGCGGACTAAAGCCTTGACTAAGTATCAGAAGGCTCGAATTGCTCTAGGTTATATGTTTAATCAAGCGGAATTGTTCAACCGCCAGGTCACAGCATTGGCTGCGTATCGTATGGCGATGGAAAGCAAGAATCGTAATGGTGAGGCAAGGTACACCACAGAGCAGGCGGTAGAAGTTGCTAGAGACATTGTTGATGAAACGCACTTTGAATATGCCTCGGAAACTAAAGCCCGGTTTATGCGCGGCCCAGTAGGACAGCTTGTGTTTCAATTCATGAACTATGCACAACAGATGACGGCCTTGTTGATTACAAGCCTCAAGCACGCGGTGTATATGGACAAGAATGAATTGGCGAGGTTAAATGCTATAGCTAATGATAAAGGCAAATCTGAAGAAGAGCGAAACGCCGCCAAAGAAGCGATTCAAGACATGGAAGACATCAAACGCGAAGCGCGTAAACGTCTTTCAGGGATCTTATTGATGACCATGGTCTTCTCAGGTTATGAAGGATTGCCGTTCATTCCTTTTGTTCTTTCAACGGTAGCAAGTGCGTTTCTTGGTGATGAAGATGAACCCTACAACTTCAAGCTTGAGGCTAAGGCTGGGTTAGCAGAGTTGTTTGGTGATAATGCGGCGCGGATTTTAAGTCGCGGCTTGATATCAGAAGTTACACAAATGGATTGGGCGTCGCGGACCGGCCTTGATGGGTTGTGGTTTAGAGACAATGTCACATCAAAAGACGAGGCCGAATGGCTACGCAATCAACTTGTTGATGCGCTTGGCCCAGCGGTGGGTATGTTTGTTGGCGTGGCCGAAGGTATCAAGAAAATCAATGATGGCTACACCATGCGTGGTCTTGAAACCATGATGCCGCCCATCTTGAAAGATGGATTCAAAGCTTTACGATTTGCTACTGAAGGTGCTACGACGTTGCGTGGCGACCCAATCGTGGCCGACATCGGTCCTTACGGAATTTTTATCCAGTTGCTGGGTTTCACACCACAGGAACTTGCGCGTGCTCAAGAAGCGAGAGGTGAGATTTTATCCATCACACAGGCATTAGATCGCAGGCGCAGCAACATTATGAATCGCCTGTGGATTGCTCACAGGAATGGCGACACCGAAGCTTACGATGACATCGCCGAAGAAATCATTGATTTCAACAGCAAGAATCCTGATGAAGAAATCACAGAAGAAACGGTTCGCAGATCATTTGCCCAACGACAGCGCATCTCAGACCGTGCGGTTCAAGGACTCAGTCTTCCCGAGAGGCGGCAGTATTTGTTAGAGAAAATTGAGTATGCGGAAGTAGACTAAACTGCTCAATCGTCATCGCCAAAAGATCCAGTTCGCTTAGTTTGTATCGGGTGTAGAACCCGCGCTCTCCTAAACCATGTACCCCTGAATTGCCTTGATGGTGCTCAGGACATAAAGGCACAACAAGAAAGTTGCTCGCCCGCTGCGACATACCCTGTCCTTCACGAATGTGATGAATTTGCGCGGGGGTCTCTCCAAGAGACAAGTGTTTACATAAGACACATCCTAAAGATGCAACGCGATTAAGATAATTTTTGTCTGCTTTACGCATAGTTCACCTTGATGTCATGAAATGTTCGCAATAAATTCTTTCACATATGCTATAACCCGCGTGTCTCTATAGGAGCACAATCATGGCATCTGCTCGTACCACGGATGAAGAATTCATAGAAGTATGGAATCGTCTTGGCAGTGCCATCCTTGTAGCGCGAGAATTGCAGATGGCAACTCGCGCTGTCATGGCGCGAAGAACCAGCATTGAAAATCGAATGAACATCAAGCTTGAGGCATACAACGATCAAAGAAAAAGAATCAACATCATACACTCCGATGACAAGATAAGGTCCATCGCAGATATCGTAGGCACGGTCATCGTATTTAGTGACGCGCACTGGCTGCCCGGTGAGCCGTCTGTTGGATTCCAAGCGCTGTTGAAATTAATTAAAAAACTTAAACCCACGATGATCGTGGCCAACGGCGATCTGCTAGATGGCGGTACGATTAGCAAATACGGGCCGGAAGGCTGGCAGACAAAGCCGAGCTTAAAACAAGAACTCGAAGCGGTCCAATGGCATATGGATCAAATCGTCAAGGCGGCTAAAGGCACGGGCGCCATACTGCATCGAACGATTGGCAACCATGACATCAGATTTGAAAAACGGCTAGCTGGGCTGGTGCCCGAGTACCGAGACATCAGCGGAACAAGGTTGTCCGACCACATCCCTGAATGGTCTGTGAGTTGGTCGGTGATGGTCAACAACAATACGATGATTAAACATAGATTCCAACACTCAGGCATTCATTCGGGATATAACAATGTTCTTAAATCTGGAATCTCAACGTGCAGCGGGCACACCCATTTATTACAAGTGTCAAATTGGACGGACTATACTGGCAGGCGGTACGGGATTAGTACGGGGATGCTAGCTGACCCCCGCTCGCAAGCCTTTGATTATATTGAGGACAATAGCGTGCCTTGGTGTCAGGGGCTTGCAATATTAACGTATTCTTCTGATGGTAGACTACTCCCGCCGGAACTCATGGAAGTCGTGGACGGCGTGGCCTATTTTCGTGGAACATCAGTTTAGGAGTTGATTATGGACGATGATTTTGTAACCATCACACTGTCAGAGTTTGAATATGACACTTTGCTTGAGCACGTTGAAAGCCTTGAAATCAGCAGCGGAATGAGCAAGTTTTATCAGAAGCTTCTTGACGCTGTTGAAGAGCGTGAGCTTGAAGAAGCAGATTCAGAAGAAGAGTAATGCATTGCAACTCAACCCCGCTCACAAGGCGGGGTTTTTTACTTCCCCTGCACATCCCTTGTGACTTCCCCTGCGAATACGATCGGCCAACTCAAAGCCAAGCTCCCTGTATTCCCGATCTAAATCCTGGACAAAATCTTCACAGACCACGGCACACGCCTCACGCTCAGCGGCAGCAACTAAGGCAGCGAAGCGTGTTACAGAATTTAGTGGCTTTTCGTCAGATCCGTAAGCCAATCCAGCCTCTCGTGCCATGCGGATGATGTCTTCTCTATCCATGATTCTTCTCCTTCAAGTCTTTCTCGATAAGCTCTGCCATATACGCCGTGTCTAACTCATCACAGAAAGTTGCTGCATACCGACAATAACTAACCTCCTCATCCGTCAGCCCAACCCACTCACGCTTTGGTGGCGCGGTGTAGAGTGGAATCTTTGGCAGGTTTACTATTGTTGGCGTATGCCACGATGTAAGTTTGGCCCACTCAAGTTTTTGCTTTTCCACATTAATAAACGCCACAGGCTCTTGCTCTGTCTCTAGTGCTTGGCGCAAAACGGCGATGGCTTCGACGTAGTAATTTTCATCGCCTGTTTCCATCAGCATTTCTGCGCTTGCGTCCTCTAGCACCTCTATCGCCTCTTCAATGTCTTCTCTGCTCATGTGTTCTTCTCCTGCAATTTGGCTTCGATGGCACGAAAATACTTGTATGTGTCTACTGTGTTGCACGACTTCACGGCTTTATCTATCTCTTCATCCGTCAGCCCGACCCATTTACGTGTCTCTGCTTGCTCGATGGCTTGGCGTAGTTCGTCAATCTCTTCTTGCATCCTGCAACGAATCATCTGCTCAGACACAATGCCCTCGTGGTCTGGGTGTTCTTCGCATCGTTCTCGCCATGTTTTGATCATCGTCATGTGTTCTTCTCCTTTAGTTTGGCTTCAACGGCTTCCAGACGCTGAATGTCTGTACCGTAAAATGCCTCGACCAATTTTTCTTTTTCATCATCCGTCAACCCCTGCCATTCGCGCTTAGGTGGTGCAGCGTAGAGCGGTGTAACGCCAGGATCGTCAAACACTGGCCCGTATTCGATTTGCTCACACTCACCATCTTCATTGACAAACATCCACGCCACAGGCTCTTCTTGAGCAATCCACGCCTCACCATAAGGACCGGCATGTATCTTTACTCCCTGCGGTTCCCAAAACTCACACTCACAAACATACCTGCCTGCGGAATGAGATGCGTCGCGCATAAACCCGTGCGGTGCGTCGGGGTGTTCACTACACTTCATTTTGTCTCCTTCACTAACCGTGAAATCTCTCTGTCCACATACCACCTTGCTTTACGCAGGTCTTCAATCTCTTTTCCTTTCAGCGAAGCTCGCCAGATGTACTTCACGGCGTTTCCCAAATTAAATGACATATGTTCTGTGATCTGAATACACTCTACCCCCGAGGGGTGGGAAGTGTAGTGAACTGGGTGATTCACCTTGTCGTTCATGTCCAGCTCCGCTGCCACAAATTCATTTGTTCGGATCGGGCGCCCATGGCGATGAGTTCATCATCGCTAAATTCTTGTCTTACGTCGGGACTTCCTGGCCCAACCCATTTGTCAGGGTCACGGTAATGTGGCAAAAACAATTGATCCTCCAGGTAAAACACAGGTTGAGGCACTGTCTCTGCAATTTTATTAAGATCCATGAGTTTCATTTCTGCTCCTACATTTGTTTGTTTAAAAATCCTTGAAGTTCATCCACAATCATGTCACTGATTGTCTGCCCATGGGGGAATCGAATCGCGCCGTGTTTGCTGTTGCGTACAACTTCCATGGCCGAAGTAACGCCAACGCGCATACCCGAATGAAAATCATCGCCCCGTTCATCAATGGTATCCAGTGCCCGCCGAATCAAGTCAGAAGCCTTTCGGCCCTCTGCCATAGATCTTAAACGCGCAATCTGATCTTCCCGAAGGTATACACAGTATGGAATCAAATTTCTTTTGACTCGCTTTTCCATGAGTCAAACTCCTTTTTTAAATCAATCAACCGATGCTGGGCCTTGGTGTTGTTGGCGAGTTCTGCGCGGGACTGAATCTCGCAAAACTCACAAATGACTCGTGCGGCATCCTCCTCGTTCGCAGCAAAAGTATTCCCCGAAGCATCAAGCCATTTTTGGAACAAAGGGTCCTTGGACAAAATGGCAGCAGTCTGAACATAAGAATTTTGCTTCGGTCGTTCAAAAGGCATTTCATCATCGCCAATCCGAATCATCGCTACGGCATACCTGGACCCCACAAAATCCCGAAGGATTTCTTCGGGAACATCATCGGGGTGAATAGCCAACGTCAAAACGTATCCATCCTTGTTCTGCCGGATAGAAACCTTGATTGCTTCAAAGTTATCAGCCACAACCCCTCCTAGAACGGAACGTCATCAGATTTCTTTGCGGCTCTCTTGCTCACTCGAAGTGAGAAATACTCACCAGCTCTTTCGCTGGTTTTCTTCCAAATCGCAATGTCAATCCTAGGTTGAGTGCCAGCCTTCCAATTGGAAACCAATTCATTCATCAGATCCTCAGAAAGAATCACCTCACCTTTCAAATCCGGTGCGTTGGGGTTGAGTTTGTTTCGCACATAGAAAAAATTTGCGCTATCGGGTATGGCTTGATAAGTCATGATTGCTCCTTGATGATTTGATCCTTGCGTGCCTTGAAATCAGCTAACAATTGAATATATGCGCCTTCGTCTTCTGCTTTGACAATTGCAACATTGGCCTTGTTTTCTGACCAGAACTTCTTGAGATCGGCTTCGGTCTTGGCGTCAGGCAAGAACGCCTTAAAGATATCAAGGATGAATTGCATCTGTTCTTTGTTACCTTCTTGCTTGATCTCAACCTTGGGCTTAGGTTCAACAGGCTTAGGTTCAACAGGCTTAGGGGCAACAGGCCTAGATGCTGCTGTGCCATCGTCGTCCTCCGGTGCGATTCCGCAGGCCGCCATGAGGCTATACCTTCGCACATAGCTCAAAGCAGAAGCGTATCCTTGGGCGTCATGCTTGCTGGCCGGAAAAAACAACTTGCCCCCTGACAGCATTTCGCCGCTTTCGTGAACAAAGGTTGTTTCTGCCATGGCACCATCGGGCGTTTCATGCGTCATCTGCATCAGGTAGATACCGTGATTGTTCAGTGCGCCAATGACCGCTTCGACAACGGTCTGAAGGTCCGCATATCGAGACCGAAAATGCGGGTTCGTAGAGGTCTTCAATGCTGGACCAAATTCCCGCTGTGCTTTAACCAGCGCTTGTGCTATCTGTTTCATTCGATTCTCCTAGAGTGCTTCCATAATCACAAAATAACTTCACAGGACAAAAAGACATACAGCGCACCGGCTGCCCAGGTCGATGCACTACTTCAAAGCCTTTGGCTTGGGCCATTTCGTTGGCCTCGGCTTCCGTGAGAAACACTTTTGTCGCACGCTTGTTCCCGGTCTTGAACACCGCCCACTGATCGGGCTTCATCCATCGTTCATCGGGCGTGCACATGGGTGGATCGTCCATCACCGTACTTGCATGAAGTGCGATGCGCTGTTTGACAAAAGACTCTTGTTCATCAAAAGACCAGAGCGGGATATCAATTTGCATGACAGGAGCTTCGGGGTATCCGTCTTTTCCTGCATTCCGTTTGGCCCAATCCCGAATGATCGCGTTGATTGTTAAACCAATGACCGCGTAGCCGTGAACCCGAACCAGATAGGCATAACAGTTAAGCTGCTCCTCCCATTCGCTCTTTCCTGACATCGCGGCATACGCTGAGGTGACCTTCCAATCTTCAAGAATCCGACCGTCCGGTGTAATGACTTGCCGGTCGATGGCCCCTGAAATCTTCCATCCGTTGACTGTGTGAAACAATCTTTCCTCAGTGATAATTGAAGTCCGATCTGTGTGTTGATCCAAAATGTAATGTGTTGCTGTCCCAAGAAGACTGAACAGAACATCTGAAATGTCCTGTTCCATTTCGTCGTAGTGCTTTTCTTGGAGCGCAACAATTCTCGGAGAATTGATGAGTTGGGTGACGGACAATCGTGCATCGCCTTTGCTATAGGTCTTGGCGCGAGCAAACTTCACCAAGACTTCCGGAAGATGAAATTTATTCGTGATTCTCACGGCTTGTTCTCCTCAAACTCCTCCATAGCCGCCTGCAAGATTTTAAGAATGTCCGGCGTCGGCGTCTCGATGTAACGCCTAGCCCAATAGACCACATCCTCGGCAAAAAGGATTGCTTCAAAAAGTGCTTTTTCATCGTTCATCTTTCATCCCTTGGTCACAATGTTGATCGAGTCCGTAACCGGTGGCAAAAAACTCCGCGTCATGCCACACGGTCAGGTTCTGCTTTCTCAGCCAGCGGTAGCGCATAGCATCCCGCTGTAAAGCTTGAAGTTCTTCTTCTTTCTCTTTACCCGTCAATCGTTCGATGTCCATTGACTCCTCCTTTTCAACATTTCGTTAGCAATCAACCAGGCAAATTCCGCAAATGCCTCCTCAGGTTTTCGATGGGGTAGGTTCCCCCATCTACCGGCTAGAATCCCTGTGATTGCTGCTTTCGCAAATTCATCGCGCAACTTGTCATCTTCCATTTGAAACTCCTTGTATAAACCGCGTCGCCACGCCAAACCTATGCGTGCCTCACCCGAACCGCCAAGCCTCATGCCACCTTGCCGGAACGCACCCGGCCTCGCCTCAACCGCCACATCTAACACCACCTTGATCCACCTAAACCACCGCAACCGCCCCGCCCATCCACATCCTGCCGGTATGTTCCTGTTCGCAACCGCCACACCGCACCAGTTCACGCCCAAATGCGTCTTTCCAAAACCGCCATGCCGTACCGAATCCGTCCTAACCGAACCCATCCCAATAGAGCATAGCCCTACCGAAACCGCCCATCCGGATGCTTCCCGTCCTCACCAGATCTTGCCCGACCAATACCGCCAAAACTCGCTGGTATCTACCACACCAAATCTGTCCCGACCACATCTGACCGTAACCGCCAAAAATGCCCCTCCGCGCCATACCCGGCCTGGCCTTAACCGCCTTACGTTTTCAGGCTACTCCTGAACACACCCTATCAGAGCTTGCCTCAACCGCCTAACCTTGTCTTGCTGCGCCTAACTCGCCGAATCAAGCAGCTTTCTTCAGTTTCATACGCATCTCAAGAAACTCTTCCATCAATCGGTCAATCTCATCTTCCATATCAAGCGCAGCAGCAACACTTCTTGCGCGTCGTAATGCAGAGATGACGTTCTGAACTTCTGATGAAAGAACATCCGTCGCCATGTCGGTGTCGGTTCTGAGTGATACGGTTTCACGATAGCCCTGTTCGCGCCCGTGCAAACTGGGAGAACGCACATACGCAGGCGCACGAAGGACAATCGTTTCGGTTGTGATGTTCACCTTAACGCTTGCAATGATCTTGCGTGCCGTAGCCATCCAGTGTTCATAAGCTGCTTCTTCAACATTCCAGTTGAACAACTTGTGAAGCGGGCTGTCTTCTCGGCGGGCATCTTCCACCACATCAGACGGGCGGAGGACGCCACCACCAAGCGCTGCAATATGTTCTAACCTTTGCTTGATGATGGCGTTGTTCATGCTACTTTCAATCCTCTACGCTTGACCTCTACGTCATACCAACTCAGCAGCTCTTCAGTCTCATCGTCATACGGAGCCGGATTATCGAGTGCCGCTTGCTGGGCTTCGGCGCCACCCGTCTTGATGATGTCGAGATACTCTTTGTCATCAGGCTCAACAATCCTCCAGCGACCAAAGGTTCCGCTGCCTTTTTGCGGACGCCAATCACCAACCCCCATCGTGTATCCAGCGGTTGCAAACAAGGACGAGATCACCGTGGCATTCAGTACGGGAACGGTGTAAGTCACCTCCACCGTGCAAGCCCAACGCGGGACGATGCAACGTGTCCGAATGTCAGGCGTCTTGTTGATGTCCGCGCTACGAACTACTGAACAAAAGATCTCGGGTACTCCATACAGCGGAAGTCTCTCGCCGCCTTCGATGGAGGTCAGCCTGCCAATCTGTGCTTTCTTGGCGCCAGGTATATCCAATGCAGCAGTACACAGTGCTGCTTTGAACTGGGTATTCAACAAAGCCAATACCGTATCGGAGCCACGACGGGCGCGGTAAATTGAATCCCGATACTCTTGCAACGGTTCGTGCTTCAGTGAACCTTGCTTTTCCACAGCAGTCTTACGGCCTCGGGGCAGCAGCAATTCCCTTTGCGCTTTGACTGACATGGAGTTCATCAGCAAAGGTGTTTCGCCCACAACGTGGTAGACGATCCTTGCCCTCTTAAGTTCAACGATCTGTACCTGTTCCAACTCATCTTTCTTAGTAGCCATGTGTTTTCTCCTTGGGTTCAATACATAAAGGGCATACCGGCCTGAACCCAGCGGCCGATCTGCAAGAAAATCAAAACCAGAGCAACCGTAGCGGCAAAATGCGCGAAGGCGCGTGTCGCCCTTGCGTACTTGCTCAGTGGCATTTGATGCGTTACAAACACATCGTGTATCCACTCCTGATCCAAAGCGACTTCGTTGTGCCATTTCGGTGGAACCCCGTTACGACACTTGTTCAGTGCTGATCCAATGACCGGACGCTTGACGACCAGATACGTCTTGCCATCGTGCGCAAGAACCTTTCCCTTTCGTAACTGCAACATTTGCATCTCCTTGACAATCATCTGATTTGCAATATAATCATGTTTCCTATTGCAAGTCAAGTGATTTGAGAAGAATATGGTGAACAGCAGAGCGAAGGGTCGGCGCGGTGAGTTGGAGGTAGCGAAGCTTTTGTCGGCGGCCTTTGACACAGAAATCAAGATCAACTATGCACAGGCGGCGCACTCAGGGTATGACATTGAGGTGTTTGGCTGGGCGGTTGAGGTCAAGAGAGCAGAAAAGCCCGAATGGAATGCATGGTTTCAACAAGCTTCAACTAACGCCGAGCGGGACGGTCTGATGCCGATTTTGTTCCATCGGGCGAATCATGCAAGAAGCTGGGATGTGCATATGCCTGTCAGTGTTTTCTTAGAGGTATGGGGCGGGGATGGGCCGTTCCATGCAGCAGATTGGCTTCGGATGAGCTTTGATGTTGGTGTGGCTACGATGGGCCAAAAAAAATCCCGGCGACAGCCGGGATAAACACACAGGAGAAGCATCGTGAAGAAGTTTGACTATAGCACAATCATGTCACTTGAGATCACACCAATTACTTTCGCCGAAGCAAACGCGTTCGTAAAAAAACACCATAGACATCATGCGCCAGTTCAGGGTTGCAAGTTTTGTTTGGCGGTAAGTCATCAAGAAAAAGTTGTCGGTGTTGCAATAGTGGGCAGACCTGTGGCGCGACGCCTTGACAATGGGTGGACTCTTGAGGTCAATCGGTGTTGTACCGATGGAACAAAAAATGCCTGTTCAATGTTGTATGCAGCGGCATGGAAAGCAACTAAGGCTCTTGGTTACAAGCGCCTGATTACCTACACATTACCAGGAGAGGGTGGTGCGTCACTTAGAGCATCAAATTGGAAGTGTATTGGGCTTAGAGGGGGGGGGAATTGGAACGTGAAATCTAGACCAAGAGTCGACACAGACCAAATTCTTCAAGGGCAAAAACTATTGTGGGAGGCTTGATTTTGTGATAACATCAATTTGTTGTCGTTGCGGGCAATGCTATTTGAGGCCACTTACTCATGCTTCCGATCCCAGAACACCGGGATACCGCAACCGGGAGCAGCAGTAAGTGGCTTTTTTTGTCCGCGATGCAATCGTACTCCGCACGTCAGAAGTGGGCCTGCATGGGCTGCTCGGAGTAGAACACCGGCTGTCGTACACCCCGACGCAAGCCGAGCGACCTGTCAACGAGGGATCGCAGAACACGCATCGTACATCGGTGGGACAAGCGGTGCATGGAGTGAATCGTTGGCTCAAGGCTGCGCTGGGGAGGGCAATCATTGCGCCCTCTTGGGCGAGGATGGAACCAAGCTTCCACCCTTGGGGAACCTATGTCTTTTTACAGGCATAGATATTAAATGTTGAACGTATAAGGAGAAATAACGATGCTAGAACGGCATGAGTTGAGCGCAGCATTCCCTGACTTAGAGGAACCGGAGTTTCACGATCTCCAAGAAGATATAAAAATCAATGGCTTACGGAATCCGATCACGTTATTTGAGGGCAAAGTCATTGATGGTTGGCACCGGTTTGTGGCCTGTCAAAACCTAGAAATTGAACCCAAACTCATTGATTTAGACGGTGATCCAGTGGATTTTGTGGTGACTCAGAACATTCATAGGCGACATCTCACGCCAAGCCAACGTGCCATGGCGCTTGCGACGTGCAATGCATGGCGAAAAATAGGTGCCAATCAGGTGTCCTCACGTTATGACAGCTCCATGTCCTTACGAGAGTTGGCAAAGGCAGCCAAAGTATCAAAAGCCACTGCTGAGAGAGCGAAGAAAATCTCCACCAAGGCCACGCCGGAGGTTAAGGAACAGGTCAAGAAGGGTGCAATGACTTTGACCGAGGCAGTAAAGGTAGTTGAAGGCCATGCCCCCAAGAAGCCACCAAAAGCCCCGTCAGAGGCCGATCAGCTCAAAAAGGTATACGAGAAGCTTGTAGGCGATCACAAGGCGCTACAGGCCCGCTATGACGATCTGAATGAGCAATATGAGGAACTCATGAGCAACTATCAGGTTCTTGCCAAGGAGATTGTGATCTTGGATGCGATTCGAAACAACGAATCGGTGAGCATGATGAAGCAGATGCAACTTGAAATCGAGACGCTCACGCGGGCGCGAGATGACTACATGAATCAGGTTGGCGAGATGCAGAAACAACTCAACTGGTACAAAAAAGAGCGAATCGCAAAATGAAATACCTATCGGTTTGTTCGGGTATTGAAGCGGCAACAGTTGCATGGCATCCGCTCGGTTGGAAGCCTGAAGCATTTTCTGAGATTGAAAAGTTTCCGAGCCAAGTGCTTAAACATCGCTACCCTGATGTTCCTAATCTCGGGGACATGACTAAATTTGAGGAGTGGAATCTTGGAACAATTGACCTTCTTGTCGGAGGAACCCCCTGTCAATCCTTCTCAGTTGCAGGACTTAGAAAAGGATTGGATGACCCGCGTGGCAACCTCATGCTTACCTTTGGCGCGATTGCTCATAGATTTAGGCCCAGATGGTTGGTTTGGGAGAACGTCCCCGGCGTACTGTCCAGCAACGGAGGACGGGATTTTGGCTCCTTCCTCGGAATGTTGGGCAAACTCGGGTATGGGTTCGCCTACCGAGTGCTTGACGCTCAGTACTTCGGAGTGGCCCAGCGACGCCGTCGTGTGTTCGTTGTCGGATACCTTGGAAACTGGCGATGTGCCGCAGCGGTACTTTTTGAGCGCCACAGCTTGCAAGGGAATTCTGCGCCGAGCAGAGAAAAGGGGCAAGAAGTTGCCGAAACCTTTACTGCGCGCGCTAAAAGCGGTGGTTGGGGACAAGATCCAAACCTAGCTGCGGGTGGATACATGAGACCAGTTTCGGTTCGTCCTGTATCTCCAACCCTTACTAAAGAAGGCACTGGCGTTAGTAGAACAGGATTTAACGAAGATGGTTGGTACATACCAACCGAAATCAATCTCTCTAAATCTTTAAATGCAAGTGTGAGATATGACGCGGAAACGGAAACTCTAGTTCCCATAGCTTTAGCCGAAAACACAATAGGCAGACAACCACAAAATGGCGGCAACGGTGATGGGTTTACAGAGGGAGGTCCAATGTACACACTCAATGCCACGGGAGTTCATGGTGTAGCGCATCAAATTGCACCAACATTAAATCGTGCGCAGCCTACAGCAGTGGCAGCGTTCAAGTACACAATGGGATCAAAAGCTCACGGAATTGGATACGCAGAGGAACAAACTCCAACGCTAGACACGAAGCCAGACAGCATTGCGGTGGCGCAACCTATAGCGTTTGGTGTAGGCGAAAAACCAGAAGTTGCTCATTGCCTGCGTTCTGGCGCATCGAAGGCTGACAAGCATGAAAGCACTACTTATGCCGTGCAACAAATGGCAGTGCGCCGTTTAACACCTGTTGAATGTGAACGCCTACAAGGATTCCCTGACAACTACACCAAAATACCAAATGCAGCAGACGGGCCGAGATACAAAGCACTAGGTAATTCAATGGCAGTGCCCGTCATGGCATGGATTGGTAAGCGCATTCAAATGACTGAGGTTTTAAATGCTGTACGACAGTCTGCGTGACTATCAGAGAGATTGCATTGAGCTACTGAGAAACGGCGTAAGGCAGGGAAATCGGGCGCAGGTGCTCGTTGCACCGACAGGTGGTGGTAAGACCGTCATGGCGAGTTTTCTTTTGTCTGAGGCTGCGTCAAAGGGTTCTGTGGCATGGTTCATCTGTGATCGCGTGTCCTTGGTGGATCAAACTTCAAGGACATTGGATCGCTACGGGGTTCAACACGGAGTGATTCAGGCGGATCATTGGAGGTATAGACCCTATGAGTACGTTCAGGTGGTCAGTGCTCAGACCTTGGCCCGACGTGAGTTGACAAACCGTCCGAAGCTGATTGTTTGGGATGAGTGTCACACCATGTACAAGTCAGTCATGAATGCAATCAAAGGCTATGAAGATGCTTTGGTTGTTGGATTGACTGCCACGCCTTTCACAAAAGGCATGAGCAAGGTTTTCAGTAATGTGGTGAATAGCACCACAACCCAGAAATTGATTTCGGATGAGTGGTTGGTCCCGATCAAAGCTTATGTTGCCAAGCAAATTGACATGACGGGCGCGGAAGTGAAGTTTGACGGTGAATGGAAAGAGTCGGAGATCGAGCAACGCGGGATCAAGATTGTCGGAGACATCGTGAGTGAATGGATCAACAAGACAAACAAAGAATTCAATGGCCCAGTAAAAACGATTGTGTTTTCAGCGACCGTGGCCCACGGTCAGGAGTTGTGCAGGGAGTTTTCCAGGCATGGCTACAACTTCCAACAAGTGAGTTATCGGGACGGAAATGACGACCGGCGGAGAGCGTTGATTGATGAGTTCCGAAAGTCGGACAGTGACATCATGGGTTTGGTGAGTTGCGAAGCACTGGCTAAAGGATTTGATGTGCCGGATATTTTATGTGGCATTTCAGCTAGACCCTACCGCAAATCTCTATCGGGACATATTCAACAGATGGGTCGGGTGATGAGGCCATCACCGGGTAAGAATTTTGCTTTATGGTTGGATCACACCGGAAACGTCAGTCGATTTTTTGAGGATCAGGTGGAATTTTTTGAGCGCGGCGTTGAAGAGCTAGACAAAAGAGACCTGGACAGCAGAGTAAGGAAAGAGAAAAGCATTGATGAGGTTCATGATTTTGCCTGTCACGGATGTGGGTTTGTTCATTCTGAGAAGGTTTGTCCTTCCTGTGGGATGGAAAGAAAACCCAAGAAGTCTGGAATTGTGAAGGTTGCGGGTGAGCTAGAAGAATTTCAGTTGAGTCGAAAGGATGATTTGAGATCAAACCCGATGGAAACGTGGCAGCAAATTTGCTGGATTGCTACGGACCGGAAAGGACAAGGTGAAGCCGCAAGCAAGTTTAGCAAAGCACAATTCAAAAACATCTTTGGTTACTGGCCGGAATGGAAGTACGAGCATACTGAGCCGAAATTTCCGACGCGAGAACTTCAAAGAATCATTAAAGCCAATTTACTGCGTTATTGGAAGTCGAAAAAAAATGTCATTCGTTGAACACGCCCGAGCGCACGGGCTGATGATGCGCGAAGCCATACCTGATAGCCGGTGGCACAGAGTCCCAACCGTTGATAAACCACGAAAAAAGAATGGCGCTTATGTTTTTGACGGACGCTGCGGATCTGTCAGAAACTGGGCCACCATGGAAACATTCGCTTACTGGTCGGACGGAAACAAAAGTGTCACGCCACAAATCTTTAAACTGAATGACGATGAGATACGGAAACAAAAAGAGGCGGCTGGCGTTGCACAACAAATGATTAACAAAGCATTTGTAACCACGCATAACTACTTGAAACGCAAGGGTTTTCCCGATACCAAGGGCTTGGTTTTGGATGAAGAGCTATTGATTCCAATCAGGGATATGGAAACATCCGAAGTCATCAGCGTTCAGAAAATTAAAGAGGATGGAAACAAGCGTTTCCTGTTTGGCGGACGAACGAAACGAGGGGTTTTCATTTTGAACCGGGAATACCGGTGGAAGGAGGTCTGGCTGTGCGAGGGCTATGCGACGGGCTTGAGCATTCAGGCCGCTCTGAAGAGCTTATATCGTGATGCGGCTGTGATGGTGTGTTTTAGTGCGGGCAACATGGTCGAGGTGGGCAGGCGTCTGAAGAGCAAGTTTGTCGTAGCGGATCACGACGCGACAGGCCAAAGGGTTGCTGAAGAGCTATCGTGTCGGTGGGGCATGAGCGAGAGGGAAGGAGAGGATGCGAATGACCTCCACCAGCGCGGGGGGCTATCGTGACTGGGAAACAGATCGGAAGAGCACACGTCTGAACTCCAGTCACCGGCTATGATCTCGTATGCCGTCTTCT
>OGWD01000005.1_pt1 | contig 32769 bp, 64 predicted proteins | sample 1575981 | NCBI WGS metagenome assembly OGWD01 (sample SAMN07581555, study PRJEB24739) | freshwater metagenome | place: Singapore | collected 2015-04
TCTACACGTACTGACACACTCTTTCCCTACACGACGCTCTTCCGATCTGTTTCCCAGTCACGATAATCAGGGTTGATTAGAACTTGCAGCAGGTAGTTGTGCTGTATCAGGCATAGAAGCACTCGTATATAAAGGTGTTTTATCTGTTTGGGGCAGTTTGTTCTTTTTTCGTCTTTTTTCTAATTTTTTGATAAAATCTTTGAAAGTCATAATATTATTTATTGAATATTGGAAACAAAACATTATCAACAAATTCTTTAGCAGCATTCTCGCCGATGTAAGAAGCTAAAGCTTTTTGAGTCTTAGAGTTTTTTCTTTGACCTAATGAATATTTGTTTTGCCCATCAATGTGTTTTTTAACATCTTCCCCTAATAGGTAAGAGCTATTCAAATCCATAATTTGAGAGTATTTTATATATAAATCAAATAAATCTAAACAGCTGTGCTCGGCTTTTTCATACTCATTATTAGGAGCTATAGCTATAAATTCAGGAGAAAAAAATTCTGTCCATCCAGGCAAATCTCTTTTAAGATGCGATAATGTGCAGTTAGCGTTTTTTATAGAGCTTTGAAGTGTGAGGTTTGTATAGGGGCTAGGGGTAAAATCACAAAACAGCCCGGTAATTTTACCACCTAAACTTATAACGTCAAACCCAAATATTGGCATTGCTTTAAAATAACTAGGAAAAAAAACGCAATGTACCACTTCTATTTTGTCGTTATTAGATTTAAAATATTCTAAATGCCCATACCGAATAGAAGGGCTTATAAAAATATGATTTAACCATTCACAGTTATTAATTTCAGAATGAGTGATATCTATTCTCTGAAAGTTAATATCACTTTCTTCTTTTAATTTAAGATAAAGATTCTTCAGAGAGCTCATTTATTTTATCTGCTAAATTATGATGAAATTTGTATGAAATATTAACTTCATTAATAAAGCTTTCTACATTATTTTCAGTAAGATCTTCTTCAAGAAACGTTCTTATAGTTTTAATACTCTCTCTAAGATTTAAAAAATTGTACTTACTATTAAATTTTATATTTTTTTTAATAATTTGCCCTCCATACATATCAGCTAACCATCTAATATAAAGCTCTGTCTTTCTTAAAAAGAAAGATTTAGAATAGAAGTGATATACCCATTCATTATTAAAATTAAATTCAGGTCTATCATATTCAAACCGTAATTCTTTTTTATAATTGTTAAGATCACTTTCAATCTTTATAGACTGATAAAGATCTTTATTAAAATTTTTTCCGCTAAACAAAAGCATTTCTACTGATTTGTAAATTGGATAGAGATTGTAGAGATAAATAGCATATTTTTTATCGGAAAGAGAACCGTTAATCATACTTTTAATAAAAGGATGCTTTTCTATTTCATCATGCCTAGACTTTGTTTCTAGCTTTATTTTTTTTGATAGCTTATTAGGTCTATAAGCAGTAATTACATTTAATATATGTAATAGCATAAAGTTATATATTATTGAGGATTAAAATAGCTATCGGTTTGACGAGCAGCAAATTTATAATCTTCATAATAATAACTATTGTCTTTTAAAAGAGGCTTTGTTTTTATAAATTCTAGCCATTTGTCTGCAAAAGGTTTACCATGAAAAGATATAACATCTTCTAAATTGATATAATGCGCAGATGTTATAATATTATTAATACCTTTATATTCGTGCGTACGCCTTTGACAAAACTTCATGGTGTCCAATATTTTTTATCAAGAAGGGTTTTGTATTCTAATAATGAAACATTGCCTCCGAGAAACGCTACTACTGCTTGTTCGTTATACCGAGCAGATATATTACCTGAGCTTTTAGGGTTACCTTTACTATCATATTTCGGTGTTTTAGGAATATCTACATAATAAAACCCCTCATATCTCTTTCCTATAGCAACACTTCTTGAAGATACAAATGCAATAAATTGAGAAGGTTTTTGAACCTGATTTATATTTGATGCAACGACGTGTTGTGTTTTTCCTTCATAATCATTTCCTCCACAATATAAACTTAATCCAAAAGATGGAATAACACTAACCAAATATGTTTGTGATAAGCCGCCTTGGCTTTTAATATACGCTTCTATATCATTTACGTGAGTGGTATTATAAAAACTATAATTAAAATATGGCGCCAGTCGCCACGGCCAGCGATGCGCTTCATGACTATCTTCTCCCCCTATTTGGTTACCATTGATATCATTAGCAGTGCCGGTTCTATCATAACTCTTCATTAAGTTATTATTATTATCAGCAATATGGGTATTATAAGAAGTAATAAGACTTTTAATAGCTGCTACTTCTTTGGCCTTTTTACCTGCTTGAAGAGCACTGCTAAGAGCTGGTATCCCTAAACCCACCAAAAGTCCTATAATTGCTACAACCACTAATAGCTCTACAATTGTAAAGGCTTTCACTTTTTTCTAAAAACAGTAGAAAATAAGAGTAAAATAAATCCTGCAGCTAATAAAAATTCTAAAATATAAGGTTCAGGAATTATCTGAACATAGGGAAGTTTAGATAGATCTGTGGTATATTCAAGAGAATGAAATTGTGCAGTTGTACCAACGGTGCTAGAATAAGTACCAATTAACCCAATACCAAAATTCTTAAGCGGGTCTATTTTCCATTCATTTAAAGCAGATGTAATGTTAAAAGATACTTCTCCGACTTGATTGAACGTCACCGAATCGAGGGCAGGTCTGTTTAAAAGATTTGTATTATACCAAGCTAAGGGGTCGCTTGCTAATTCAATATCTGAAAAATTATCAGTTAGTGCTACAGCTTTAATCGTGAACGTCACCCCCGAGGTAAGATATGAATAAGTGGGAGGTCCCATATATCCAGGTACTACAGTTCCTGGAACTCTAAAACGTTGCAAATTTAATTTTAGTAGCCCGGTATCGCCTATATTAAATCCATTAATATCATTAATCTCTATACCAGCTACATTAAAATGATATTGATAAGGATTACCCGAAGTTTGCTCATTAACACCTATATATAAAGGGGTTCTGGTACTATTAAAAGTACCATAATACATGTAATAGTCAGCATCAGTAGATACAGCTAAATTAACTGCATAGAGAGAAGTTGTTAGTATTGAAGAAAGAATTATAGCTATTAGTGATTTCATTAACTTATTTATTTTTATTTTTCTTAAATCCAAAGAAACTTAATATAGAAGCGACAATTACTGTTATAACAAAACTACACATTAAACGTACTGATACCAAAGATCACCTTCATTACCCCCACCTGCAGCTGGTGCAGAAGAAATATTCTTTCTTCCTTGGGCATTATGTGTTGTATTTAGCCCCCCTATCTTTGTCCAATCAAGAGTACCTGAAATTGTGTTGGCTGATGCAACATTAAAATTGCTGGGATTCCATACGTAATAGTTAGTACCGTCATTAGATCCCCAAAGCCAAGTGGGTTGACCGGGTTGACCATTCCAATTAAATGGTTTGCTAGAAACATTAGCCCACGCTATAGAGCTTGCAACTGCAGCTGTACCTGTAATATTAATGGGCCATGTACCTCTTGCTCCGTTTCCATCTCTATCAGGAACCCAAGTATTAAAATTATTTGAATGTAGCAAATTCCATGCACCTGAATTATTGCCTGCACCCCATTTAAGTTGGTTGTCAGTATCGACACCTAAATAAGAGTAAAATGTACCTCTATTAAACATCATTACTGCTGCAGTGTTATTAATAGATCTAAGTTCTAACGTACCTTTGTTAGGGTTATTAGCGAGCATTGCCATTGACGTTCCGCCTACAAGTACGTTTTCCTGAATAATATATCTATTTGTAAGATTTAACGCGTTAGCTGTAGTTGCAGTTGCTGCATTACCAGTACAAGATGCTGAACTTCCTGTTACATTAATAGGCCAGCTAGAACCAAAATTTGTTGCATCAACTTGAAGAAGGAGATTATTACCTGACCACCCTATATAAAGCTTATTAGCCGCTTGTCCAATTCCTCCTCCTTGCTGTACCGGTGTATATCCTAATGCTGATGTAATTTGCCCAGAAGAAAACCCCGCCTGTAATATATTCCCGGTATGATAAATTTCGTATAAAGATGTTCCTGCGCTCCATCCACCCCACTTTAATTTATTATCTGTATCTAGACCAAAATAGGTTGCATAATAACCAGGTCTGTGAAAGCATAAGAATGATGCATCAGTAATATTTCCTCCTCCTCTGATTTCTATACCTCCTAGTGAACCGCTGCTGGTACTAAAACTCCCTGTCTGCGAACCGCTAAATATTTGTCTGTTTGTTTCTAATAAAAATCCTCTAATTCTATTAGCTGATGCCACCCTTAAATCCCCTGTTACATCTAATGCAAAAGCTGGAGTAGTATTGTTTATACCAATAAAGCCTGTTTGTCCCGTTATAACACCACCACCGGCTCCTAATTCTATAGAAGCTTTTCCGGACGCAGCTAAATCATGTATTCCCAATACACCTGCAGCATTATTACGAAGCTTAGATCCTACAGTATTTCCTATAATTAAGGCATCTGCCCCTGTGGTATTATCGGCTCTTACTATAGCCAGCGTAGATACTCTAGTAGAAGCAAAATTAGATGTCCCTACAGGTACATCTAATCTATAAGAAGAAGGTGTAGTTCCTCCTATAATTACATTGGTCTGTCCTTGAAATAAAGCAGATACAGGAGAAATTGAAGTTACCCCGGCTTGGCTAAAAGGAATTACGCCAGGTATTCCAGGTCTTGCTATTGGTAGTTCGCTTATTAGTACGTCGGCCATATTAATATTTATGTTGCAAAAGCTAAAATTTTGAATAAAATATACTATGAGAAAAACAATTACTTCACTGCTTATTAGCGGGTTAATGGCATGTACTTTGCTTGCTGATTCTGGAACATCTAGAACTTCACAGTGCGATGATGACTGGAATGTCGAGAGAGGGTTTGCCGCTGTTGGCGATGTGCTTCTTGTTAGACCTCTTGGAACAGCAACTACAATTGCTAGTTTCGGGGTTTTTGCAGTGGCCTCACCATTTGCCGCTATGGCAGATGCGACGGATGAGGTATTTACCACGCTCGTAGAAGAGCCTGCTGACTACACATTCAATCGCGATCTTGGAGAATTCTCCAAGTAATATATTGCTTTAATAAAAGTTCTACTCTTTTATTAAAGCGTATCAACAAGTTACAAAAATTTTAAAATTTTAGTTGCTTTGTTTCCGGATTCCTGTATAATTTAGGACAATGAAGGTTATGAACAAGAGCAGTAACACTAACGCAAATGCGTTAGCTGATCAAAATTCAGAAATCTTGAACCGAGGTATTAAATTGAATAATACTATTAAGAATAGCAAGACCCTGCCCAAGCTCATTTGCTTGGTGACTGGTAACTCTCGCACTTCTAACATCAAGTATCTGGAAGCTAAGGCTATCCGTCTTGGTGTGGATGTTGACACGCTGGTTAGTAACTACGTGTCTCGAGACGCGCTCAAGCTTCTCCGCACGGGGAAGACTCTGGAGCAGGTCCGCGCAGAGCTCGGCACCGCCGAGGGGTTTACTCCGAGTACGCCTGCTACCAAGATCGAGGAGTTGATTCGTATCAACTCCAAGGGCAAGCACTCTCAGGAGTAATTTAGTTAGGATACGGTTCAATCCCGTATCCTAATTATTTTTTTATGAAATATATTTTTTTAGCATTTTTGTTTACCGGTTGCACTACAGTGAGTTTTAAATCTCCAGAATCATATTATAAGGAAAGACAGAGAAAAAATTTACCTGAAGACTCTGTAGATTGGGGACCAAATTCCAACAATAATATTTTAGATTCACAAGACGGAAGTACATACTATAATAAAAGAGTTGAAATTTTTGGGGGTGTATATTAAATAGAGTTATGGGAATGTTCGATACTATTGTAATAGAGGGATTGAAATTAAAAACGCCCAAAGAAGTAATTAGCCTTTTAAAAGCTAATTCTTCTGATTTTCCTAAAGAATTTCAAACCAAGGGCTTAGAATGCCTCTTAAATACATATATAATTAAAGAAAACGGAAATGTATTTGTTAAAGAATTGCGTCCCACAGGAAAAAAAATAAAGCATGAACCTCCTTTTAAAGGTTGGAACGATAATCGCCCTTTTCTAGAAAAAATTTATTGGCATTTTAAAAATAAAAAATACCAACTACCGGAAGATAAATTTGTTGATGAGACAAAGCCTGTTTTTGTAAAAGCTAAATTTACCAATACATTTACAATGCTATCTTATGATGAGATAGGAGGAAGATATTTAACTCTTGATTATGAAGTCAAGGTCATCGAGGGTAAAGTTAAATCTGTAAAATTATTAAGATGGGATATTGAATCAGAAAAGCAAGCTCTACAAAGACGAAAGTCAGATGAAGAGTTTAAGCTAAAAATGGATGAGTCTTTCTTAAGAAGAAAAGAGTTTCAAGCTAGGTGGTATTATCCCATTCTTAAAGAAATTTATAATCCTTCAGTATTTTTCTTTCGTATTACCGTGCAAGCAATTTGTAATGCTCTTATTAAAAAGAGCTATCATTGGACGGGGGTTTAATATGAATTATACGCTCAAAGTTGAGCATAATGAAAATTCTGATGAATACTATATTATTTTTCCTGAGGAATTATTGAATCTTATGGGTTGGGTAGTTGGCGATGAAATAAAATGGAAAAATAATAAAGATGGTTCTTTTTCTTTAACTAAAATAAATGAAAAAAGAAAAAATAAATAAAAAAATTTTAGAAATTATGTCTAGGTTTGGAGGGGAGCCTGTATATTCTAATATTAGATGGATTGAAAATACTTTATTATTTTTATCTAGGTGGAAATACAAGTTAACAGAAGGTTTATTTTTTAATATAAAATATTTTTTGCAAAGACATACAAGAGGATTCGATGATCTAGATAAATGGAATGCAGCTTGGTACATTTCTAGAAAAGCTATTCCTGTTCTTACCGCAATGAGAAATAGTTTTAAAGGTACAAGCATTAGATGGCATAGAGAAGATAGGTTTGGTAATATTATAGAACTATCTAGTGATGAAGTCTATCCAAGTGACGGTCTAGAAGCTCCCATCTGCCTTACAGAAAATGAATGGAGTGATGTGTTAGATGATATTATATTTGCATTTAAATTTGTATTAGATGAAGATGAAGAGACCACTTATACTAATTTTAGCCAAGAAGTATATGAGGAAAAAAGAAAAAGGCATAAGCGTGGATTGAAGCTATTTTCTATTTATTTTATGAATCTTTGGGATTAGAGTTGACTGCTTAATTCTTTCATTTATATTATTTTTGTGAAGGTAATAAATAGAGAGTTTAAAAATTACAAAAAAGAAGCTGAAATTCAAAATGAAATATTTTTTATTGACGGTTATAGTGTAGAGGAAATTCATCAAATTGCGCAATATATGGTCAAGCTTATTGAACCGGCAGTAAATAAAGTTAGAGAAAGACGAGAAAGATTAAGTAAAACTAACTCCATTATTAATTATGCGTGAAGAGAGAATGTTAAAATTTCATACCGAATCAATAACCCATATGCATAACGAAAAAATTCTTAAAAATTTTGGTAAACCAAAATTAGAAGGTGATTCAGTTACCTCTGTTAATGAAAAAGATAAAATAGCCCATATTACCAGGCACCTTCTTACCGGCGAAGCTACTCATTCATTAATTCTGGACGGGGAGTATTATGACAGACTCTGAGCCTTGGTATATGAATGACAAAAATGTATTTGTAAGTTACCCTAAATGGAAATTATTGTTTAATGATTGGGGGTTTTATATTCTTCCTTCATATAGATACAGATTATTTCCTAAATTTTATTTTATGAAGACTAAATATTTTATAGAATTGGGGTTTAGCTTTGCTGGCTATCAATTCGAAATACAACATAATAAAATTGAAAAGATTCAAAAAAGTTGAATTTGCTGACCAAGAAATTGTTTTAAAGTTTGTCCCTGAAATTGCTGAAATTTTAGAATTGGTAGATATAGATATAGAAGAATGCTTTGTTTCGGATGAAAGTATGTATGGTGATTTTGAGCCTTTAGAGCAAAACAAAGAAAAATTAAACTCTTTTAAAGAAAAGTATGGATTTTTACCAGATTACCGTCAGTATCTTTATGAGATAGCCCAAAAGATGGTATGCAAACAGAAACATTAGAATATAAACTAAAATTTGATAAATTCGGTAAACCTAGAAAATATGCTCTTAGTAAGAAACGGCGATTAAAACTAATTGATAACAGCACCTGGATTGAAGCAGATACAAAAAATCAATGGTATTATAAAGATTATAAAAGTTTTTATATAGTAATCAGTATGTACAAAAATAATGAATATACAATTACTTGCTCTGGCCACAAACTAAATAAAAAATATAATAATCTCGAAAAAGCAAAGCTAGCTTCTTTAAGGTTCTGTGATAAAATATCTGTATGACTGCCTCAACTGTTTTAATTTGTGTAGCAGTGTTGTTATATATTCTTTATCTTCGTGAACGATTTAAAGATTAATTTTCGAGATACTTTTGTATTTTTTCTGCTAGTAGCTCTCTCCTTATGCGCTGTCTTCTTACTAGCGATGTTACAAGTAATCCAACTGATATGGGAAAAAAGAAGCGAAGAAAAAATTGAAGATGATCTTCTTTCGTTAAAAGATCAAAATATTTGGTATACAGTTCATGAATACCCAATAAAGTCCAGAGTATAGCCGGGCCAAATAATACCCAGAAAACTAAATTATAGCTTTTATAAAAATGTTCTTTTATTTTATCCAGCATTTAAGTATTTATTAACTTGAACAATCTTGTTGATAATCTTGCACTACATTGCTATGTAATTCTTTTCCATATTTTAAATCATCTTTTTTTACCGGGCATTTTGATTTTCTCATTAGATCTAACGCCTCATTACGGGTTATAAATCTATTTTTATCTGTATAAAAGCCGTCTACAAATCTGTCGTAATAATTTCCGCGGTCTCTGAAGTATTCAAAAGTTTTTTCATCATGTACAGGAAAATTATAACCTTCCTCTTGATGCATATTAAAGAAAGCATCATAATGACTGTCACCGGTATAAACATTACCAGTTTTTTTATCAAAAATTGCTGCAGCAATAATATTTTCAATATTACTTATAGACTTATATAAAGGTGAACGTCTTATAACTGATGCCTCTAGTAGAATATGATCTACTAGTCTATTAAACTTCATTTGTTTTTAACGCAGTTATTAACTCTAACACCGTTTTTTAATTTTGTACCTTGCTTGTGATAGCCTTTCCAACATTTTGGATCTATTCTACGCTCTTCATTTTCTTCAGCAGATTGATTTACACCTGCATTATACACTGCATTATAACCATGTCTTATAACTGCATCATCTTGTACTTCTTGTTTAGTTGTTGCATCTATTACACCGAAATTCTCAACTGTATCCTCTTCTTTTCCGTGAAGATCTTCTTGACCAAAATGTACATCGCCATAAGCAATGTACTCTCTTCCATTCAAATTAAAAGCAACCTCTATATTATCATAAACATATTTTTCAGCGTTTTCTTCTTTTTGACCTTCTCTAGGATCTTGTTTAGCAAGCTGATGAATGTATTTGTGAGTATATGGTAATTCCTTTGAATTTCCTTTTACTTGAATAGGGCCTTTATTAATATGTTGTTTTAATTTAATAAAATCTTTTTCTGGCATTTCTGCATCTTCGTTTTTATTAGGTTGCTCTAATATCAACATATCAGCTAAATCTCTAATATGTGATAACAATTGATCTATTTCCGGAGATCTAGACAATGAAATAGCAGTAGACATTTCATTTAACCTATCGTGCATGAGTCTTAATTGACTAATTAGATGGTTGGTAACTGGCTTTTCACTAGCAAACTTACTACTATAAGCTTCAAAAATTAATTTAAAATCGTTTTTCATATTAATTCATCGATACTACTACATAATGATTGAGCAGTTCAATTACCCCGCTCAACGCTTTCTCATAATGATCTACAGAAGCATATTCAGATTGTGGTCCCAATATAATTTCAGCCATTTTCTCAATATGTTCCGGTCTGGCCTCATCATTGGCAGCACTCCTTAATTCATCTCTAATTTTATGGGCAGCACTAGCCAATCCATGCATGGGATCATAATGAAAAGGGCTTTTGCTCATGTCTTCTGCATCTTCTGACTCTAATTTCTTCAAGTAATCTTTATAATGTTCATCATTAATTTTGCCATATCCGTTTATCTCTACTACAGTATGCGTGGGACCAGATTGCTTCTTCATGAACACAGTAGGGTACACATCCATTTCTTCTGCACGGGATATTTTGGTTAGCTTAAAACCTCTCTTTCCAAGTTCATTCATTAATAACTTCTGTATAGCTGTTAATTCAGAAGCTTCTTCATTTTCTTCTTTCTTACCATATATTCCAGCTTTGCGTTGAGCATTGAGTTTAGCTTTTTCTGGATTCTCTGCTTTCCATTTAGCCCATCTTTTTTTATTTAACTCCCATTTTCTTGCAATTCTTTCTTGTCTTTGTTCAGCAGTTTCTGCATTCTCTTCTTGATTGTATGGACCTGGATCATCTGGATGTTGAGATCTGTAATTCCTAATTTTAGCTAAAATTTCATGTGCTCTTGCTTTTTCTTCATCTGTAGCAGGAGTACCACGAGCCTCAATATGATTTGTCATGTTATGCAATTCTTGACGAATCTTTATGAATTCTTGTTTAGTAGGAATACCATGCTTCACGATGCTCATGATGTGATTACCCAGAGCTTGTTTTGTTCCAGTAACACCATCTACGTAATTCTCAAATATAAGATGATCGTCTTTTTTCATGTTTAATTATTTATTCTTTGGAAACAGCTTAAAATCAAAGACTTTTTCAAAGACTTTAGGATCTTCTTTATAATGATCTTTTGATTCATCATTCGAATTGGTAGTATATTGCCAACAAAATGATAATTCATTAGGAACCTTAAATCCGAAGAATTTATATACCTCTTTTTGCGTGTCAACAACAGCTTGATCGTTCCAATTATGTCCAATACCCACAAACCCTGCATCCGTATTTTTAAGTATGTTTTCTTCACCTAAAGTAGTGTGTCTATTTTCAAGCCATGTTAGTCTTTCAATCAGCTTTTGATATATACTGTTTGCTTGCCCCCATCTTATACTTGCAAAGAAAATAACACAATCAGATTCAAATAAAGGTTTAGAAATTTTCCATAATTCATCGTTTTTATTGTTAATAGATGCCCAGCACCGGTGATTACCTGTTGGGTTTTTTTCTTTATCTTTTAAAGACGCATCTTTTAAACCACAGGTGTTACCATAACGAGAGGAAACATTACCTTCACAACAATGTATAGTTAAAAGAGGAACTTCAATAAGTTTAATATTTTTATCTGGTAATTCATTTCTTAAATGATAGGCAAGTAACGTGCTTTTCGGTTTATCTTCACCATGCCCTTCCCATCTATTAGATGTAGTTAAAAAAAGTATATTATTTTTAGTTTTTAAATAATTTTTAAAGCGCTCTATATTTTGCTGTACAGGTTTAGGGCTGGAGTTAATCTTTTCCAGTATCACTTGGGAATATATTTGCTCCAGGTTCACCGTTATTATTTAATCTTTTAACTTGATATAATGTACGCTATGAAACTTCGATATCTTTTTAAACTCTTTTATTATAATACCATTAGCTATCATAGTCTCTATATCACCAGGAAACAGCCTTATAATTTTGTCATTTGTGCTGTCGTAAACTCTTTTTCTGCCTTTGCATTTACCGCAATCTCTACCCTTACGGTTTAAGCTCATTTTAAGCTTATGTTCTGCAGAACATTTTCTACCTGAAAGAGATTTTGATTGCTTTAATGATATTTCTTTACCTCTCCCCTCACCATATATCTCAGTATACGTTTTGCCTTTTCTGTTTTTACTAAATTCTTTTAGAATATTGGTTTGTAATAATAGGCGCTTAGATCTTCGTTTAGCTTTAATTGACATTTTTAGCTTTGCTTTTTGTGTATAAATATAATTATTGTCGCCACCTGATCTTGCATTATAACAATTAATATCATCTATATCTATTAACTCTTTTTCTTTCTTGAGGGCATCATCTCTATTTTCAAATATAAATAATATTTCTTTCTCAAAATTATCGTCACCATATTTTTTGAATGCAGCTAGTATTGGACTTTTTATGCTAGAATATATTTTTCTACCACGCCAATGCCCACAACCCAGGTAGTCATCATTTATATCGCTAGTACTATGAACACCTATATAATACTTGCAATTAATTTTATTAATAGTCTTATAAACTACATGATTCACATATATATTTATATCTCTGTGTGGCTTCTAACATTTGCATCCTCTGTAATTACAAAACCTTTGCGCCGCGCGAGCCGTATTATTACCTTTATTTTTCTGTTTTGCTTTTAACGCTTTTGCTTTTGAACAAGTCATTTTACCTTTTACTTGCCTCTTTAAGATACCTGGACGTACAGGGTCATGTATGCTTTTTTCAGTAAAGTATTCTTTAAAAGTCATGTAATTATTTATAAAAGAATCTCCTTATTTTGCAAGTACTTACGTATTTTACAAAAACATTTTTCTAATGTTTTTTAACTTCATCTGTCTAAAGTATTATGCTTGCAAATACCTATATGTTAGGTATAAATACTAGCAATGAGGGAGGACCTCACATGCTAAGTTGCATGAGCGCTAACAACGCCTTGAAGATGCTAAGCCGCACCTTGTGCGGCTTTTTTATTGGTTGGATTATGTTGTCCGAATCTAAAGCTGTTTCATCAATTGTACTATATGATGATTCATTCACAGTATTAGTCGATAACAGCCCTGTTAACAATCGCTATATGTCTGCTTTGTGGGGAACGTATAATAATGGAATCTTCACACCACTTCCTAATGGCACCGGTTATGTTGATACGGGGGTAGATTTTCTTGAAATGCAAATCAATTATAGTAAGATTGATAATAGTGAGCTAGCTGTAAACGAACAAATAGCTTTAGCAATTTATGATGTAGATTTAATTAACTTTACTGCTGCACCATATAATAGCAATTACATCCAAACTATTTTAACAGATGTTTCTTGGCGTGCTCCTCCATTTGATAGTACACCTAATATGGAATCATTTAGTTTTTCATCTAATACAACAGCATTGGTAGGCACTTTTAATTACAATGGAGGTAGTGAGATAATCGGAGTAGTTCCTGAGCCTAATACTTTTTTACTGCTAGTTATAGGTGCAGTTTTTTTAGGATTTATGAAAACAAAAAACAAAACTAAAGCTAGCTTGCTTGCTGCATTGCTCGCTATCTTTAGTCTAAATACAACACATGCAGCTGTATTAGGTATAGAGGATGCCAGCAGCTATACCACTGCAACATGGATAGAAGGTGCTGGTACAAGTGTAGGTACTTGGTACTTTCAAAATGATACATCTGCTATTACCCAGATTGGTGATTCCTCTCAAGGAGGAAGAACTAGTATTGGTACAGATGCATTTAACTTTGTACCGGGTAATACGGCATGGAATCAATTCGCTAATGGTTGGTTTGTATTAAATGGGGGAGGTCTTATTACTGGACAAACGCTCTCTGTTGATGCAAACTATCTCTGGAATGGAGGTAATAGAGGAGTAGAGTTCATGTCTGGAAATACAGCAGTGTTTAGATTCCAGCATGTATGGTCAGATCCTATTACCTTTGCAGGTACTGGATTAACTGATACTCAGGTGTTAGCCAATGGCTACCAGCAAGCATTAACTTACTCTGTTGATCAGTTAGATCAATTGAGTGTACAAGTGAGTGCATATCTATATGGTGACCCTAATGCATTGTTTACACAAACAGTAGCGGTTCCTGATTATATTACTGGTATTCACTTCTATGCAGGTGATATACAGACTACTACAGCAGATCAACCAAACTATGGTCTATTCGTTAATAACATTGAAGTTTCAGGTATTCCTGAACCCTCTGCTGGTAGCTTAATGCTGCTTGGAGGATTAGGAATACTTGCAATGAGAACGCTCAAAAGAAAGGAGGATAATGTATGAATAAATTAATTCTAGCTATTGTAATAAGTTTAGGGTTAGCATCAGCATCTTATGCCAATACTATGTATGCAGTAGGCGTTGGGTTTAGTGTAGATGCTTCTAGTTTGGATGTGATTAACCAAGCAACCACGTTCTATAATTTGCTTGGTGATACCCATGGTCCAAACCCTGCTAATTCTTTACCTGCCAACCTTGGTACTATTAATATGAACCAAGGTGGGCTACTACAATTAGCTGGTGCAACTGCTAAAACCTGGCAAAGTTCTACAGATTCTGCTAATGCAGTTACTTTATATTGGAGAGTGTATGAAACTGGTGCAGCTGATAAAGGTGCATACAGTTCATATAACGTTCCATTTAGTAACTCATGGAATCCTGATGGTAACGTTAACAAATATTGGGCAGCCAATTCTTCTGTTAACTTATTACAGAACGTAACCGCTGGTACCATTCAAGCACCTAAAACATACACAATTGAAATGTATGCAAAGGCTGACTTTACATGGTCCAATGGTGGAAGCAGTGGTAGTTTTGAAAACTATGCAAGCAACGGGGGTGTAAATTACTTAACTGAATTTACAGCTGTACCCGAACCTTCAATCCTATCGTTGTTAGGTGTTAGCGCACTACTACTTCTTAAAAGGAGAAAGTAAGAATGAAAAAGCTGGCGGCTACCGCATTTACTATTATAGAGATGCTCGTAGCCGTCAGCATCATTCTTTTACTAGTTAGCTTGTCATTTCCTGCTTACCAACATATACAAGAAAAAACAAAAATATCTAAAGTACAGAATGTGGAGATGAGAGGTTTGTATCATGCTGTACAGCTTTATAAATCTGAGAATGGCTTGTTTGCATGGCCTGCGCCTAGAAAGGGGTATCCTTTTGACCACGAGTATTACGCATGGTATGGTCCTCCTACTAGAATAGATGATAGTAAAGATGTATGTAAAATCTTAAGACCTTATTACGGTGAAGGGATAAAAGAAGATGGTACTTTACTTGATCCATGGAAGAATCAATATGCATTAAAATGGGATATAGACGGTTCTGGCAAAGTAGAATATTACGATAGAAACTTTCAAGAAAATGTACCTAGAGATTTTATAGTAGTAAGTCTAGGCAAAAATCAAAAGCAGGACGACCCTAACAAGACTCCTTTTGATGATGTATATAGTTTTTGTCCATATAAAGATAAGAAATTGTTTGCCAAATAAATATTAATATGAAAAGGGCAATTGCATTTTTCGCTTCTCTTTTCATTTCAGTTAACGTTCAAGCTGAGGCTATGCTTCAGTATTTTAATACTAGTTGGGCAGAAATTACTGCCAAGCTTCCTGAACTTGCAGAAGTGGGTTATGATTCTCTATGGCTTCCTCCCCCTGCAAAAGCTGGTAGTTCATTTTCAGTAGGATATGATTTATTTGATCCATTTGATTTAGGTTCTAAAGATCAGAGAGGGTCTACTTATACAAGATATGGTACTGAAGCTGAACTTATCATGTTAATTGAAACTGCTCACCGCTTTGGTATTAGAGTGTATTTTGATAACATTATGAATCACCGGGGGTTTGATACCCCAGGTTATACATTAGATACTCCTCTTGACTTATACCCAGGAATGAGACCGGAAGACTTTCATTTAAAACTAATGCCAGATGGTACTTACCGAAAATGGTACAACACAAGCGATTGGGGTAATGTCTGGGAAGTACAAAACAGAGGATTATCTGATCTCATTGATATAGCTACAGAAACTGGAGAATGGAATAAGAACCACGGGCCTAATGAGGGGTGGTGGACACCTAAAATAAAATTCTTAAGACATCCAGACAACCCAGAATTTTATTGTTATGATGCAAATGGTAATTATGTAGGGTTTGGTTATGAAAATGGATTAACAAAAGAATATCTTGCTGCTAATGAAGAGTATTATTCAGAGTATGTAGAAGAATATCTTAATAGATCTGTACGTTGGTTTATGGATCGTACAAAATGTGACGGTTTAAGGTTAGATGCTGTTAAGCATGTACCTTATGATTTCTTTGGTGCATCATATGGAGCAGACAAAGATACTTCTGATTACGGGTATGTTGGACAAGCCCAAAGACAGTTTAATATTTCCAGAGGTTTTGCAGATATTAATCATCGTGATTCAGTTTTCAATACTGACATTGGAAGAGATGATGCCATGATGTTTGGTGAGCACTTAGGTGAACCCCCTCCTTACGGTGATTACATCAATTCAGGTATGCGATTGGTAGATAATATTCTTAAGAGTAATCTTGATAATAGAATAGGCAATAATCTTACCGGATTTGATACTCAAGGATCAGGAGGATTTGGTTCTGATGTAGCAGTAATGCATTCACAATCACACGATAATGGTTGGTCTACAGATAGACATATACAACATGCATTTTATTTTACTAGAGCAGGGCTTCCATTAATTTACACAGATGGTAATTACCATGCAGGGGTTCTTACAAACTCTGGTGGTGAATTTCCTCGTATTGCAAATTCTGCTTTTTTAGGTCAATGGAGTGACCCTAGAATACCTAACCTTGTAAAGATGCATAACAATTTTGCAAGAGGTAGTCAAAAAGGTATATGGTCAGATAATGATTATGTTGCGTATGAAAGAATAGACCGTAGATATGGCGCTACATCGGATGCAACAGGAGTTACAATGATTACCATGATTAACGGTAATCGATGGAATGGAAGATCTGCTCCTATTACCTCTTCGTTTCCTTCTGATGCATATTTGTTTCAATATGCAACAGGACCTAATGGCTCAGGACAGGTAGGCTTTTACAAGTATGCAAATGAACTCAGAAACGTTATAGTACCTCCAAGTAGTTATTATATGTTCTCTTACCGTACTCCAGAAAGACCTACTTTATACACGGGGTTAAATGCTATAAACATAAGAGAAAACGGTACTAATGTTCCTTATATAAAAGTTAAAAGAAGAGATGGAACTAATGGAGATGCTGCGTTTAACCCTTATGGCTTAACTGATACAAACACCTCTGACTATACATATGAAACATATATACCTATTGTAAGGTCTGGTCAAAATTTAAGCTTTGTTGTACAGCTTGATGGCTCTGCAGAAAACGTATTATTAAAATTAGATGGTGGAGTTGACGTTAATTCTCAAATGGGTCTAGGTTCAATGACAGATATTAAAAGAGACTACCCCCCAGGTACTGATGATATGTTTTTAGGATATGAACAAATGAAGTTTGATTATAGAGTGAGGGACAAATTTGCTGCTGCCAACGTTAATAGAAATATTGTAGGGTCCCGAGGAGCAGAAACCTATATAGCTACAAAAGGAGTTAGAAGAGTTAGTTATAATAATGGTAATGGTTCAAATGCATTCTTTACTCCTACTGATTATATCTACCATGACCCTAACGTAATTGCAGATGGTAGAAGACAATTTACTAATAGTGCATCAGGTGCTACTATAAGAATTAAAACCGGTGAATATTATAACGGAGCCAAGCTTTATGTATATTACACGATTGATAGTTATAATTTTCCTGAAGGTGTAGGTGGAGCCTCCACAACACCTCATACTAGAGTTATAGAAGCAGTAAGAGATGGTGTTGGTCCAAATGACAGCAATGGAAGACCTACATATTGGTGGACTGCACAAATACCATGGCCTACAAGTCAGTTGCGCTATAAAATAGGAGGTACATATCTAGATACATTGAGTGTATTTCCCTCCAATGGTAATATGGTTAGTATAAAAGGTAAAATGATATCTCAATTCTCTGTTACTAATTTTAATGCAACGACAGTTGAAAATTATGTACATAATGATTTTGCTAGTAAAAGAGTAGGCTTAGAAGAAGGTTATCATGTATTAAGAGCTCGAGCATTTCTTAAAGCACCAGGCTTTACCCCTTATTATAACACATTTACACAAGTTTTTTATTATGATTCTAAACCTCCAACAGGCCAAATAGTATATCCAAGGCCGGGCGAAACTTTAACCAGTAAAAATTATGAATTTGTAATAAAAACTGATAGCACTGTAAAGGAAGTATTTTATAATATAAGAGATGCTAACGCTCTTAACGATGATGCGGCAACCGGAGAGGATAACGGAAATGGCGTTCTTGTTAACCTTGATGGCAGCAAAGGCAATTTAGCATGGGCTTCAGTACCAAAAGTAGATATAAATTCCAAATATGAAAAAGAATGGAGATTTGTATATAAGAATATTCCATCATTTGGAACCGCTGCAATAAAAATAATTATGGTAGAAGATTCTATGAGCTCGGATATTATGTCATTAACTGAAGCCGCGATTAAAAATACTGCTACTATTAACTTTAGTTGTTCTACAAGAGGACCTCAATGAATGAACTTTCAAGATTTATTAAAAACATTTCAGATCATAATACGCCTTCCTCTGACTATTTTAATAATTTTCTTCCTTCTTATAAAACATACCATAAGAGGCAAAATGTCAGAAGAACAATTCTCAAAGCTATTTCTCTTGCTTCAATCTTTATAGTTGCATGTTCTATCTATGTATCTATAAATAATAATAATGAGCTGGATATACCTACAGCTGCAGGGGTAGAGATGTCAGACCATCATCTACAACATGGTAAAGTGGTGGTATTTGAAGGTAATGTGTCTGATGTTACTGAGTTTATAAAAAAACATATTAAGGAAAAAACAGATACTATTAGCTTAAAAGAATATTTTAATGGGGATGATATATGGGGGGTGTATGTTCCTGGAGAAGATAAATTTAGATACTATTATCAATGTTTAGGGCATGGTAAATATACAGTTTTTGTGATTAACGACTAATTAATTTTTTTTATTGATAATATCTATAGATGTACTATACTATGTGTATGAGCAAGAAGACTAGTAAACTTAAAGTAAAAACTACCTTAGACACTATTCATGTGGGTCCTTTTAGGCCTGTAAAATATTATGAGGCAGAAATTGAGGCTCCAGACAAGTGGCTACAAACATTTCGAGACATTGGTCGTAAAGTTATTACTGAAGATCAATATTTGAATATCGGTATTAATCATGTTATTACTAAAGCTGTTGATGGAAAGTTCGAACTGGATTCAGTAAAGAAGACCAAGAAAAAGAAGTGAGTAAATTCACCTTTACATCTAACTTTGTCCCCGATCAAATGGACCGGGCCAATACTGCTTCCAAGGTTACCCATGAATTTGAAGCGGATACTTTAGATGAAGTATTAGGCCAATTTACTCAATTTTTAAGGGGAGCAGGTTTCTACTTCGAAGGAGATGTAGAGATTGTTGATAATACCCTACCATTAACAGATGAAGGAACGGATAGTATTCCTGTTCCAGCTAATCTTCCCGTTAAAGATTTGGAAGTAAAGGGTAAGTTTTATCCTTCAGGCCCGGCTAATCCTACTATCTATAACATGGTGGATCCGCCTACGGGGTGGAGGTATGGATTCCCCATGCGCTATGAACCAGACAAAGATGGTAACTTAGAGGATTTTCTTATCAAGAAAGGTTATCCTGCCAAAGATGTTAAGTTTGCTTTAGAACATAGTCGTTTCTGGTATGAATCTGATAATGAAGACAAAAAGTGAATATTATCCTGACAAATGGGTGGTTGTCAAGATTACCAAAGAAGATGCCTCATGTGTTTATAAAGTGTTTGCTTGTTGGTATGGTGGTTATTTGAACGGGGATTCTTGGAAATTAAATTCAGGTATTACAAGCGTAACTTTTAATCAAAATGTTTATGCATTCAATGGTTTATCTGGTTCAGTATACTATTGTGGCATTAATTCTTATGGCACAAACACTTATGGTCAAGGTGTGTTAAATAATTTGATAGATGAAATTGGCAAAATTGGAGCACAAATGGTAATTATGCCAGAACATACAAATTGGTTGCAATTATGTTACCAACAAGGAGCAACTGTAAAGTAAAAGTTTACAGTTGATGTTAGACTAATTACATGTATAATAATTGAATGAACAATAAAAAAATAGATAAGTTCATTGAGAAAGCTCTCAAGAAGATGTTTCAAGCCGTGGGTGCCCAGAAAGAATATAGCTTAGACTATTGTAAGAAGAAAGATTGGTACATGAATCATTCATGGAATGATAAACAAATTGCAGAGTACAAAAAATGGTTTATGAAGAATGCTACCAAAGATTTGCAGTTAACAGATAAAGGTGCAGAGAAAGAATGGGGTTATTTCTTCTTGGCATGGGGATGGAAGCAAGATTATGAAAATGCACATAGCAAATCCGCCGTATAAGGAGTGGTGGCTTACAAGAAGTGTGAGTTTAAGGTTCACATTCCCTACCATTGATTTGGGTTTGAAAAACAATCCTGAAGATTTGTTTGAGTTTAATGACACTCCCAAATGGGCGGGGTTTAAACTGAATTGTGACACAAATATTTCTTTTGAATCATATGATTATGGCAGAATATGGACTTGCAAGATATTAGGATTGGGCCTGGTGCTATCCAAGTACATAGGATATGCTTATGAATAATTTGGTTGATGTATGGTTTACAGAAGAGCAGTTAAAAACTATTCGTTTTGCACTTAAAGATTACAGATGGAAATGTGGTTATGTTGAAGGAGAAGAAATTGATAGTATTGTAGAACATATTAATCATATTTTGGAAAGAATGAAGCATAAATGAAAGCAGAACTACAACAAAAACTATTCAAAGATTTTCCTAAATTATTTGCACAAAAAGATTTAGACATGCAGCAAACATGCATGTGTTGGGGTATTGAATGTCCCAGTGAATGGTATGATGTTATATATGCGGTGTGTGATCATATTCAGGGCATGATTGATTGTAACAAGGATCTTTCTGATAGATATCCTCAAATTGAATTTACTCAAGTCAAAGAGAAGTGGGGTGCATTATGCATGTATTACAATAATTGTGTGGACTATTATAATGGGGTAATAGAAATGGCCTCAATTATGGTACAATTACAAGACAAACAACAAGATAAAAATAGAATATGGTACGCTCAAGAAATAAGTACCAAGCCCAAGAAAAAGTCAAAAAAGAAAACTGATTAATATAGACTTGACTTCCAAATAAATACTAGTAATATATATCAATGGGGCTTTTCGACACAGTAGTAATTGAAGGCTTGAAGCTTAAGCAACCTGCAGTGCTTAAGAATTATCTACGTCTTAACAATGCTACCATTGGCAGTGACTTTCAAACCAAAGACTTGGACAATACTCTGTCCACATATTATGTGAAAGCAGATGGTCAATTGTATGAGACTATCTTGGTGGAAACTGGCAAACAAATACCTTGGGAACCTTTGCCTTTTGTCAATCAACAGCCTTGGTTAGAGAAAGTATTCAACAAAATTTTATTGAGCAAATTTTTTAACAAATATGCACATGATTATGTAGATAAACCGCGGAGCAATTTGCACCCCGAACGCGTTCCCAAGATTGTCAAGTCCAAGATCACTCAAACCATTGCCATTTATGAATACCGAGAAATTGCAGGGCGGTATGTGGAATTGGAGTATGAACTCAAGATTGTGGATGGAAAAGTAAAGTCTCACAAGTTACTGCAATTTACTTTAGAGAGTGAGAAAGAAGCACAACTGCGTAAAGAAGAGCGTGCTCAATTAGATGAAAGATGGGATTTAGAGCATGCCCAACGCCGGGCTTTCCAGGCCAAATGGTATTATCCAGCGTTTCGTGAAGTAGTAAATCCTGTAATTTATCTAGCCGGGGCTTTGACCAGAAGACTTGCAGAAAAAATTTCTAGTAATACCTACCGCTGGTACCGGTTTTGAAAGTAAAAGAATTAATTAATTTACTTTACCAACAAAACCCTGAACATGAAGTGTATGTTCATGGGTATGAAGGAGGCATTAATGAGGTGAAGGACATATATCCTTGCAAAGTATTGCTTAACTATTATAATGATTGGTACATGGGAAAGCATGAGATGATTGAAACCAATGGCAAGGCTTATTTGGATGAAGAGCAGAAAAGGGGGTTTGTCCAAGCCCCCGGCGTTTACATAAGCAGTGTTAAAGCGGGGCAACATAAAAAAGCTGAATAAAAAACTGGCCGAGATAGCATCGCAATTTTTTGCGGGCCCGCCCGTGTACAGCAAGTATCGTCCCATAGAAGAAGTATGTTTGTTTATTTCTCGGTGGTCGTACCGTTTGACTACCGGACTTTACTTGGATATCAAGTATAAATTACAAGACTGGTTCCGGGGTTATAATGACTTGGACAAATGGAATGTTGCATGGTACTTGGCCCGTAAAGCCATTCCTGTGCTTAAAGCCATGCGGGATGAAGTACCAGGGACCAGCTTGGTTTGGCACCGGGAAGATAGGTTTGGCAATATAACTGAATTAACCCACGATGAAGTTTTTAGAGATAAAGAACCTCAAAGCTTTACAGAAGAGGAATGGAAGAATATACTAACAGACATAATCTTTGTATTTGAATATACTTTGGACATGGATGATGTTGATAAAGAATATTCTGCAGAAGAAGAAGATGCCCGCTTGCCTGGGCCCCGTCATAAAAGATATAAGCGTGGATTAAAATTACTTTCCATATATTATGGCAATCTATGGGACTAATACGAGTACCAAAAAAATTTAGAAATTTAGTAAAGCTGATGAACGAAAAATCAATATTTGAATCTCGGGATTTTTTAAAAATTCCAAAGTCTTTATTCAAGACCAAATTTCCTACATGGTTCTGGGGTAAATTACCTTATAATTTCAAATGGGAATTTTTATGCTTTTATAAATTAAGAGAATGGAAAGATGGTATTTCTTTTATAGAATTTCAAATTAATCTGGACAAATATGATTCTTTAGAATATAAGAAGTTTAGCTATAAGCCCAGGTTTTCCATATTGCTTGTAGTTCTGAATCATACGGTTTTTGAAGTGAGTATCTATAAAGATAATAGTGCTCTATATACAGAAGAGAACGCAGATATTAAACAATTTGTTAACCAGGCCAATGATAATTATAAGAAAAATGTTACCAGTTCATGAGACAGCAAACACATACGGATTTATTAAAAGTAATGACCAAATTACCCACAGATTACAAGCCTTGGGGAGATGTAGAACGGTGGGCTGATGAAAAGAAGAATTATCCGGATTGCTCCATGGGTTGTTTGCATTATAAAACGTTGCCCGGGGAATTAGGAGCAGATTGGGGGGTTTGCATTAACAAAAATGCTCCGCGTTTTGGATTGCTTACTTTTGAACATCAAGCCGGGTTAGATTGTTTTGAGCGCTAACTTAATCATACTGTCAGGTGTTATATATGCATATATTGCTATAGAACAAGCAGTTAAAGGTAATGTAGGAATGTTTATATGTTACGCAGGATATGCTTTTGCCAATATTGGCCTTTATATGCTGGCTACAAAATAATTATTTTCTTATTAAAATAAAGTCAGTAGAGACTCTTGCCGCAGAGCCAGGAAAAGCAGTTCCTATATTCTTTTTTTCATATCTAAACCCCATTTGTCCAGCAAACCTTTGTACTAATCTTTCATATACTTTTTCTCTACTATCTGAATACAGGTGTTGATCGGTGGTATCTGAATCTTCTTCATCCCCCACTAACTTCTTAGAAGAGGCAGAAAAAGAAACTAGGTTTAATTTGAAAATATTAATAAGATCTCTAATGAAGGCCATGGCATGATTAATTACTTTAGGAACATCGGCATCACCGACCATGGAAATAGAATCTCCATGCTTGGGATGATTCAATGTTTTAAAACTTACTTCTGCGGCAGGTAAATGATTGATATGGATTTTTGAGAGCATGGCTATTTCATTTTTAGATAATTCTCTGTAAGGTTTCTTGGCGCCAATGGAAGCGGCAAATTCATAGATAACTTTCTGTCCAGTTTTAAGAGGAATTTCCACATAATATTTTACCTCATATGCTTTGATACCCCCATCTGGGTCATAATCATCAATGTCAAGTACTTCCCAATTGGATTTGGTATCAATATCTGGAAGAGTTTGAAACAACTCTACAAGTATGCTTTCATTTATTTTAGACTGAGATCTTATTATCTGATTATACTTGTGATCTCCAAGAGACTTTTGTATTTGATCCCAATTATCTTTCCAATTGCTAAGTGTATCTCGGCCCACTTCTTGCCACTTTGTCCAAGCATTTCCGTTCTCTGGTGTTACAACAGATACCAGATCTGGAGACCATTTCCCTGAAGACTGCCTTCCTTCTGGAGTATGCACAAGCTTAAAAGTCTTTCCATAATTTTTATCCCAATCTATATAAGATCTAGACTCTTGTATAAATTCTTTAAACGTTTTCATTTTTATTAATAAGTTCGGCAAGCTTAATAACTGTTTCAACCTTTAAATCTCTGTTATTACCTGCATTAATAAATTGCTGACCTAATTTAAGATATTCTTTATCATGGTTAAATGAATTACTGTATCCCCTTAGTGTTAAAAACAAGTCATCTACAATTTTAGCAAATTTTGTAGGAGAATGAGATTTGTATAAAGGTATTATATATTTTGCTCTTTCTTTAAATACATTTGCAGTTTGAGGGTATTCTTTTTCCATTAATTTTTCTACTCTAGAGTCTTCTATAGTTCTTGCTAAGGTAAAAATTTCAGCAGCAAGAGGATTATTAACTATTTCTTTTGTTAAAATATCAATAGAATATAGTTTATGTGCAATTTCATGTAATATTATAATAGGGCCTAACACCTTATTGAGTTTCGAAGGTATATGAATACTGCCCCCTTCTCCAGAAGAAGTAAACTTGATCATGACTCGATTCACCTTAGGATCAATTGTAATATAATGTTTAAAGTTAATTGAAGGTACTCTTTTTTGTAGCATATCTAAAATAAGCTGGGAGTCAACTAAATCGCCTTTTGTAGCTTTATCACATACATTACCTAAGGGGCAAGTCTTACAATCTCCCCATTCTAAATTTTGAGAAGGTTTAACAGAAGCGCCAGCAAGCAAGTCAGATATTACATTACTCTTGAATGAACGATCAATAACATCTCTTTCTTGCTCCGGAGCAACACCAGGAAGCGCTTCAATAAAAAATTGTTTAAAGCTCTTCATGCCATTTTAAACTCCCCTTGTTTGATCTGTCTTTGATTTCAACGATAACATGGCTATTATAAATACTTATAAATATAAGAGTATTCTTTTCACTTCGTTTATGATAACTCACAGTTCCTTTTCCATTTATAATAAACCAAATAGTTGTAGCTACAAGTAATAATAGACTTAACCAAAACACTCTCACCAAAATATTTATTTGAACTTTAAAATAATTATTTTTTTATAAAATATTTCTAATGATTTTACGTTTCAACTGACTAATATAATATATGAAACTCATACTTCCTTTATTGTCAATATTTTTAATAGCTTTTAACTCTGTATTTGGTCAAGATCAAATCTCTATATCCTTTAGTAAGAATTCGTCAAATGAATTAGTAATGAAAGTTGAAGGCCATACTACACCCATAACGGTTAAAATAGGAGATAATAAAATAACACTACATGTAATTGAAAACACGGTTAATCTCACCGCTTTAGGTATTAACGATTTAACAGAAGTAAAAGTTGAGAGCGTTGCTGCTGAGAATGAGGAAAACAAAGAAAATATAGAGGAAGTTGAAACTGCTGCAGGTAATAGCGCCTCACCCGACACCCAATCACCCATACCTCCGGTAAGCCCTTTTATTAGCCCTAATCCTCCCCTTACTACTCCATTTTAATAGTCAGTAATATTTGCTGGTAACGCCCAATCATCAATTACAAAGCTTTTTTCAATCTTTATTTTATAAGTCTCTTCGGCCCATTTTTTCATCACTTCATTATATTTGCTCTTATCACCTGCTACCCCCACATACATAGTACCTTGATTCATATCATATACCCATAGTTTATTTTTATATTCAAATATACAGATAGCATGTCCAAAAATTAATGCAGATCTTTTACCATTAATTATAATGTCATCTTTGTGTTTATATGTGTAACCAAAGATAGATGAATATATATCCGGATTAGTTTCAGACTTTAAAACTAAATTAGCTCGCGAGGCATGAATTAATGCTTCTAAAAAACAAGAATTAGGAAGCTTGGTATAATCGTATGTTCTTGATGTACTATTTTTACCTAGATAATAACCAGACTCCAAACTTACGTAGGTAGCTCCTAAAAACAAACCTATTATACCAAACCACTTAAAAGCACGCTTAAGTTTCGTATAATTATTTAGGCTAAAATGTCTTTACCTTCCAAAACCATCTGTCTTAACTGAGAAATTGTTTTACCAGTTTTATATTCAAAATGTGGATAATCTTTAAATGATTTCCAACTACCGCCCCACTCAATACCGTATTTTTCAGCAATGGTAGCGGCTTTTCTATGAAATGCTTCTGCCTCTGAAGGTTTAGAACCGTCTAGATATTTTCCATCTTTAAAAACACCCATATCCACGGCAATTCCGTAATTGTGATTACTAAACCCCGGTTTTGCGTTGGTAACTATTTTACCAGGCGCTGTTCTACCTTGTGCATAAATTTTAGCCTGTTCTTCCCAAGTTCTGTTACCTGAAATTGCTTTATATTCGTAACCATGAGCTTTAGCTAATATTTGACATTCTGCAATCCAGTTTCTAAAAATTTGTTGTACTTTAGAATGAAGAGTAACTACATTTTTAGCACTTCTTTCGTCTAAAACACTTAAGTCGACTTTTTCCTTAGATAAAGGCTGTATAACTACAGGTTTATCTATAGGCTTTTGTGCTATAGGTGAGGGAGAGGGTGTAGGTTTATTGTTTCTACGTAAATTATTATCTCTTGATGACCAGCCCATTATTTAAATGACTCCTCTGTAAATTCTTTAGTATTTGCATCTTCTGCAGACTGTAGAGTTGGTTCGGTATTATTTCTACTAAAAGGACATTCTGCTGGACCACAACCGGTTAACATAATTAATGGCAAAAAAAGTATGAGTTTTCTCATACTAATATTTATATTACTTTACAAGATCTTTTGCTTTATCCCAAAATGAGTCTGAATCAACGCCATCTTTACGCCAAGAATTTAATACCCCGTAATATACAAAATGTTGAGGATCTATTTTATAAAGAACATTACCATGTTTATCTACGTAATTAGAGATACCATCATTTTTCTTTAATTCTACCCCTTTAAACTCTTTAAATCTTATCTTATACTGTTCGATAAGGTTGTTATAACGTTCAACACCAAAGGATGTTATAATTCCACTGCCATCCTCAGTAAAACCAATAATTCCTGAGTTTAAATTGTCGTAATTAACGGGCGTGGTTGAATCAAAAGAAGCAGTACCATCTTCTACTTTATCAGGGGTAATAGTAGCACAACCAACGAGTAAAAAGCTACTCAGACAAAAGCTTGCGAATAGTTTCAATGTCTTTCTCCTTAACCGCTTTTTCTAATCTATTTTGAAAGTCAGTTTCTTTTTGTTTAATTTGTCTGTCTTTCATTTCTTTGGTATTTTTATGACCAAAGAGGTTGTTTATAGCTTGAAATATTCCAGAAATGGCACCTATGATTGCTTCAGCTATACCAGGCATTAGTTTACGTATTCGTCGGTTGCAGTCTTACAGCCTTTGGCAATAGCATTAAGAACATCAATACCGAGCTTGGCATCGCCGTCAAGCCGGGCAAATTGTGCGGCGTAAATATCTTTTACTACTGTAACATACTTCACCCAATGTGTTTTTTCTTGAGGAAGATAATCAACTAAAGCTTTTTGTAGTTGATCAGGGGTAGGTGTGGCACCCCGAGTTAAACTTTCAACAATAGTAGCTACATGATTTATCATCTTAGCTTTTTCAACCCTATCTTCCGGAGATACAGCTTGCTCGAGTACCACCGTACAAGCAAGGGTAACAGCAGGTGAAATATAGGGAAGAGCGTTTTCAACAGCCTGCTTTGGTGTAGTGCCGCCTACATCCGAGCTTCCACCTCCACTATTATTAGTGGCACACCCGGTAAGAAGAAACGGAATTAAAATGAAAGGTAAAATTATATTCATACAATTAATTAGTCTTTTCGTTTAGTAATTCTACTTTTTTCTCTTTCTTTTCTCTTTGTGTACGGCTAATGGATTGATCAATAAATGCACGAACGGCAATTAAGCCTTGTAGAAGAAAATTGGCAACTATAACTACTATGCCAACCTGAGAAATTTCACTAAATGATTTAAACTGACTAATATCAGTTATTAAAGCAGGGATTGAGGCAATAAAAAAGTATAATAAAGCTCTTACCCAAACACAATCTCTCATAAAAGTATTTATTCTGTCGTTCACTTTAATGTAAGTAAATACTTGAGTTGATTTAAAACTCCAACCATTTCATCACGAATATTTAAAAGATCGGTATCTTTTAAAGAATCTAATTCTTCATTAAGAGACAAGAGATACTCTACATAATTGTTAATATAATCGAGATAATTGTCTTCTAAATTATCTAGTTCAATGTTATAGGTTAGCTTTGCTTTAACTTTACCATACTTACCAAAATAAATTTCAATAAAACTATCAATCAGATCTCCTAAATCATCATATGCTTTACCAAAAGCTTTATGTTGAGAATAACTAGTGGTTTGCCAATGAAAAATTTTTAATTGATTATGTATTCTAAGTAAAGGTGAGATAAGTTTCATATTATTACTTATTTAACACCAAATGCATTGCAGAGTATCTCAACATAATGTTGTTCGTTACTCGAATAATTATAACTCTCATAATCACCATATGGATCATCCTCACTTGCAGTTAATGTAGATGAAGATTTTTTAATCTTATCTACAATAAGGCTTAAAAGCTGGTTTAACACCATATCAGAAAGAGCTGCTTTAACAAATTCATCAATATCCTTTTTCTCGAATTTGCCTTTTAACACTTCAAACGGATTTGCATAGAGGCCAAATACATAATGGGGAAGATACTTTAAAGCTAATTTTGCACAGTCTTTTATAACATGATAAGCAGCAGGATTATTAATAGTTACCCCGGTTTCCGGGTTGGTACTTGCCTTGGTTGCTGGGCCTACAAGCTTACTCTCTTTAGCTTGGCTTGAAGACAGTAAAATATCAATAAATTTCATATACTAAATTTTTTGCCTCTTCATGCATTTCATCTTTACTTATACATTTATGTTCTATGTCATAAAAATCTAGAATTGAGAGTCCTTTCCTATCAAAATCATACCTCATAGAATAAACTACCTTTTTAATCCCATAAGCTGCAATTGCTTGTGCGCAATGACTACACGGTTGAAGAGTAATAGCAATTAACCGGGCTTGTCCGGGATTAATTCGAGCAAGGAGATTAGTCTCCGCATGAATCATAAAAGGACGTCTTTTGTCTCTATCTTTCCAGAAATTATCATCAACAATTTTACCCGGTATAAGCCCATTATATGCGACCCCAAGAACTTCGTTACTGTGACCGAGAGCACAAGCACCTACTTTAAGGTAAGGATCTTCACTCCTTCGGATAGCCGCCCAGGCTAATAGCAATGCATGCTTATCCCAAGAGATTCTCTGCATAATATTCTAGCATTGAAATGACTTCGTTTCTCAAGTAAGGAGTAGGATAAAAAGAAAACTTCTTTAATTCTTTATCATAATAGATAATACCTAATTGATTTACTCTTCTACCCGACATGGTTTGGTACATAAAAGCATAGAGTGAGAGCTGTAAAGAATATGTAGTATACTCACAAGCTGTAAGATGAGATAGAGGTTTTAAAAAAAATTCAGAATATGGACTATAAAGATTAAACTTTTTATTTGTCTTAAGATCAAAAACACTAAACCCACCTTTATTTTCCAATCTAATAATATCGGAGGTACCAGCGAGTTTATAATAGTGATTATGTAATTTCTCTTCTACCAAAATACTGTCTTGATCGGAAACCACGTTAAGATTTTTATATGATTCAATAAGATCTTCATAACCTTCAGCTACAATTTTAGTAGTATTATAATCTTCAATAATTTTATGAATATTAGATCCAAATACCTTGCTATCATTATTAATCTTCTTCCATTTCTCTTTAATTTCGGATTGACTTACTCCTTCTTTTTCTGCAATTTTCTTAGAAACAGCTTCAACGTCAAAAGGCTTTTTAAATTTGCCAAGAAGAGTGGTAGCCGAAATATACTCTTCATTAGTTTCTGGATGTCTATAGGTATGGGTAACCGGATCAAATACTAACATAAATTAATAATAAATGAATTTATAAAGATGTCAAGCTAAAAGATAGGCGCAAGTAAACCCTTCACCCACTTTACTTTTATGTATTAATCTATATCCCATACGAATTAGTCTTTTGTCAAGAACGTCAAACCACTGTGAATCTACATTAACCAAAACACTATTATTTTTTTTATCTACTAAAATAGTATTAGTAAATTCTTCGCAAACTGCCATACATGTGTGGACGGACTTCACACATATATTTATTCTTCTTCCTCAAAATCATCTTCTGAATCAAATAAATCAGTTTCCAAAATAGTTTCAGAATCAAATTTACCTTGCTTTAAGCAGTTATAAAGTATATCAACCTCTTCTTCTTTTAAATATAAAATCCCCACATCATTATCATTAATGAGCAATTTAATATGCTTTACATTACCAGAAGATTGAATCTTCTCCAAAACAATTTTATTCATTAATCTTTATAAAGAGAGCGAATTTTTTCATATATGTTTCCGACGACTACAAAATCTGAAGGTTTGAATATACCTCGGGATGCTGATACCTCTATAATAGTATTTATAGTTTTCATCTCTGATAAAGTCAATTCTGTACTAATTTCTTGTTTTTCGTCATACATGAATTAATAAATCCCTTTTCAATATTATATACAACATTGTTCTCAGAGTCAACGATCTTTGTAATATCTTGGGTAAGTTCGTTATATCTTTCAAGACCCTTTTTATGGGCAAACCATGCATCATCTGCATCAATCTTAATTTTCTTAAGTCTTTTTGAATGCAAATCTTTAATAAAAAGAGTGAATTTTTCTACAAACATATTTTTATATTAATATAAATAATTATGTTATCCAGTTTATTTTTTAATGCATATTTTTCAAATTCAAGCTAACAAAGAAACAAGAAAATGGTTTAAAAGATATAAAATCAGTCAACCAGCATTATCGTTTGCAATTACCTGTATATTTAACGACAACATACAAACAAAAAAAATAAAAAAAACAAAATTAAAAATTATTGTGGATAGAAAGAATAGTTTTAGCTCATATGTATTTAAAACTAATACTATTTTTCTTTGCGAGGACCCTCTTGTATCAAGCAAAAAAAGAAGACAGAAGATGTATGTGATATTTTTGCACCTTCTACACGAATTTAGGCATTGGATTCAGTCTGAAATATATAAGGTTAAAGATTCAGAACTTAAGTATACGGATGAAGATGCTGAGAAGAATAAAAAAAATTATAGAAGTAATCAATATGAAAAAGATGCAAATTTATTTGAAAGAAAAAATATAGAAAAATTTTGTAAATACTATACGTTTTTTAAGATTTTTTATCAATAATAGATTTATAAAGATAGCAAAGACTGGGGTAAGTAAACCATGCTAAAAAAATAAATGAAACCGGTAAAGTATAAAACAGTTTAAACACTATACCTACAAAAAGCGATGTCCAAAAAGAAAAGCAGATATAACAGCTAGCTAATTTACCTAGCCATTTATTCTTTATCATTATAGCAGTTTCAACCTGATCGTCGGTATAAAGATCTTTGTGAATAAAGAGTTGGCCTAAGGTAACTTTAAGAGGGCTATAGAACCAAATAAGAAGAGTAGTTAAGGTGACGAGGAGGCCTTGGAGGTAATAGATTGTACTGCTTCCTTCCATATTTCTTGTAGATATTTATTTTTAATTCCATTTTTTCTACATTGGGAACAACCTTGATTTTGAGGTGCATCAAGTTCGGTTTTATAAGCATCTCTAACTTTTTCACACATAGGTACTTCCTTTGGACAAGGTAAATCAAAATTAAAAAATTCTTCTATTATTTTGTTTATGTTTCTATCTGACATAAAATTATTTATAGAGATTTAGTAAAATAACTATATAAATTATTTCGTGTTTATAAAAAAGAAATCATTTGTTTTTAAAGCTAAAAATCCTATTTCTTCTGTTAAAGAGAATGATAATTTTATAAAAGAATTAGCTAAATTAATAGACATGAAAATTATCTCAGGACCACATTCTTTATATATTACCGATAAAGGAAATGAAGGGGTATCATCTGTTTCAATTATTAAAACAAGCCATATTTGTGTACATTCTTGGGATAAAAAGACCCACGGATTAATGCATGTTGATGTCTTTTCCTGTAATAATTTTAGTATAAAAAAAATAATTGAATTTTTAAATAATAGATTTCATATTATAGGTAAAATAAAGTGAAAGGGTTTTTTAAGATTAAGCTTAAAGAATTTAAACAACTAAATATTTTTTTTAATGATTTAAAACTTGACAATAA
>OGWD01000006.1_pt1 | contig 29552 bp, 44 predicted proteins | sample 1575981 | NCBI WGS metagenome assembly OGWD01 (sample SAMN07581555, study PRJEB24739) | freshwater metagenome | place: Singapore | collected 2015-04
GAATGTTGCTACAAATTCAGGAATTAGATAAAAAAGCGGCGGAAGATGCTAAAAATAAAAATAAAAAAAATTCAGGCGATGCGGTTAAACAGGCGTCGGAGGCACGTAAAAAATTAATCGACGAACTAAAAAAACAATACGAAGACGAATTAAAATTAACTGAGGAAACCGAAAACCAAAAGTTAGCGTTAATGCAGGACGGAATAGAAAAGGAAAAGGCATTAAGGCAAGACCAGTTTAACGATTATAGAGATAGTTATTTAAGCGAACGAATAAAAGAGGAAGAGGAAGCATTAAACAAACAATTTGAGGCGGGTAAAATATCAAACGAACAATACCTAAAACAGTTAGAGGATTTAAGATTAAACGCGGAATCTAAACTAACGGAAAAGGAAAAGGAAGTTTTAACAAATGCCCGTGAATTACTTAATAATGATTTATTAAAAATAGACGAAAAGTACGAAGCCGAAAAAAGAAAAATAAAAGAGGACGCAGATAAAACAGCACAGGATTTAGAAAAGAAAAGACGTCAAGAGTTTGACGCACAAATAGAGGCACTAGATGAGGAAAACTACCAATCGACACTAAGCGAACACGAACGGGAATTAGGGGCGTTACGTGCTAAGTATATGAGTATGGAAGTAATGGCACAGGGTAACGCAGATGCCGAAAAAACAATAGCAGAGGCAAAGGGTAGGGAATTAGACGCGATAAATAAAAAATATACCGACTTAGAAACACAAAGAAAAAAAGAGGCAATGGAACGTAATTTAGGTTTTGTTCAAAGCGGTTTAACGTTAGTACAAAACATTACGGAGTTGTTTGGTAAAAAGGGGGAAAAAGAGGCAAAGAGGGCGTTCAATGTAAAAAAGGCAGCTCAAATTGCAAGTGCCACGATTGACACGTATAAAAATGCGGTGGCGGCTTACGGTTCGCAGTTTGTACCGATACCCGACCCGAGTAGCCCGATACGTGGGGGTATTGCGGCGGGAATTGCCGTTACGGCGGGTTTGGTGAATATCGCAAAAATAGCGAGCCAAAAATTCGAGGGAGGCGGGGCAAGTGGTGGAAGTGGTGGAGGCGGTGGTGGTGGAAGTATCGGGGCGGGTGCAAGTGGCGGTACGCAAGCTCCAAATTTTAACGTTGTAGGTAATAACGGATTAAACCAATTAGCGCAATTACAACAACAACCTATGCAAGCTTTTGTAGTGAGTGGCGAAGTAACGAGCGCACAAAGTTTAGAACGAAACAGGGTACAAAACGCAACGCTTTAATTTAATTTTAGTTTTATGAGTATGCGAATAGTCGAATTAATAATAGACGAAAACGACCCCGAGGGGGGTATAGATGCGGTAAGCGTTGTGCATAGCCCCGCAATAGAGGAAAATTTTATTGCCCTAAACAAACACGAAATACAGTTAAAAGAAATCGACGGGGAAAAGCGTATTTTAATGGGGGCGGCATTGATTCCAAACAAACAAATATATCGAGTAAACGATAAAAAAGAGGAATACTATATTTATTTTTCAGAGGCAACGGTACGCAAAGCGAGCGAATTATTTTTAATGCGTTCAAATCAAAATAACGCTACGTACGAACATAAGGAAGTATTAAAAGGGGTAAGCGTAGTCGAAAGTTGGATAATCGAGGATAGCAAAACGGATAAAAGCCGATTATATGGTTTTGATTTACCCAGAGGGACGTGGATGATTTCAATGAAAGTAAATAACGACGAAGTTTGGAACGATGTTAAAGAGGGAAAAATCAAAGGGTTTTCTATTGAGGGTTATTTTGCGGATAAGTACGAAATGAGTTTAGAGGAAGAGGAAGCCACGGAAGTAATAAACGAACTTAGAACGCTTTTTAACGTAAAATTAGAAACATATAACGACTACCCAAAAGAGGCACAGGAAAACGCAAAAATAGCAATTAGGTATGCGGAGGAAAACGGTTGGGGAAGTTGTGGCGAGGCAACGGGAAAAGCACGGGCGCACCAATTAGCAAACGGCGAAAATGTTTCACGTGAAACAATCGCACGTATGGCAAGTTTTGCAAGGCATAAACAAAATTCTAAAAAGGAATTAGGCGACGGTTGCGGGCGTTTAATGTGGTTAGCGTGGGGAGGCGATGCGGGTATTGAGTGGGCGCAAAGAAAATTAGAACAAATTAAAAATGCTTAATTTTTTTAAGCGGGTATTTATGAATCAAAACGGAAACAAACCGAGGGCAAGCCGTACAAGTGGTAAACGGGCGTGCCTATGTAAAGACGGAACGTACAAAAAAAAGTGTTGTACGGGTGAATTACAAAATCAGGGAATAGGTAGCGACGTTACACCAGTGCAACCCCCCGCCCCAAATTGGAATCCACAGCCGTAAAAATGCAACAAAAAAAAACCAAATAAATTATATGTATATGAAATCAATTTTAGACAAAATTAACCGTGCCGATAATATCCAGTTAGGTAAATTGGAATTAGGTTCGTTGCAGTCTTTGGAGGCGGATATTGTGGAAATGCAATACGGGTTAAAAAAGATTAAAGAGTTAAAAAAAGAAATCAAAGCAACGTACGAAAAAACGGCGGGAAAAATTGACACGGATTTAAGCGACTACGAAAACAAATCCAAAGAGGTAGGCATAGAACCCGAAAAAATGGAAGCCTACAAAAAATTAAAAGAGTTAAAAACCGAAATGGAAAACGTAATAAAATCATAATGAAAAATAGTACACTTTTGCAACAAATAAAAAACCTACTTAGTAAAGAGGTTAAATTGGAAACTATGAAAATGGGCGACGGGGTTACGGTTATCGAAGCCGAAACTTTCGAAGCGGGTAAAGAGGTTTTTGTAGTAACGGAAGACGAACAAAGAATAGCCGTACCCGTTGGCGAATACGAATTAGAAGACGGGCGTATTTTGGTAATCGTTGAAGAGGGTATTATTTCCGAGGTTAAAGAAAAAGAGGAAGAGGTAGAGGAAGTAACGGAAGAGGAAAAGGTAACCGAACCCGTTGAAGAGGAAACAATGAACGCACCCGTATCTACTCCTAAAAAAACAGTCGAAAGTATCGTTAAAGAAACATTTTTTAGCGAAATGGAACGACTAATAAAAGAAAATGAAGAGTTAAAAAGCGAGTTGGCTAAACTTTCAAAAGTTAACGCAGTTGCAACGGAAGCAACCGAACTTACCGAAACGCCTAAGCCTATTGCGTTTAACCCTGAAAACGAAGCTAAGTCCGAAGTAATTAAAATCGGAGCGAAAGCACCACGGGGAATTATGGACTCCGTATTAAACAAAATGTATAAATAATTAAAAAAATAAAAAAATGCCAAATCCAAACATTACAACATCGTACGCAGGTCAGTGGGCAGGCAAGTACGTATCGGCGGCTCTTTTGAGCGCGCCAACTATTGAGGGTGGCGGGGTAACCGTTATGCCTAACGTAAAATTTAAGTCCGTTATTCAACGACTTGAAACGACTAACTTTTTAGCAGATGCAACGTGCGACTTTAACCCAGCGGGGCAAGTCAATTTAACGGAGCGTGTTTTAGAGGTTAAAGATTTACAAGTAAATATGACACTTTGTAAAAAAGAGTTCCATAATACGTGGCAATCTATTGAAATGGGTTATTCGTCTTTTGACACGTTGCCGAAATCTTTTGCCGATTATTTGATAGCATACGCAGCCGAAAAAGTTGCAGCCGCTAACGAGGTATCAATTTGGCAAGGTGATGCGACACATTCGGGCGAGTTCGACGGGCTTTGGTTTACAGCGCAAAACGACGTAGCGTTACCACCGAACCAACTTATTCCAATAGCAGCGATTACCTCGTCAAATGCTATTTCTCGTTTGCAGTTAATCGTTGACGAAATCCCCGCAAGTTTGTACGGAAAACCCGACCTTAAAATTTATTTGGCTCAGGATTGGGTTAAATACTATATTTCGGCTTTGGGCGGTTTTGGTTTGTTAGCCAATAGCGAAGCAAATTCAGGGGTTAATTCACAGGGTACAATGTGGTACACTAACGGAAATTTAACGTTTAACGGTATTCCAATTTTTATGGCTAACGGTCTACCCGCAGGGGCGGCAGTTTGTACTACTACTTCAAACCTTTATTTCGGTTGTTCACTTTTGAGCGATACGCAAGAGGTTAGGGTAATTGACACTTCGGCTACTTTGGGCGATGATAACGTACGTGTAATTATGCGATATGCAGCGGGAGCGCAATACGGAGTTATCGAGGATATGGTTGTTGTAGCTTAATATATTTCGGGGGTTGAAATATACCCCCTTTTTTTAACATTAAATAATAATAGATATGAGTTGCGATATTTCACACGGTAGATTAGAGCCTTGTAAAGATGCGGTAGGAGGTTTAAGAAACATTTATATTCTTAACTACGGGCTTTACGACGAAACGGATATTACTTACGATACGACGGTAGGTTACGAAGACCAAATAACGGCGATTACGTTACCCGCTTTGAGTTCAATTTACAAGTACGAATTAAAGGGTACAAATAGTTTCGAGCAAACGATTACGAGTTCACGGGAAAACGGTACGACGTTTTTCGAACAGGTTTTGACCGTTCAATTAAAAAAGCAAGACGCGATTACGCACAAACAAATTAAATTACTCTCTTACGGGCGTCCAAACATAATCGTAGAAAACAATAACGGGCAGTATTTTATTGCGGGTTTATTGCGAGGTATGGACGTAACGGCGGGAACGATTGGTAACGGTACGGCGTTGGGTGATATGAACGGGTATTCTTTGACGTTTACAGGTCAGGAAGCAACGCCCGCAAATTTCTTAGATGCATCTACGCAGGCGCAGTTAGTAACTTTGCTAAATACCCCTACGGTAGTTAATTCTTAAAAAGGTTTTCAAAAGGTAAAGAGGGGAATGTTTCACGTGAAACATTCCCTTTTTTTTTGCACAAAAAAACGAAATAAAGGTTATAGTATTATGATAGTAGTTCAGGAATTAGTTGTAGCGCAAAACTTTCGATTTATTCCCCGTTATGACGTTCCCACGACATTAACTTTAATCGACGAAAACACGAACGTAGCCGTTCCCGTAGTTACCCCTACTTTTTCTGTTGGGGGTTACGATTTTGCGTGTTCGGCGGTTTTGCCCGTCGAGGAAAACCATTTTTATTGGGCTATCTTTAAAAACGCCGCTAACGAGGTTATTCTAAAAGAGCGGATGTTTTGCACAAATCAAAATATAGATACTTTTTCCGTTAATAATGGCGGTTACGTTAGCAACGTAAGCACCAACGATTTTATTATGTATGAATAACGTTCACGTTTTACAATTAGCCGAATACCAACAACCCGTATTAACGGAAAACTCTCGAGATGCGTGGGTAGGTTGGGGAACGGAAAACAATTACTTTAATTACCTTATCGAAAGGTACACAAATTCGACAACGAATAACGCTATAATAAACAACGTAAGCCGTTTAATTTACGGCAAAGGTATTAGTGCGTTAGACGCCTCGAGAAAGCCTAACGAATACGCCCAAATGATGGCGTTATTTGGTAAGGATTGCGTACGTAAAATGGTATTCGATAGGAAGTTATTTGGGCAATTTGCGATACAAGTTCACTACAACGACAAACACGACAAAATACTCAAAGTTTACCATATACCCGTTAACTTATTAAGGGCGGAAAAATGCAACGATAAAGGCGAAGTAACGGGGTATTATTATTCCGATAATTGGGAAGACGTGCGGAAATTTCCACCAAAACGAATCCCAGCGTTTGAGTATTCAAAAGAGAATATCGAAATAATGTTCGTAAAGCCTTACGGGGTTGGAATGAAGTATTACGCCTATCCCGATTATCAGGGGGCGTTACCCTACGCACTTTTAGAGGAAGAGGTAAGCGATTATTTAATTAACGAAGTTCAAAACGGATTCTCAGGAACGAAAGTAGTAAATTTTAATAACGGAGTTCCGAGCGAAGAGCAACAGGATTTAATAAGCCAAAAGGTATTAAGTAAATTAACGGGTTCAAAAGGGCAAAAGGTTATAGTTGCATTTAACCAAAACACGGAATCAAAAACAACGGTAGACGATATTCCGTTAAACGATGCGCCCGACCATTATACCTATTTATCCGAGGAATGTTTACGTAAAATAATGTTAGGGCATAACGTTACAAGCCCTTTATTATTTGGTATTGCGTCGAGTAACGGATTTTCAAGTAATGCAGATGAATTACAAAATTCTTTTATATTGTTTAATAATATGGTAATCCGCCCTTTTCAGGAGGAAATTTTAGAGGCGTTCGACCAAATTTTGGCGTTTAATGGTATTTCGTTAAAGTTATTTTTTAGGACGTTAAAGCCTTTGGAGTTTACGGATTTAGAAAACGCACAAACGGAAGAGCAAGTAACGGAGGAAACGGGAGCGGATGCAACGCAATTAAGCGCATTGGATAATGAAATTGCGCAGGCTTTAATAGATAAAGGCGAAGACGTACCCGAGGGTTGGGTATTGATTGACGAAAAGCCAGTTAATTACGATACGGACGAAGAGGAAAACGAGTTACTAAATAAACAGCCTAAAAAAAGTTTATTAAATAAATTAGTTGAGTTAGTAAGTACGGGAACGGCACGACCTAACGCAAGTTCAATACAAGACGAAACGATAAACGGCGTTAAGTTTTTTACCCGTTATGTTTATGCGGGAGTTATGAGCGATAATACCCGCCCGTTTTGTAAAAAAATGATGTCGGCAAATAAGATTTACCGAAAGGAGGATATATTAAATATGGAGTTTCAAGTAGTAAACGAGGGTTGGGGACCAGAGGGGGCGGATACTTATTCGATATGGCTATACAAGGGCGGAGGTAATTGTCATCACCGTTGGAATAAACAGTTATATGCGCAATTCGATTCGAGGTTTGGTATAGATATTAAAAGCCCTTTGGCAAAACAAATAGGACAAGCGAAAGCGTCGGCGTTAGGCTATACAATTACTAACGAGCCTTTGGTATCGCAACGCCCCGTAGATATGCCTAATTATGGATTTTTACCAAGTAACCCACAACCGCAAAGAAAAATAACGAGATAATGGCAGAGGCATTACTAATAACAAGGGACGATTTAGTGCGATTTACGGCGCTAAACGGGAATATAGATACCGATACCTTTATTCAATGGATTAAAGTCGCTCAGGATATACATATTCAGCAATACACGGGTACGGAATTACTAAATAAGATTAAAGCGGATATAGTGGCGGGTACGTTAGCGAACCCGTATTTAGATTTAGTTGAAATTTATTTGAAACCGATGTTAATACATTGGGCAATGGTAGAGTATTTACCTTTTATGGCGTACACAATGGCGAACAAAGGCATATTTAAGCATAGTTCGGAAAACGCCCAAAACGTAGAAAAAAACGAAGTAGATTTTTTAATAGACAAACAAAGGTATTTAGCGCAAAACTATACGGAGCGTTTTATACAATTTATGTTATTTTCGGGTAATACTTTTCCAGAATACTATACAAATAGTAATTCGGATATTTACCCGAACACGGATTCAAATTATACGGGGTGGGTAATATGAAAAAACAATACGAGCCAAAAAAAAGCAACGTTATTAAGTTGCAAAAGTTGATTAAGAAATTAAGCCAAAATAAATTAAAAAAATGAACAGTAAAGGGTTTGCGGGTTTATATTTTGTATTGGGTTATGCGGGTTGCTTTGTTGCCTTACTTGAATCTACGCAAATTTACGTTCGTATTTTAGCAGGGGCGTATATTTGTTTACTTACTTTTCAATTATTACAATCAAATGAAAACAACGACGACGATTTTATTAACGGCGATACAATCTGAATTTAGCGTTATTTTAAGCGTTTTAATAACGTTTTTTATGCCCGTCTATGGTATGTTATTAGCCGTGGGGTGCGCTATCTTATTCGACACAATTACGGGCGTATGGAAAAGCCGTAAACAGGGGAAGCCAATAACGAGTAGAGGATTGAGCCAAATAATTAGTAAAATGTTTTTATACCAGTTAACGGTTATTTTGTTTTTTCTTATTGATTGGTTTATACTTAATTCGATAGTAAAAACTATCTTTTCCGTCGATTTACTACTTACTAAAATAATGGCGTTAGTTTTGGTTTCGATTGAAGTTGTAAGTATTAACGAAAATTACAAAGCGGTTCGAGGCGTTGACCTTTGGGCAAGTTTGAAAAATCTAATTAGCAGGGCAAAAGAAATAAAAAACGATAGCGATGAAATTGGACTTAAATAAAATTATTCAGGTGCGTTTAGACAAAACGCAGTATTTCCAAGAGGAAAACGAAAAAAAGCAAATTTATTTGCACCATACGGCGGGGGGTGGTGATGCAAGGGCGGTTAGTAAGTTTTGGAATAGTAACGAAACACGGATAGCAACGGCGTTCGTAGTAGGTGAAAAAGGCGAAATAATACAATGCTTTTCGAGTAAACATTGGGCGTGGCATTTAGGAATAGACGTAGAGGATTTTTCTAAAAACGGGGCGGCATATCAAAACTTAAATAAATGTTCGGTAGGTATTGAAATATGCAATTATGGACCGTTAAAACTTAGAAACGGCAAATTTTACAACTACACAGGTGGTTTAGTTGACCCGAGGGAGGTTACAACGTTAGACAAGCCGTTTAAGGGGCATATTTATTGGGAGCGTTACACGGATGCACAAATCGAAAGCACCCGCCAGTTACTTGAATACCTTTGCGATACTTACGATATTCCAAAAGAATACCGAAGCGAAATTTTTCAAATAGACAAAGAGGCATTTAAGGGTACAAAGGGTATTTTTACGCATAATTCAGTACGTAAGGATAAAAGCGATATTTACCCCTGTCCTCGAATAATTGATATGCTTAAAAATTTATGAAACGTTTAATCGTGTTTTTAGCCGTTTTAACGGCGTTTTCGTGTTCGAGTGAACGCAAAGCACAATACCATTACCGAAAAGCTATTAAACACGGCTTAAAAGTGGTACAGGATAGCGATACGATACGTATTACTTCGGTGGATTCGTTCCCAGTAATAAAAAACGATACCATAGTTTGGGAAAAATTTTTTACTACAAAGGACACGATAATACAGTTTAGAAATGTTTACGTCCCAAAAACACGTTGGCAAACACGAATCGAGTACAAAGAGCGAATAAAGACAATTCAAATCGAGGGTAAGACAAAATGGAAAACGGCAAAGGCTCAACAGGTCGTAAAATATCGTGCAAATTGGTGGATTGTTTTAATTGCTTTTTTAGTTGGGTTTTTTCTTAAACCTTTAATCAATCTTTTTAAGGTATGGAAGTCGTAAAACACGGGCGTAACGTTCACGAATTACAATTAAGCGGAAAACAAATACACGTCGCTATGCTTTCGGACTTGCATTGGGATAACCCGAAATGCGATAGGGAATTACTTAAAAGGCATTTAGATTTTTGTAAAGAGAATAATATTCCAGTCGTCGTAAATGGCGACTTTTTTTGTTTAATGGAGGGGCGGGGCGATAATAGGCGAAGTCGAAACATTTTGCCCGAACATAATAACGGGCGTTATTTGGATTCAATCGTTGAAACGGCGGTCGAGTGGTTTACGCCGTATGCGGACGTACTTAAAATAATAGGTTACGGAAATCACGAAACGAGCATTATTAAATATCAGGAAACCGATTTATTACAAAGGTTTGTAGACTTGTTAAATTTGAAATGCAGTTCAAAAGTTCACACGGGGGGTTACGGCGGTTGGGTAATTGTAAAACAAAATTTTCACGGAAACACGGTCGTAAGTACAAAAATAAAGTATTTCCACGGCTCAGGAGGTGGAGGGGTTGTAACAAAGGGCGCAATAAACCAAACGAGGGCGTTGGAAATGTACGAGGATTTCGACGTGTTTACAATGGGGCATATACACGAAAACAGCGCACGAAACGACGTTAGGGAGGAATTAAAGTTTAATAGTAAAGTCGGTTACTCAGTCGGGCAAAAATATATTCATTTAATGTTAACGGGTACGTATAAAGAGGAATACGGGGACGGCGGTTCGGGTTGGCATATTGAAAGGGGCGCACCAGCAAAGCCGTTAGGCGGTCGCATACTTAAAATGGAATGTAAGGAAGTTGGAAACATATTACAAAAAAATATAGATAGTTTCAAGTTTCCTTTGTAAATTTGCGCATAGCGTTTTTAATTAGGGGGGTGGCGACACTTGGCTTGCCTCCCTTTTTTCGTTTATAGACTTATTTTATTACGCTTTTCTTCAGTCTAAACGCTTAAATATATCTAAAATATATCTAAAATATATCTAAAGTTTATCTAATTCTTCCGTTTATATTGGGCGTTTTCTTATTTAGAATAATTCTAAATTTGTTAAAAAGTGAAAAAAAAGTTTAATAAAGTTTGTAGTTATGAAAATAGTATTTATATTTGTGTATGATTATTAATTGACCAAAAATATATTGACTAATGAACGCTTTTAAAATTTCACTAGATAGGTATTTAACTCCTTACGAAGACGGATTCGACGGATTTTGTGATTTAGTTACCGAAAGACTTTCCGACGATTTTTTTGAATTAAATGAAGATTGGGTTATGGAGTGGGACGGAATTTTTAATAAATGGGTAAACAAGTGTTTTTACAAGAAATCTTTTGACGTAAACAAAACGGCTAGGTTGATTGAAAGAGGACACGCCCTATATCAATTGTAATTTTTTAAAATTTTGAAAAATATGCACGAACAAAAACAAAACGCTATGAACAAAGAGGAAATTTTACAGGTAATTTTAGATTACACAACGGAATTAAAAAACGATTACGAGGAAAACCGAGATGCCTTTGGCATATTAGACGAAGACACCCAGCGCACGGCATTAAAGCTATACGTTATAGATGAATTATTAACCCGATTAGGATACAACAATGACTAAAAAAGAATTTTACGAAACTTTGGCAGGGGGGTTATTTGTAGCCCTATTGCCTTACTTGATTTACAAACTTTTAATTTTAATAATGTTATGAAAGATTTAAGCATAGAACTAACGGGCGAATTTTGCGACTTTGGTTTTGAGCGCAATGAGGAAATTATTTGGGGTTCGTGTTCGTTTACAATGCACCCCGATATAGACGGGCATTTTGAAGTAAGTATAGATAATATAGTTGCTTACTTTTATGCGGGCGAAACGGAAATAGAATACAAATTAAACGAAAGCGAAATAGACGCAATTTGCGAGGGTATTTTTTCAGTGGCTAACGATTTATGCCTTTGGGAAAAACAACAGGAATACGAGCGAGATTATTGGGACGAATTAAATTCAGAGGAGGAATACTATGGAAACTAATTTAAGCGAGCAAATTAAATGGTGGAGCGAGGGAATGCGGGACGTAACAAAATCAGGTAGTTTTAATTGGAAACACTATTGTAAAGTAATTGAGGCAAAATATGAAAACTTATACGGTACTTTATTGGACGAGGGAATACGTATCCAGTCCACGGAAAAAAACACGAACAATGATAACGGCATACGATAAACGGGACGCAGTTAGGCGGTTGGATATTTGGGAAAAATTAGTAATTGAAATAAAAGAGGTATGAAAGAGTTAGTAATGGAAATAATCAATAAACACGATTTAATAAAACGATGCCGTAAGTTAATGTACGTAAATAAACGTAGTTTTTTAATGTTAAAGTTGCATCAGGATGGGTACAATTTACGGCATATAGGCGAGTTATTTAAGTTGAACCACGCAACCGTAATTCATAATATAAAACGGGCGGAGTGGTTTGAAAAGACAAACGAAAGGATATATTTAGACGATACCCGAGAACTACGTTTGGAGTTAATGGAACACCCAGTTAGCAGAAACGTAAACGATTTAATTACGGATGTTATGGATTGTAAGTCCTTACGAGGATTAGAACAAATACAAGTCCGTATATTAAAAAAACAATATAACTTAGAATGTATTGAATAATTTGTTATATTTGTAAACGGTTCGGTCTCACAAATTTAGAACCTTAAAGATGTTATTTACCCTGCTAATAACGTAGACGTGAGACCCTACGAAGTTAGTGGGGTTTTTTATTTATTAAAAATTTCAATAATGATTACAAATAATGAATACCACACGCACCTAAAATGTTATTTAATGTACGATGTATTAAAAGTTAAAACAGCCTATCCAATTGCCAAAGAAAATATAAACCTAATAGATGCACTAATGAATATAAAATTTCATTTTCCGATATGTGAATGCGAGGGCGTGTATAAAATTATTTTTGCGGATAGCTCCTACTATATTGGAAAATCACAAAATATAATTAAAAGAATTTGGGAGCATATATGCGAAATTAAAAAGGCAAAATATAACTTAGAATTTTATGCAAAATTAAACAGCGAATTAAATAATGAAATTATTGTTTTGAAACTGTCAAATAATACATTCGACGAATATAAAATGATTGAATTAAACCTTTTAAGTGATTTCAATTATTGTTACAATAAACAAAAAAATTTTAGAAATGAGCGGGTGGATTAAATTACATAGACAAATTTTAGAGTGGGAGTGGTATTCGGATAATAATTGTTTTCGTCTTTTCCTGCATTTATTGTTAAAAGCAAATCACAAAGAGCGGAGGTTTAAGGGTATGGAGTTAGAAATAGGCACGATTGTAACCAGTCGGGACTTATTAGCAAGGGAAACAGGGTTAACAGGACAACAAATCCGAACAGCATTAAACAAGCTAATTTCAACCAACGAAATAACCAGCGTTTCAAGTTCGCAAGGTACTATTATTCAAGTAGTTAACTACGAAAAATATCAATTAGCAACCAACGAAATAACAAACGAGCAACCAACGATTAACCAACGAATAACCACTAACAATAATGTAAAGAATAATAAAGAAAATACATATAGGCGTTTTGCTCATTTGTCTTTGAGTTTTCAGGAATACAATAAACTTGCGGAAACGTGGAACGAAGAGCAGATAAACACGACCTTAGACGAAATCGAAAACTACAAAAAAAATAATCAGTACAAAAGTTTATTTTTAACGGCTAAAAAATGGTTAGGTAAAAATTTCCCTAATGGGAAACAAACGGAGTTAAGTTTGGATTTACAATTTACTCGAAATATATTAGCTCAGTTAAACGAAAAAGACGACCCGAATAAATATAGAAACAATGATTAGAAAACAGGGGGATACGGTACAATACTTAATAGATTTCAAAGAGGGTAAAATAAAAGAGGGTTTAGGTATCGATTGCCGTTTAGACGATTATTTAAGATTCAAGCGAAGACAAGTAAACATTATTTTAGGACACGACAACGTAGGTAAAACGTATTGGGTAAATTGGTATTTTCTTTGCCTCGCATTAAAACACGGATTAAAATTTATTCTTTGGAGCGGGGAAAATCAAAAGGGGCAAATTTTGCGGGATTTAATCCAGTTGTATTCAGGCGAAAAGTTTAAGAATTTAACTATCTCCCAAATACAAAGTTACGCAACCTATTTAGAACAGTTTTTTATATTTGTGGATAATACAAAACTTTACAAGCCGTTAGAGTTATTGGAAGTATTTAACGCTTCGGGTTGCGATGTTGGTTTAATAGACCCGTTCACGGGGTTAGATAGGGAAATGAGTTACGAGGGTAACTATACTTTTATGAATAAGGCACGGGAGTTTGTAAATAAAACGGGAATGACAATTTACATAAATACGCACCCGAATACCGAGAGTGGACGGAGCGGGCATTTATACCCCGACGGCGATTTTAAGGGACATTTGAAACCGCCGTTAAAGGACCATATCGAGGGCGGTAAGGCGTTCCTAAACAGATGCGACGATATGATAGTTATTCACAGGCTAATAAAACACGAAGTAATGAAGTACTGCACTATGGTAAGCGTTGAAAAAGTAAAGGATACGGATACGGGAGGAAGACATACGGGGTTAAATGATGCAGTTATTTTTAATTGGAATAGCGGTTTAGGTTTTGAAGTTTACGGAGTGAATCCGATTAAAGATATTAGGATACCAAAAGACAAAAATTTACCTTTTTAATATGGAAGATTTAACAATTTTTAGAGCGCAGGTATTGGTTCAATATACCTACACAAAAATACAGGATAGTTTAGACGATATTAAAAAACGGAATCCACATAGAACGGATTTAATTACGTCAATGGAGGCGAGTTTGGGGGATTTACAAATAGTACGGGACACGATAAAAGAAATGGAAAAGGAATTAAGGTTTGCACGTAGTACGGCGTTTAGGTTGGAGCGCATAGGGTTGGAATTAAAAGCCCAAATAAAGGAATTGAAACACGAAAACGAAATGCTTACAAAGGGGTTATGAAGTGCAAACAATGTAAACAGGAATTTACGCCAGTTCGATTTAATCAAAAGTATTGTTTCGATTCTTTTTGCGTTAAAGTTTGGATTGAATTAGAAAAGGAAAAGCAATGGAAAAAGAAAAAAAAGATATTAAAAGACGAATTACAAACGTTGCCCGAGTTACTTAAATTGGCTCAAATAACGTTTAATAAGTACATACGGAAAAGGGACAAGGGTAAGCCGTGTATTAGTTGCGAAAAGCCGTTAGGAGCGAAATTCGACGCGGGGCATTATTTCAGTATGGGGGGGCATAAGGCGGTAACGTTCGACGAGGAAAACGTCCACGGGCAATGCGTAACTTGTAATCAGCATAAACACGGAAATTTAATAGAATACCAAATAGGAATACAAAAGCGAATAGGAGCGGATAGGTTAATAGAATTACACGCACGGGCGTACGAAGTAAAGAAATGGACACGGGAGGAATTAACCGAAATAATAAAGACGTACAAAAAAAAAATAAATGATTACGGAAACAGCTAAAAATTTATCCAGTAACGGGCATATTGAACACAGCATAAACACGGGTAAAAAAGGCGAGGAAAATTTTAGGTTAGCTTGTAAATTAAATAATTTACAATGTGTTGAGGCAACGGATAGGGAAAACATTAAGCACGTAGATTTTTACATTTTAGGTTTGGGCGTCGATGTTAAAGGGTATAAAAATGCGCACAAAGAGGGGTTTTTAATAGTTGAGTTTAGAAACGTTAACGGGTATGCGGGTAGTTGTTCGGAAGAATCAAATGCGGATTTATTAGCTTTTCAATTTGAGGATTATTTTTTAATTGTACGTAAAGACGAATTATTAAGTTATTGCCGTAAGGAAGTAAAAAACGAATACGTAGCGGAATTTAAGGAATGCTATAAAAAACTTTACACCCGTAAAGACCGTAAGGATTTAATGACAAAACTACACGTAAGCGACTTGAAAACCTTTAATTTTATTTGGAAGTTAAAATTTTAACAAAAAAAATTCAAAAAAAGTTTGCAGATTAAAAAATATGTTTTATATTTGTGTATAATTAAAAACAAAAAGCTATGAAACATTTATTTAAGTCGTTGGCAGAGTTCCAACAGGAAGTACCCGTAATTCACAAAGGTACGCAGGGTTTTGGGTACACGTATGCGGATTTACCTAAAATCTTTGAAGTAATTAACCCGTTGCTAAAAAAACACGGATTAGGGTTTACTCAGTTAATTAACACAAAAGACGGGGTTAATTATTTGGCTACCGTTATTTTTCACGTTGAAAGCGGAGAACAAATCGAAAGTAATTGTATTATACCCGAAGTTCAATTAAAGGGAATGAACGATTACCAAAGTTTCGGAAGTGGAATAACGTATTTTCGCAGATATTGTTTGTCAAGCGTTTTGGGGTTAGTTACGGACAAAGATACGGACGCCAGTGGCGAACAGGAAAAACACGAACCTAAAAAGCCCGTTATAGATAATAAGCGATTAAGTAAGGCGTTGGAATCTATCGCTCAGGGTAAATACACAAAAGACGAGTTACTTAACACGTTTGCGTTAACTGAGGCGCAAATTAAAATCGTTAACGAATTATGAAAGTCAGGGTTTCTCAAATTGGTAAGATAATGACAACTCCCCGAACAAAGGGGGAGTTATTATCACAAACAGCCAAAACGCATATTCAGGAATTAGTTTTGGAGCATAAATACGGAATACGAAAGGAGTTTAGTTCGCGTTACACGGATAAAGGAAAAGAGGTAGAGGAGTTAGGTATTGCGCTTTGTAATCAGGTTTTAGATTTTCGTTTTATTTACAAAAATTACGAAAAGTTGCAAAACGATTGGGTTATAGGTACGCCCGACGTAAACACGGACGAAGTATTATTAGACGTTAAATGCAGTTGGGACGCTACGACGTTCCCGTGGTTTGAAACTGAAATACCGAATAAGGATTATTTTTACCAGTTACAGGGGTATATGTGGCTCACGGGAAAAAACGAAAGTATTTTAGCGTATTGTTTGATTAATACGCCCGAATTAATGTTACAGGACGAAATACGTAGAGCGCATTGGAAAGCTAATTTAATCGAGGAAAACGCCGAATTACGAAAGGAAATAGAGGCTAAACACGTATTCGACCATATACCCGAGCATAAGCGTTGCAAGTATTGGTTTGTGCGAAAAGACGAAACCGTTATTGAAGCAATTAAAGAAAAAGTCGAGTTATGTCGGGAGTATTACAACGACTTAATAAAATTAGTATAAACAAACCTATGAAAGCAACGTTAGAATTTAATCTACCCGAAGACCAAAACGAATTTGAGTACGCTACAAAAGGGAGCGAAATGTTTTTAATTCTTTGGAACGTTAAACAGGAATACCGCAAGTTAATGAAGTACCACGATTTAACGGAAAATGAATATAAAATAGTTGAGGCGTTAAACGATAGTTTGCACGAAGATTTACAGCACCACGGAATAAATTTAGACAAGTGAAATACGGAATAATTTTTTTGAGTGCTTTGTGCGGGGAAATAGGTTCGACGTTTTATATTCGGTACGTATCGGAGGGGAATTTTTACGGAATGATATTTTTTTGTTTTATTGGTCCGTTTATAGGCTTACCCTTTGCGGGCTATATTGTCGAGACAAAAACGTGGAAAGAGCGTATTAAAATGGCGTTTTCGTTAGCGTTCGGATACGTTGCAGGAGTTATAGTAGTAATAAGTTTAATAAAATAATATGGAAACAAAAAACAACACAGGAGCGATTTTTAAGAATGATAAAAAGACGAACCCAAACCAACCCGATTACAGGGGAAAAGTAAACGTTAATGGTAAGGATATGGACGTAGCATTATGGCTTAAAGAATCCAGTAAAGGAATGAAGTATTTTTCGTGTTCATTTAGCGAACCGAAAATGAACGAAACCCCAAAACCCGTCCATACGCAAATAATTGAAGACGACGATTTACCCTTTTGATTATGTTTATAGACGATAATAGCCTACGTAAGGAATTGAAAACGATATTGCTTACGAAAACACGAAACCAAGTCGTAAAGGAAATAAAGAGCAGAGGAAAAAAAATGCACCAATATACGATAGACCGTTTTTTATCAGGGGCATTAGTAAGCATTAAAACGCTTAGAACGTTGGACGAATACGTTTACAGGCAATCAAAAGGCATTAAGTAAAAAAATAAAAAAACGATACAAGTTGTTTTTTAGTTAAAATATATTTATATTTGCGTCTAATTAAAAACAAAAAAAATGAATTATAAAGAATTTTTAGAATCGAAAAAACATAGTTCCAACGATTACGGTATAAAAGTAAATTTTATTCCTAATCAAATGTTTGATTACCAAAAGCACGTCGCAGAATATGCTATTAATAAAGGAAGATGTGCGGTATTTTTAGATACGGGTTTAGGTAAGACAATTATACAATTAACAATAGCGACAAACTATTTAAGGCATACAAATAAAGCGGTATTAATAATTACGCCTTTAGCCGTTGCGTTTCAGTTTATTAAAGAGGCTGAAAAATTCGGGATAGACGATATAAGTTATTCCAAAGACGGTACAATTAAAACTAAAATAGTCGTTTGCAATTATGAACGCATAGATAAATTTAATAGTTATGATTTTGATTGTGTGTTACTCGACGAAAGCAGCATATTAAAAAACTTTGATGGAGCTATTAAAGGTCAAATAACGGCTTTTTTGAAACAGGTAAAATATAGGTTTTTATTTACAGCTACGCCGTCTCCAAATGATTATATCGAGTTAGGTACAAGTTCGGAAGCATTAGGCTATTTAGGTTATATGGATATGCTATCTAAATTTTTTAAGAATAACAATAACAGTATAGATATAAGGCATACGGGTTGCGAGTGGTATCTAAAACCACACGCGGAGGATGATTTTTGGCAATGGGTATCCAGTTGGAGTATATCGGCAAAAAAACCGAGCGACTTAGGTTATTCGGATAAATTACATAATTTGCCAGAACTTATTGAAAATATACATACGGTAGCTAATTTAGAACCCCTTGCAATAAATGGACAACTAAGTTTATTTAATCGCCCCGCGGTTAATTTCTTTGAAATAAAACAGGAAGTTAGAAGTACATTAAAACAACGTTGCGAAATGGCTACAAAATTATCAGAAAACAAAACGTCGGTATATTGGGTTAATTTGAATGATGAGGGAAAATTATTAAAGCAAATAGATAATAATGCAGTTGAGATATTAGGGGGGATGAGCCTCGATAAAAAAGAGGGTATATTATTAGATTTTGCAAACGGAAATATACAAAGACTAATTACCAAAAGTTCGATTACGGCTTTTGGATTGAATTGGCAGCACTGTAACCATACGGTATATTTTCCTACATTTAGTTATGAACAGTATTATCAATCTATACGTAGGTTTTGGAGGTTTGGGCAAAAACGAAATGTAACCGTAGATTTAGTTATTTCCGATGGACAACAAAGGATATTAGATAGCTTAATAGTAAAAAAAGAAAAAGCAATACAAATGTTTGAAAAACTAATAAACCAAACTAACGCAGATTTTGAGATAAAAAGTAAAGAATTTAATAAACCAGTAATAACCCCTAAATTTTTATAAAAATGGTAAAAGAACAATTAATATCAGAAAATTACGCAATATACAACGGAGATTGTATGGAAGTAATACAAACATTAAAAAACGAAAGCGTAGATTTATCGGTATATTCTCCACCTTTTGCAGGACTGTATAATTATAGTTCGGATTTTAGAGACTTTTCAAATTGCGAAAGTAAAGAACAATTTTTAGCTCAATACGATTATTTAATAGCCGAAATGGCAAGAGTAACAAAAGCGGGTAGAATTACAGCCGTACACGTAACGGACGTACATACAAATACGGGTAGGTTATGGGATTTTTCAGGAGAAGTAATTAAATTACACGAAAAAAATGGGTTTGAATATCATAACCGTATAACAATTTGGAAAGAGCCGTTAAAAGTTAGGATGCGTACAATGGTACAAAGTTTAATGCACAAATTTATAGTAGAAGACGCTACTAAATGCTTTACAGCTATGCCCGATTATGTTTTAATTTTTAAGAAAAAAGGAGAAAACAAAAAACCAGTTACGCACGAAAACGGTTTAGTAGATTTCCCATATTTTGGAGAAAATCCATTTTTAGAAAACCACAAAGAAACATATGGCGAGTATAAAGATTTTAGGAAAAAATGGTTAAATTTTACAGGAGACCCGCGAGAAAATAAATTATCTCATTTAACGTGGCAAAGGTATGCGTCGAGTGTTTGGGATGATGTAAGAATTGACAACGTATTACCGTTCAAAGATTCAAAAGAAGACGACGACGAAAAACACGTACACCCGCTGCAATTAGATGTAATAGATAGGATTGTTTATTTATATTCTAATAAAAATGAAGTTGTATTTACGCCTTTTATGGGGGTAGGTAGTGAGGTTTATAGCCCCGTATCTATGGGTAGAAACGCAATAGGTATAGAGTTAAAAGATTCGTATTACAAACAGGCGGTATTAAATATAAAAGAAGCCCCAAATAGGTTTGCGGTTACAGCTCAAAAAGAATTGTTTGATTAAAAAATAATTATTAGATTTGGGCATAAACTAATAACGTGGAATGGCTTACGGCAGTCGCAAAAGAGCATAAAGATTGGGTAAAACTTGTAAAAAGTTTTGGCGAGGATTTTTACGCTGAGGATATCGTACAGGAAGCCTACCTACGTTTAGACAAGTATTGCAAACCTGAAAACGTAATTCAAAATGAGCAAGTTAATAAAGGTTTTATGTATTTTGTTTTGCGCAATCTTTTTTTACAATTTGCAAAGAATGAGAAAAAGGGCGAATTGGTAAGTTTGGAAAAGTTAGCGTTATTAAAAGACGAAACCACAAATTTAGAAAAAGAGGAAGCGTACGGGCGTTTACTTATTTTAATGAATCAGGAAGTAGATAAATGGCATTGGTACGATAGGCAATTATTCAACATATACAAAGACACGGAATTAAGTATTAGAGATATAGCCAAAGAAACCACGATATCGAGCAGTTCCATTTTCAACACGATAAAAAATTGCAAAAGGAAAATTAAAAGCGTTTTGGAAGAAGATTACGCAGATTACAAAAACACGGATTACGAATTTATTAAATAAAATAGTTATGGCAAGACCAAAGAAAAAACCCGAGGGATTAGGCGATACGGTAGAAACCGTTTTGGAAGTTACAGGAATAGCAAAAGTAGCCAAATGGGTATTAGGCGAGGACTGCGGATGCGAGGAACGTAAACAAAAGTTAAACGATATTTGGAGGTACACAAAACCCGAGTGCCTGACGGAAGACGAATACAAGTATTTAGAAGAGTTTTACAGCCAGCCGAGAAATTCAATAAGCCCAAACCAACAAAGGGATATATTAAAAATTTACAACCGTGTTTTTAAGCAACGTATGCAGCCCACTTCGTGCGGAAGTTGTTTACGTGAAGTAGTCAATAAGTTAAATAAGTTGTACGCAGTTTACAGAGAGGAAAATGCCTATACCGAAGCCAAATAAAGACGAACAAAAAAAGGATTTTATTATGCGTTGTATGGTAGATAACGTAATGGTAAGGGAATACAAAGATACCGACCAACGTTTGGCGGTATGTTCGCAAACTTTTGAAAATGTTTCACGTGAAACCACAAAACAAAATGCAGTTAGTAAACATAAACGAGGTTAAACCAAACCCAAAGAACCCACGCTTAATAAAAGACGAAAAATTTAAGAAGTTAGTTAAAAGCATTCAGGAGTTCCCCGATATGCTAAATAAACGCCCGTTAATAGTTTTTACGGACACGGATGGTAAATACGTTGTATTAGGTGGTAATATGCGCTTAAAAGCGTTAAAAGAGTTAAACTACAAAGAAGTACCGATAATAGTTGCAGATGAATGGACTGAGGAGCAGAAGGCTGAGTTCTTAATAAAAGATAACGTAGGTTTTGGGGAATGGGATTGGGAGAGTTTAGCAAATGAATGGGATGTTGAAAAGTTAGACGATTGGGGATTAGATTTGCCAGTTGATTTATCAGTAGCAGAAGAACTCGAAGCAGAAGAAGATAATTACGAAATACCAAACGAGATAAACACGGACATAGAATTAGGAGATTTATTTGAAATAGGAGAACACCGTTTACTTTGTGGGGATAGTACGGATAGCGACCAAGTAGCAAAGCTAATGAACGGAGAGAAAGCTGATATGGTATTTACCGACCCACCTTATGGAATGCATCTTGATACTGATTATTCAAAATTGCCTAATTCAAATAGAATGGGCAAAGCAAAAAAATATGACAATGTCAAAGGAGATAATAATGATTTTACTGATGAATTAATTAATACCATATTTGCTTGTTTCAACGATTGTAATGAGATATTTATATGGGGTGCAGATTATTTTGCGGAGTTGTTACCAAATAAAAATCAAGGAAGTTGGATTGTATGGGATAAGAGAGTTGAAGAAAAATTTGATAAGATGATTGGCTCGGCATTTGAATTGTGTTGGAGTAAGTCAAAGCATCAAAGACAAATTGCAAGATTTAATAACACATTGTTTAGCGGGGAACAAGATGCAAAAAATAAAGTACACCCCACTCAAAAGCCGATTAAATTGGCTTGTTGGTTTTTAGAAAAATGGAGTGCAAAAGAAAATTTAATTGCTGATTTGTATTTAGGAAGTGGAACAACAATGGTAGCTTCACACCAATTAAAACGCAAATGTTACGGAATGGAATTAGACCCGAAGTATTGTCAAGTTATTATTGACCGAATGAAAAAGTTAGACCCGAGTTTAGTAATTAAACGCAACGGAGAAACAGTGAAATAACAGAGAATTATGGCGGACAAATTAGACAACCTGAAGCCGTTTGAAAAAGGCGAAAGCGGAAACCCTAACGGAAGACCAAAAGGAAGTAAAAACCGAAGTACGATAGCACGGCGTTGGTTAGAGGTTAATCAGTCGTTAAAGAATCCAATTACAGGCGAAAACGAAACAATGTCGCAAGAGGATTTAATGACGTTAGCGTTAATTAAAAAAGCACGTGAGGGAGACGTAAACGCATATAAGGCGTTAATGGATTCGGGATACGGCGCACCAGTTCAACAAATAGAACAAACTAATATCGAAATACCTTTATTTCCCGATGTTCAAAAGGACGACAGCGACAAATAAAGTACTCGGGTTAAAAAGACGGGTTAAAATTATTCAAGGTGGTACGAGTGCGTCCAAAACTTATTCAATACTCGCAGTCTTAATAAACAAAGCGTGTTTAATTCACGGCATAGAAATAAGCATAGTCGCAGAAACAATACCCCATTTAAGGCGGGGCGCATTGAAGGACTTTATTAAGATAATGAAATGGACGGGGCGTTTTATTGAGGATAGGTTTAACAAATCTTTATTACGTTACGAGTTTGCTAACGGCTCAGTAGTGGAGTTTTTCAGCGCAGACGATAGCACAAAATTAAGGGGCGCGCGTAGGGACGTGCTATACATAAACGAATGTAATAACGTTACCTTTGATTCGTATAACGAGTTAGCGATACGTACACGTAAAGAAATATATTTAGATTACAACCCAGCTCAGGAATTTTGGGTACATACGGAATTAAAAGACGAACCCGATTCCGATTTTCTTATTTTAACTTACAAAGACAACGAGGCTTTGGATAAAAGTATAGTTACCCAAATAGAAAAGAATAAAGAAAAGGCGAAGACGTCGAGTTATTGGGCTAATTGGTGGAAAGTTTACGGCGAGGGGCAGTTAGGTATTTTAGAGGGAGTTGTATTTAGTAATTGGAAAACAATAGACACGATACCAAAAGACGCACGTTTATTAGGGTTAGGTATGGACTTCGGTTATACAAACGACCCGACGGCGATAGTCGAAATTTACGCATACAACGGGCAAAGGATAGTAAACGAAATTGTTTACCAAAAGGGGTTATTAAATTCGGATATTGCAAAGTTAGTATCAAGTGCCGTACCGATTTATGCGGATAGTTCAGAGCCGAAAAGTATCGAGGAAATAAGACGCTACGGAAAAACGATTAAGGGCGTTACAAAGGGTAAGGATTCAATAAACTACGGTATTGACGTAATGCAACGCAATGAGTATTTAATAACGAATAACAGCACGAATTTAATTAAAGAGTTGAGGGGTTACGTTTGGGACACGGACAAAACAGGGAAACGATTAAACAAACCTATCGAATTTAATAACCACGCAATCGACGCACTAAGATACCACGAAATGGAAACGTTAGGGTTAAATGCTAATTACGGGAAATATGCAATCCGATAAAACTAACGATATGCGGGTAATGATTACCGCAGTCGAAAACTACATTTATGAACGTAAAGGGGTACGGGTGCAAATTGTGTTTAACAATATGGCACGTTTTTCCGTTCATTTTGAAATGTTATTAAAGGCGTACGAAGTTGCTACAAACTACAAAAACACGAAATAAAAGTTAATAAGATATGCGCATAGAAATAGACGTACCGAGTTCGATTAATGAAATACCGTTAAAGAATTATCAGGCTTTCCTCAAAGTTCAAAAAAATAGTAACGATGAGGAATTTATAGCAGAAAAAATGATTGAAATTTTTTGCGGTATTCAATTAAAAGAGGTTGCCAAAATGAAGCTAACGAGTATAAACGAGTTAGTATTACATTTTAATAAAATCTTTTCGGAAAAGCCAAAGTTTCAGCCACGGTTTAAGGTTGGAGGTATGGAGTTCGGGTTTATTACGGATTTAGAAAATATAACGTTTGGCGAATACGTGGACTTAGATAACTACCTTTCAAATTGGGACGATTTCCACAAGGCTATGGCGGTAATGTACCGACCAGTTACAAAGAGCAAAGGGGATAAATACGAAATCTTTGAATACACGGGGGCAAGTGAATTTTCGGACGCAATGCAGTACGCACCTATGGACGTTGCGATAGGGGCAAGTGTTTTTTTTTGGAGTTTAGGAAACGAGTTATTAAACGCTACCCTAAGTTATTTGGAAACCGAGACGAACAAAATGACGAACGGGAAAGCGATTACAGCCTTAGAACGCAATTTGGCAAAAAATGGGGTTGGTATGGAAGCATATACGGACTTACTAAGGGAGACCTTACAAAATATGACGAAGTCGTTAAATACGGATTACATAAATGTCTCACCTATCTCACGTTCGAACAGGAAAAAAACGAAATAGAAATATCGGAAATAAAAAAGAATAAATTATGAACGGGTATTACAGTTTATTGAGCCAGTTAAAAACGCACTTCGATACGGACGTACTTACAAACACGGTAACGCAGGGTAATATATTTGCGGTCGATTTAGGCAAACAAACCATTTTCCCGTTAGTGCATATTATGGTTAATCAAATTACACTAAACGACAACGTACTAACGGCAAACGTTACCTTATTATGTATGGACAACGTAAGCCAGCGCAAAGAGGAAGCACCGAATAATTTTGAAAATGCGGATAATGAAATAGACGTATTAAACACTACTTTTTTAATACTAAATAGGGCGTTTGAAAAATTGAAACACGGCACAATGTGGGATAATATGTATAAATTAAGAGGAGCGCCAACGTGCGAACCTTTTACGGAGCGTTTTGAAAATTATTTAGCGGGTTGGGCAATGACTTTCGAAGTAGATTACCCTAACGATATGGACGTTTGTTAAAATGGATAGGGAGTTACAATTAAAGGCGTTAGAGGAATTTAGGGATTTTGTAATTCAAAATGCTAAACAAAATTTGGCTATAAAAACGGCGTCGGGTAAATTAAAAGACAGCTTAAAAGCAACGGTTAAGGTTATGCCTAATTCAATGACCTTTATGTTTGAAATGGAGGAGTACGGTTGGTATCAGGACAAAGGAGTATCGGGCGTTAAACAAAAATACAATACGCCGTTCAGTTACAAAACCAAAATGCCCCCGCCGAGTAAATTAGACAAATGGATAGTACGAAGAGGGTTAGCACCACGGGACAAAGGTAAGTTTACAAAGCGAAAAAGTTTACAATTTTTAATTGCACGTTCAATTTTTGAAAAGGGAATTAAACCGAGTTTATGGTTTACGAAACCTTTTGAGCAGGGTTTTAAGGGGTTGCCCGATACGTTAATAAATAGGTATGGTTTAGAAAGTGAAAAACTATTCGACCAAATAATGAAAGAAAATATGAAAAATTATGGCTATAAATAGAATTTTTGCACGAAGTCCGTTTATTATAGAAATAGACACGGTAGGGCAAAGCGGTAGTAAAGTTGAGTTGTATATTTATGAAAACGGAAACCCCGTACCGACAAGCCCGACGTACACGTTAGAGAAACTTATCCCAGCGAGTAACAATACGCAAACGCTGTATAATATAAGTCCGTATTTAATGGAGTATATTAAGCACCCTACCGTAGCGAATAATTACAGCGTTGACAATACGCCAGTAAACACGAACCAATATATTTGCGTCGATGTTTCACGTTACAAATTAGTTGCTAACGTTTACACGTTATTAGATACGCTTACGTATTTTGCTTTTGACGGATTCGGTTATTACGAACAGGGGTACAACCCTCAGCATATACCACAGCAAACGGGATTTTTAGACGAACAAAATTATTATTATTGGGCGGATACTAATAATAACCCGAGCGTAAACACGTTGCAAAGGGCGGGTACGATTACGGCTTATTTGCCTACGGGTTATTACGTTAAATATATTCAGTTACAAACGGGTTTAATTTATACGAGTGCAATAAGCCTGTCCAATAATATTTACCAAGTTTATAGAGTTTACCCTAATTATTATTCAACAGGAAACAAAGTAGAAATATACACGAACTTAAACGTACTAATTTGGGAGGCTACATTTTACCCTATCGAAGAATGTAAGTACGATGTAATTACGTGCGACTTTGTAAATATGTACGGAGCGTGGCAAAGGGAGTTTTTTTTCAAAGCGAGTTACGAAAGTTTGAACACGTCAACGACTGAATTTAATTTAATGCAAAAAATGGGCGTGTTTGGAGTTTGGGACACGAAAGCAAACCAACGGCAAACATTTAACACTAACGGAATAATAACGCACCGAGTTAATACGGGTTGGGTGGACGAAACGTTTTCGAGCAATTTGCAACAATTACTTTTAAGCGAAAGAATTTTACTAAACGGATTTCCAGTTAAAATGAAAACGCAAAGTTTAGACAAACAAAAAAACATAAACACGAAACAAATAAATTACGTTTTGGAGTTTGAGGAAAGCCACGATTTAATTAACAACGTGATTTAATGAAAAGGCAAGTACGAATTTTTGTTGAGGGGCAAAAGTTAGATTTATTTAACGACGAGACAATAGAAATAACCTCGACGATACAAAACATACAGGACATAAGTAAAACGTTTACGGATTTTTCGCAGTCGTTTACTATTCCGACAAGTCCCGTAAATAACGCTATTTGGGAATACTTTTACGAAAATGCGGTTACGGGTACAATAAATTATCAGGAACGGTTAAACGGCTTTATTGAAATAGATATGACCTTTTTCCGTAGTGGTAAAATACAAATGGAAAAGAGCCAACTAAAAAACGGACAACCCAGTTCGTATACAATTACATTTTACGGCGATGTAACTTCGTTAAAGGATTTAGTAGGCGAAGACCTTTTAACAGTTTTAGACCATTCAGCGTTAGACCACGACTACACGTTTAACGAGGTATATCAAAGAATAACAAATGCGGTTATTGATTGGGACGTATGTTACCCGTTAATTACGTCTAATCGAATATGGCAATATCAGGGCGTAGACCCTAACGGAAATTACCCGAGTTGGCTAAACGTTGGAAGCGGAAACAATATAAGTAATAATGCGGGGGCGATTGATTACAGGGAATTATTCCCAGCGGTAAGGGTTAAAAGTATTTTCGATTTAATAGCAAACCAATACGGAATAACGTTTACAGGAAGTTTTTTAAGCGACCCGAAATTTACGCAGGCGTATATTTGGTATAAAAATAAAAACGCTTTTGAATTTACGGGACAGACACAAAATGTAATGTATAACTTTTTATTGCCGTCAACGATTAACCCTTTTGATTTAAGTACGGCGTTTAATTTAACGACGGGCGAACTTACGGTACAATATCTTAACGGGGCAAGCCAACACGCCGTCAGTATTTCGGTTCAGGCAAATTCTAATATAACGATACCTTTTTATTTAGATATTTACGCAAATGGTAGTTTATTCCAAACGTGGCAAGGGCAAGGTTTTACGTTTAGTAACGGCGGTAATGCGGGGTTAGGTTGGTTTACAAATCAATTAGGGTTAAACGATGTTTACACGTTCAAACTAAGAGCAAGCGGGGCGGTTAATATAACGCTAAACGTCGATTACATAGTAGAACAAATAACGAATTTAGGAACGTTACAAAGCAACGCCAAATACCGATGTATTTTGAATAGTTTAACTACGTTTACGGATTTACAAACGTTAGCACCTTTAATTAAAGTACAGGATTTTATATCGGGTATATTAAAGCAATTCAATTTAACGTGTTACGGCGAAAGCCTAAATACGTTCAAAATAATTCCATTAGCAGATTGGTATGGAGCGGGGGCGATAATTGATATTACGGAATTTACGGATAAAGACGAAATAGGTATAAGCCGTGTAAAATTGTATAAGAAAATTGCTTTTAAGTTTCAGGATTCCGAGGGTTTTATGAATAAAAAGTATTTCGAGTTAGGGTTAAAGCAATGGGGAAACACGGAATACCAATACCCGTACGACGGAGGCGAATTTACGTTAGAAGTACCTTTTGAAAATATGTTATTTAACAAATTTACGGGTACGGATTTACAGTTAGGTTATTCATTAAACGAGAGTTTTTCGCCGTATATTCCTAAGCCTTTGTTAATGTATAAATACGGGGGCATTACGTTAGCAAATCATATACATTATACGGACGGCTCAGGGTTTTTTACAAATTTTAATTATACGATGTTCGGGCAGGATTTAACGGACAATAGCATTAAATACTCGATTAACTTTGCCCCCGAAACTTCGTCTTATTGGCTTTTTCCGATTCAGCAAAGTATTTTTGCGACGTATTATTTTCCGTATTTAGCTAACTTATTCAACCCTAAAAATAGGCTTACAACGGTTAAGGCTAATTTGCCCGTAAGTTTATTAACAGGTATTCAGTTAAACGATAGGGTAATAATTCGGGATAAAAGATATTTAATTAACCAAATGAAAACGAATATGGTAACGGGCGTTACCGAGTTTGAGTTACTTAACGATTTTATGCCCGTCGAACCCGAAAGGATAATAAATGTAGAACCCGACAGGAATACGGTAACCGTTCCTATTACTTTTCCAAACGCAACGTCGAGAACGGGTAGTATTAGTTTAGTTCGGTTTACTTCGACAAATTCGGACGTAATAATTTTCCCAGCAGAAATAACGGAAGAGCAGTCAATAAGGATAAGTTTACCCGTATTGGATGTTGAAACACGAATAACGGAGGAAGAGGAAATAAGGGTAACGGAGGGCGTTAACGATACAATCTTTATTAACATAGAATACGAATACGCAAACGGCGAAATTAGAAACGGGCAAATAATTATTTTAAGATGAGTTATATAAAACAAATAGTCGAATTATTACAAATAGACGAGTTTATAGGCAAACACGAATTTATAGAAATAGCAAAAGGAAAATACAAGCTACACGATACTATACGGGGGCAATGGAAACAGGGCAAACGAGAAATAAAATTAAAAAGAAATGGCGGAAAAAAGAACAATAGAACTTGAAATAACGGATAATAGCCAAAGCCTAAAAGCGCAATTAAAAGAGGCTCAGGCGGAAGTACAAAAGTTGGCGGATAAATACGGGGCAACGAGTAAGGAGGCAATCGAAGCGGCAAAGAGGGCAGCCGATTTAAAAGATAGGATAGGGGACGCAAAAGCGTTAACGGATGCTTTTAACCCAGACGCAAAATTCGCCGCGTTAAGTGGTTCGTTAAGCGGTGTTGCAAGTGGTTTTAGTGCGGTACAGGGCGCAATGGGTTTATTT
>OGWD01000007.1_pt1 | contig 29033 bp, 43 predicted proteins | sample 1575981 | NCBI WGS metagenome assembly OGWD01 (sample SAMN07581555, study PRJEB24739) | freshwater metagenome | place: Singapore | collected 2015-04
TATTGTTCCTATTGTTCCTATATTGTTCCGAGGGGGTGTTGCTGTAAGTGCATGATTATTAAGTAATGTTCTTTTGTTCCTAATGTTCCGTCCATTTTAGGGCTTCTGGGAAAATTTTTATGTCAGTTCCCTAAAACCTACGCGGTAGCATCCGACTGACACGAAAAAAGGGCTTTGCGCCCCTCGACCACTACATCTTGTGTTGTTCAATTTACGCTTGAGCCAAGCGTAAATCATCGAAGTGGTTTTTGTCAAGCGGGCAATAAAAAAGGGACAAAATGACTCGGTGTCAGTTTGTCCCCCAAACACTATATGTTGTGTTGTTCAATTTACGCTTGAGCCAAGCGTAAATCATTGATGTGGGTTTTGTCAAGTGTCAGGCAGCAGCAGCCCCCCTATTGTTCCTATTGTTCCTATATTGTTCCGAGGGGGTGTTGCTGTAAGTGCATGATTATTAAGTAATGTTCTTTTGTTCCTAATGTTCCGTCCATTTTAGGGCTTCTGGGAAAATTTTTATGTCAGTCCGGAAACGCACGCAGCATAAGCACCGAGGGTAAAAAAGAATTGGTATAAAAATAAAAAGTATAGGAACAAAAGAACATTACACGGAAACCCGCATGGATACTGGATTCTTTTGTTCCTTTGCCTTCGGAACAATACGGAACATTACAGAACATTGTTCAACTTTTGAGCAGCACCCCTGCCTCCCACCCAACTGACACCAAGTTTCTCTCTAGTTTTATCCGGCTGTCTCCAACTGACACCAAGTTTCTCTCTAGTTTTATCTGACTGTCTCCAACTGACACCAATAAAACACCCACTAACACCCACTTTTAACAAAGACAGTCCCCGTGGACACCACACCCATTTCGCGGACACCCTATTCAATCCTAGGACACTAAGTGGTGTTATGTGTGGGTATATGGGATAATATATTGTGGTTCTTCGCCCACGATTTTTAACACCGGACGTCCTGACCAAATGTCAGATTGTCCCAACAAGGGGGGTTTGTCATGCAGCGTATCTTTTTTCTTTTGGGTTCTATCTACCGTGCCGAACACGTCCGCGTAGGTCGTGATATCCGTGTTGGGTACTTCGTGTTCAACCGTCTTGTGTTTATTAAGTGAGGGGGTGAAATGGAAACCCATTGCATTATGTGTGGTGCTGTTGTTTGTCCAGAGAGATTCTCTCTGGGTTATCGGTTGTGCATGACTTGCGGGGAGGAGAGGGCGAGAGCCGAAAGCAAGTACCACGTGACTGCGCCCCTCAACAAGAGCAACTACCTGCTCATCACCGACCTGACACAACTACGTCAACTCAACCCCAAGAGGACAACCTGACACCCCGTCAGAATGTCCAGCCAACCAAGGAGATAGAAATGCAACAGAACACAAACCTCGATGACCTTTTCGCCTCGCGCGTCATCAGCAACGAGACCTGCAAAAACCTGAGTACTCTCGCCAACGCGATGCAACTCAAACTGGACGGGTTCGTTACTGACCAAGCCGTGCTCAATGCGGCGTTGGATTTACTTGCGAGTTTGCGCGGAGACGTGCTCGTAGCGTTGGGTGGAGAGCGCGACCCAGACCATGTTGCCATGCACGCAGCCCTAGGCTTCCGCGTCCGCAAATCCCCCAAGCCAACTGACACAGAGTGAACTCAAGGGACACTCTGACACGGTGTCAGTTTGTCCCAACAACCAAGGAGAACGAGATGGGAGCAATGAAGAACGTCCTGTTTGATATTGAGGACATGAAGCAGTGGTGTCTGGAGAACTACGACAAAGGCGCTGACACGATGGTCGAGTGTTGGGACGACAACGAGTGGTACCGGCTTGCTACTGACTGTGGGTACGACACCGAGAAGATGTGGAGGACTGTGAAAGACCTCGCGTCCATCTACTACGACCAGCAGTGCAACGCTCGCATCGAAGCGAGCATGTAAGGGAGAACGAGATGAAGCCCAAGAAAAACATACTCATCCACACCTACGACGGTGAGAACAACATCACCGGCACTACGCACATCCTTGCGTACGACGAGGCAGAGCATACCAACCCCAGCGCCTTCCGCGCATTGCAGGAAGACGGCAGGAAAAGGCGGAAGTTTATTGAAGACAACCGCAAGATGTACCACACATTCATCAACAACCTGACACGGAGATAACCATGACTACTGAATACACGCCCGAAGCACCGCCAGCACCCAACCTTGGGCAACTGCTGAACGACATGCTTGAAAAACAGCGGGACAATCTGACACAGAGTCAGGAAGTCCAGAAGCAAACTCTGGAAATCCAGAAGCAAATGCTCGTGCGGGCTATCGACTACATCCACAAGACCAAGACGGTCATCAACTCGCTGCACGACATTATCGAACTGCACAAGCAGATTCAGAAGGAACAGCGCGAGTTACTCAAGCATTGCCTCAACCACATCGAGAACCCGAAGCCCCGGAACCAAGACCTCATAGTAAAAGCCATCAAGCACCATTTGGAAGGTAAAAAATGAACGAGACGATAGGCGTCAAGAAGTCACCAGAAACACTCAGGGTCACACTTGAACTGACATACGCAGACATGGCGATGGTCGAGTTCGCTCTGATTAACCTGCTGGACGAAGCAAGAGATAAAGTCACCCACCTACAAGACAAGGAGGAAGCACCTACGCCAGACAGAGCGACAGCAATCAAGATGTATAACAACCGCATAAGGAAAGCCAAGCACCTCGTTAGTGAAGTTGGGGCAGTACTCGCTATGGCAGCCGATGCATACATGATAGGAGACGTGTGATGAACGAGAGGATCACGAGGATAAGCAAGCATCTGGCACACAGGCTGTTGCTGTTGAAAACGAAACCAACCAAGAAGGAGTGGATGAAGACGGTCAAGAAAGCCGAAACCGTGGTGGACAACCTGACACAAGGTCACATTGTCTCATCCCCCTCGACAGCAGATGAAGTCCCGCATCGTGCATACACCGAGGCGATGAGTCGCAAGGCACACCGCTACGCGTTACTCAAGGCTGCTCAGTCAGTAGGCGAGATTAACTGGCGCTGCACAGAGGCTGACTGGACTGTGTTGAAGGCAGGGGACACCGGCGAGACCCTGCTGGTGAGTGTGAGGATGGCGGTACCCAAGAGTGAGTATGAGCGTCAACGGCGGCAGTATGAGCGTCTGATGAAGGCGCGTGCAGCCAAGGCGAAGAAGGGAGGGAAGTGAGATGAGATGGGGTTACGGAGTAGCAGAGATTGTTTTGGAGGACGGGACTGTTGATTGTTACAAGCCCGTTGAGATTGTGTACGACGATGACGGGGAGCCGCGCAGTTGGTGCTTCGACATTGGGCTGGTTGGGGATACTGTAGAAGAATTGGCTAAGTGGTTTGAGCAAGCCGCAGAAGATGCCCGGGATAACAACGGCAAGCCGCACGTGCGTGTTTACTTTGATGAAGTGACTGCGCGTGACGAGTACCCTGACGGGTTGGACTACATGGATGGGGAGTTTTTGATTGGTAAGCAGGTGTTGGTGTCAGATAACCCGAAAGGAGAAGTGAAATGATTGAGATTGAGAAGGGTGTCCCCCTACCAGCAAGACCAAAACGCAAGGGGGCACAACCCACCAAGTACCCGTATCACAAAATGGAGGTGGGAGATTCGTTTCTTGTACCCGAGCCACCCAAAACATTCCGTGCTCAAGTTAACAACTGGGGCAGGGAATGCAACGGTAAGAAGTTTTGCTATCGCACTACGCCCGAGGGCGTGCGCGTGTGGAGGATTAAATGAGACACCGACACTTCACCGAGTACCGAGCGAAAGACTACCGGATGGCGCGGAGCATGCGAGAGGTATATGGCTACGAGCCTGTGCTGTATGTGCACGAGGAGAAAGGTGCCTTGGCTAAGTTGTGGGAGCGGCTGTTTAACAAACTAATGGGGGTGAAGTGATGACGTATTCGTACCATTCCTGTGGAGTCAGTTGTCATGACTTCAAGACTTTCGACACGGCAGAGGCACACTTCAAGAGTGTCAAGCCGATACGGGGCAGCGACCCTGAGATTCGTCCGATAGGTAGTAAACGCAGATACAAGTGGTGCGCTATCGACATGCCTGACACGAACACGGTGCAGGCCATCCTGTATGGCACTCCGTGCGTGGAGTACAAGCGCGATGGGACGGTGACGCTACGCCTCGACAAGTGGGTGACTTACCAGACGGCTAGTTTCATGGATGCTGTGCTGCCTCCGCACTTCGGCATGGTGACTCTGAACAAGAGGCGAATTGTGCTCACGACACCAGATTGTGATAAGTACGAGGTACCACGTGGGCCTGACGGACTGACATTCAACTCTAACAACTGGACCAAACTGACCTTGGCGGACAATCAGGATAGGTACGAGTACGTGGCGGTCAGGAAGGCGATAAGTATGTTGAGAGAGAAGTATCGTCCGTTCATCAACTACCTCAAAGTATGTGGCTCTATGAACAACAGGTACACATCGGACGACTTGATTGAAATATTCCCCGAGGTACTTGAGACCGTCCGGAAACTTTGGGACGAGGATGTTGCCGAGTGTAAGAAGTGGAACGAGCAACACCAAGGGAGTTATTCCCGTTATCCGCAGATATCGCGGGCGGTGTTTGCTGCAACCGGTAAGCACTTCAGCGACAAAGCACCGTTGATACACAAGGACGCGTGGTGGGGAAACCCGTACAAGGGGAGTAGGCGAGAGGTAACCGAGAACATGGTGAACTGCCTTGAGATGGCGTCGAGTGGGGACGGGGAACAGTTCCAGAAACTTATGTTCATGCTTGCGGCTAACGCAGATGTGGGGGCGCGCTACATGAACCAGTCGTCAAAGTATAAGGACAAGATTGACTACCGAGGGTATAGCTTACACGGGGCGATGGGTGTACGTATATGGAACGTAGAAGCACAAACTTTGATTGATAACTTTGAGGACATATTCAAGACAGTATATGCCGACCTGTGTTATAAAAAGCAGTTGCTCAAGGGAGGGAAACTAGCGAACGACAACAGCAAGAAGTATATAGCCGCGTTTGAAGTAATTAAGGACAACCTGACACGCCGTCAGAATGTCCTGTAAAAACAATACTTAATCGGAGATAACCATGAACCAGATTCACCTTGAACAAGCCGTGTCCCTGCGCGAAGCCGCTAACCTCGTCGTTGCATGTAAGAACAAGAACACATTCCATTTTGTCGGCGAACCCGGCGTTGGTAAGACCAGTATGCACAAAGTCATCGCCGAGCGACTGAACATGAAGGCTATTTACATCGACGTACCCAACACCGAGTTGGGTGACTTGGGTATCCCCATGCCTGACCGTGAGACTGGCACGACTGCCCTCTATCCGAGTGAGCACTGGGGCTTTCACCTCGATGAACCGCTGTGCATCATGCTCGACGAGTTCACTAAAGGCGCGGCTGCTGTGAAGAACATGCTGCATCCGTTGCTGACACAACCGCGTCGAATCGGTGGGCTGTGCCTGCACCCTGACTCTGTGGTGATGACTGCCGGTAACTTGACGAGTGACGGGGTGGGTGACGTTATGGCAGCACACTCCCGCAACCGCCTGTCTGTACTCAACATCCGCAAGCCGAGTGCCGAGGAGTGGATAGAGTGGGGCATGGACAAGATTACACCTACGCTATTGGCTTGGGTGAAGGAGACCCCGCAATGTCTGGCTACGTATCTGGATGCCTCGCAAGAGAACAACCAGTACATCTACAACCCGCGCATCAACCAGAAGTCTTTTGTGTCGCCACGTTCCTTGGAGCTAGCTAGTAATATCATCAACGCACGCGCTGGCTTCAGCGAAACTGCGCTCATGGCGGCATTGCAAGGCACAATCGGTGGCCCCGCTGCGAATGACCTCGCGGCTTACATCGCTCTGGCTGACTCGTTGCCCCTGCGAAGTGAAATTATCACCACGCCTGAAAGCGCGAAAGTCCCGAGTGACCCCGCAGCATTGTGCATCCTCGCGTTCGGTGCGGTGCAATGGGTTGACCGTAGCACCATCGGCAAGTGGTTCACTTACATGAAGCGTGCGCCGAAAGAGTTGCAGTCCATCTTCTGTCTGACTGCGGCTAAGAACGATGACAAGAAGAAGATTCTCTACTCCAGCCAACCGTTCATCGACTGGGCACGTGAGAACCAATACCTTTTCTGAGGAGATAGACCATGACTATCAAAGACGAACTTGACGAAGAAACCCAAGAACTCTTGGAAGCACTCGATTCTTTGCCACCGCCCACCGATGTAAAAATTAGTGCTCTGCAGAAGTGGATGGCTATCGAGATGGATACGCTTATCAAGATGGAGGAAGAAGTAGGGATAGCAGGAGTAATGACTATCCTGACGAAGATTATCGCGTCAGTAGTTATCGCCAAGGGAGTACCGCTCGATAAGTTTCAAATGGGTATGACCCTTGCGTTTCTTGCAGCAAAACAACGACATGACGAGGACATCCTGACACCGAGTCAGAGTGTCCACTAAGGAGATAACAATGAAGATGACAGCAGAGCAGAAAGTCGAGCGCGCACACGTCTCGATACTTCAGTCCAAGCGGTTCCGGTTCTTCTCCGGCCTCACCATGATTGGCAAGGTGGGCGTGGATGATGACACCCCGACTGCGCGTACCAATGGTCGTGATGTTTGGTATGGTCGAGAGTTTGTCGAATCGCTGAATGACAAGCAGTTGTTGTTCGTGGTGCTGCATGAACTGTCGCACATCGCGTGGCGGCACACTACCGTGTGGAAGCACTTGTACAAGAAACACCCGCTGCTGGCGAACGCCGCCTGTGACTATGTGATTAACTTGCAGTTGCTAGACCAAGACCCCGAGGAGAAGGAGATTCAGTTTCCCACCACGGCAGACGGTCAACGTATGGGCCTGCTCGACGAGAAGTATCGCGGGTGGGACTCCAAGCAAGTGTTCGATGACCTCATGAAAGAGATGGAAGAAGAGGACGAGGACGGCTACGGGGAACCCTGCGAGGATGGTCAACCTAGCGGTGGGGGCGGTACGGGCAAGCATAAAAGTAAGAAGAAGGAACTAGAGGATGGTCAATTCGACGAGCACGACTGGGACGGTTCGGACGAACTGACAGAGAAAGAGAAGCAAGACCTCGAAGGTCGCATAATTCGAGCCTTGCATCAGGGTAAGCAGTTGGTAGGTAAGATGGGTGGCGACATGGCCCGCGGGTTGCTTGAACTTGTCGAGCCGGAAGTCGATTGGCGGGACGTACTACGCGATTGCGTCAAGAACGTATGCAAGGGTAGTGGTGACTCGTCGTGGCGTAGGTTCAGCCGCCGTCACTTGGGTTCGGATATCTACCTGCCGCAGAACGTGGACCATCGCGTAGGCTGGGTGGTTGACTGCACCGATACGTCCGGTTCCATCGGCGGGGCGATTCTCACCAAGTTCATGACGGAGATTAAGTCCATCTGCAACGAGGTCATGCCCGAAGGTCTGCACCATCTGTATTGGGACACCCACGTTGCGGGCCATGAAACCTACGCTCCATCAGAGTACGACCAGATTGACAAGGTTACGAAACCGCGTGGTGGTGGCGGTACGGACCCGTCATGTCTGCCTAAGTACATCAAGCGTGAAATCATCCAAGGTAAGGGTCAAGAAATCGACGTGGTTATCATCCTTACTGATGGGTACTTTTACAATGAGGGTAACTGGGCCGAAATCCCATGCCCGGTCATCTGGTGCGTAGTAGGCAACCCCTCATTCACCGCCTCCCACGGCAAAACTATTTATATCAAGGAGTAAGAAAAGTGACTACGCACAGCGGTAACCGTGTAGCAAGAAACGGCAGGCTTACTGTGTCCCTGCCGGAAGAAGTTGTACTGTTGTTGAACAAGATTGGTGGGCAGTTGCAGGTCGAGACGGGTGTGAAAATGTCATACGCCCAGATTGTCACGACACTAGCTCATCGCTACAACCAAGAAACCAAGTGAACCCAAGGGACAAACTGACACGCAGTCAGAATGTCCCGTCTAATTAAGAGAGATAAGCCAAATGGAAAATACTAATATCACCATCGCATCGAGCGCCATGCTCGTTGACCTCAACATCAAGTCTTGGACGGCCACGATTACTGACCGCAGTATCTCGGACGAAGTTAACGAGAACAAGAACGCCAAAGCGCGGGCGGCTAAAGTCACAAAGAATTTGTTCGCAGGTACAAGCCTGCTCTCGGATATCAACAAGTTCGATGCGCGGACTCGTATGTGGCACCAGAGCAGAACACTACCTTGGGCTGACCGTGGCGCACGCCTTCTACCGGCGTCTCAATTCTTTGACTACAAGCAGATGCTGTCTTACTACGAAGCATCCAGAAGCGATATGGTGGAAGAGTTCTTGAAGCAGTACGACCATCTGGTAGCCGAGGCAGAGAACGTCCTTGCCGATATGTTTGTGCCATCTGATTACCCACCCAAGCATGAAGTCATCCACCAATTTAGTTTCCGCTATAACTTCCTACCCGTCCCCACTGCGGGTGACTTCCGTGTGGATGTGGGTAACGAAGCAATGGCCGAGTTGCAGAAGCAGTTTGATGAGGCAGTGGAAAACCGAATCCGTACTGGCGTGGAAGATGTGTATGGCCGGCTACGCGATAGCCTTATCCACATGAGTACTAAGTTAGAAGAAGTCAAGGAAGTCGATGAGAACGGTAAGGAGAAAAAGAAGCGCATTCACGACTCGATGATTACCAACGCCCGTGACTTGTGCGATATCCTCAGACACTTGAACCTGACCAACGATGAAAAGTTGGAAGAAGCCCGTCGTCGCTTTAGCGAAGTTGTAAACACTTACGACACCGAGGACTTGAAGGGTTCGGAAGAAGTACGTGGCAAGGTGAAGTCTGAGGTTGACGACATTCTGTCGAAGTTCAATTTCTAAACTGGAGGTAAGAGAGATGCCTAAGATTGCCCTTGGTCGTGCAGCCGGTGTATTGGAGCCGCTGCAATACGTGATTGACAAGATTGCGAAGAAGCACCCGCACTACAAGTTTGAGGCTGAGTTCGACGACATGACCACCATCCGCAAGCCGGATGGCACTAAAGAAGCTTGGGTCAACGCGGTGAATGTTTACGATGACGTAGATTCCATCGGTTCCGTGTCGTATGGACGGCACGAAGGCAAGGAGAATAAGAACGGCGAGAAGCCGGAAGCCTTTGGCATTGTTTCTAGGTATGTCAAGAAGAAGCGCGGTAACCGAGACACGGTCATCACGGTAGACCCTGCCGCTGCGGTGCGTCATGCGTTGAAGGTATTTGGTAAGCCGTCACCAACTGACCTTGCAATGGATATCGCTAACTCTGTGATATCTTCTGTGAACGCACGTTCTTACGAGTGGCGTTATGCGTTACGCGAAGTTTGTTCGGTTGACCATGACGAAGTTACGGTTATTTTTTTAGAACATAAAATATTTAGCAAAGCCCTGTCGTTACCCCCATCTTTCCGATACTATGAAAATAAAAAGGCACAATACGACACATACATGGCGGGTCGCCAACTCTTAAAGGCAATTCGTGATGACCTACCGCGTGGTTATGTACCCAAGGGGTTTGCTGTTCAATACCTACGGGACGAGAGCATTCGCGTGGTAGATTTGTCCGTATTTAAGTCTTTATCTCCACAGGCTGTTTGGAAGGCTGATGTGTCAACATACATGACACGGTGGCCCTCGTTCAACCATATGCCCGAGTACTTGCAGAATAGGGTCGCTATCCTCAAGGTTGCTCAAGTAAACGAAGCAGTATTCAACGTGGGTATCCGCACCGCGGGTAATGAAACCGAGCCACATCAGTTCTTTATTCTTGACGAATCGAGTCTGGAGGAATACCCAGATGCAAACACTACGCTATAAGGTCTGCGACGAGGACGGGGTGCTGCGCCGGTTTCCAACCAAGACTGAAGCCGAATACTTTATGCGAGGGAAAGACGAACTACGGCTGGAAGTCGAGAAGCGCAAGCGCGAGAAGAAAGACATGACAGAGTTTGCTGAGGCTTTATTTTAATTTGTTGTGCGGCGGGTAGTTAGCCTAGCAGATGTGACCTACAACCCGCGCTGGTGGTTTTGGATGAACACCACCAGCCCTCCCAAATACCACGAGTAAGGCGTGGAATCTGCTTATCCTTACACCGCAGTAGGGGGAACCATTGAACGTGGTTCCCCTTTTTTATTGTTAAGCCACCTTCGGGTGGCTTTTTTATTGGACAACCTGACACGCAGTCAGAATGTCCCAGCCATAAGAAAAAACAATACACGGCCCAGCAGTCCCGGTGTAAGATGGTCTCTGAGTGATAACAACGAGGCAGTCTTGGCAACCCCAGAATCTAAAGTAAAAAAACAGGTTGTCACTATGCTTAACACATACTCGGTCTACTACTTTTACCCGGTTATGGGTGAGTTTGGTAGGGCGGGTGTTCCCGATGTTGTTGCTTGCTGCAACGGCCGTTTTATCGGGATTGAGTGTAAGGCAGGAGATAACAAAACAACAGAACTACAACGACGAGAACTCCGAAAAATACAGGAGGCAGGAGGCTATTCTCTCGTCATAAGAGAGACTAACTTACAAGAACTGGAGTCACTACTTTGTTACTTAACCAAACAGGAAGGAAACACTAATGAATCAAAACAACCAACTCCAAAACCAACACGACAACATCTTCGACTATGCGATGCCCCTGCTAAAGATTGAAAAACTAGAACGCGAGATTCACGATGCTTGCAACACTAGGCAATACGAATATGTAAACGATATGATTAACGAGTTGATTGTAAATGCCCGTATGGTTAAGGCATGGGCAAACCATCATATTGACGTTGCGGCGTAAGGAACTGGTCAGACACTTCACGATAGCCTCCATGAACCCTACAAAAACCGCCGCAAAAATTAAATTTATAAACGGGGAGCGAGTTTGGGAATTAAACCCAGAGGCTCCCTGCCTTCTTGAAATTGAGGTTTATAAGTTTTGGAACAAAGAAAAAACCAAACTTAAAGTACGACCGAAAAACGTAAAAGTATATGCATACAAAATAGGCTACTCTCAAATCAAAGTATTCAAGGTACTTATCCTTACGGATGCTGGGTGTGAGCACGTATACGCAGACGTAGTAACTGGAACTCTGTATCGTGAAGATGGTTCGTGCCTTAGCTCTGCAAACAGAAAAATTGTGGGTTGGAGAATTCGATGACTGAAACTAACAAAAAGGGCAAGCTAAAGTTGGACACTGACCCCCTTGCATTAACCGACAAGTCATACATGTACTATTACCGAGGCGTTCCGTATGTCCCGCACTACACCCAAAAAGGCAGGTTCGTAGGGCCGGGCAACATAGAAAAACTTGAAATTGAACTGGAGATATTGGGGGCTATCAAGAAAGAAGTGTTTCTTTGGCCGCGTTTTTGGATGAACGAAAAATCTAGGATGGTACGATGAATAGCTGGAACGAACTAGTAACGCTGGTGGATGACTGGGCCGAGAGCAGGGGCATCTACAACGCATCGAACCCGCAAGCACAGTTGTTGAAAGCAGTAAGCGAGATGGGTGAGTTGTGCGATGCCGAGGTGAAGGGTCTTGCCGAGGATGCCAAGGATGGTGTAGGTGACGTGCTCGTATGTTTAATCATATATTGCGGCATGAAGAACTGGAGTCTACGGCAATGCCTTCAAATTGCTTATGACGAAATCAAGGACCGCAAGGGCAGGATGTTGCAGGGCGGTGTGTTCATAAAGGAGAAATAAGATGACTGACATGAGCAAGTGGGAAACTGGACAAGTATTGAAGCCCGAAGAAGAGGGCGAGTATCTTAAGGACTTCTGCGCTTTTTTGCGCGAGCAAGAGACTCTAAGTCCGGTGCGAAATGAAGGCGGCGCTAGCGTTTGTGAAATTGTTGCTGACGAAACTGCCGCCCATGCCGCTGATATTATTGAGGAATTGTGGAATCGGTTGCAAGAAGAGTATTTAGAAGGCGTTGCCAAAGGTATAGAAATTAAGGAAGGCGAGATTGCGTATGAGATTTCAAAAGGAATGGGTAGAAAAAAAGAAAAGGAATGAACCGTGATGACATTACGTGTTCATCTAATATGACAAAAGGGAGCGTCTTGTGATTATCTATGATGACATCATCCGCATGGCAGGACACAGAGACGTGCCACCTTGGGTACTCAAGTTGGTGCAAGATTGTATTAAGGCTGAGCGCCGTCTTGTCGTGCAAGAATGCATTGATTGGATTAACGAAAATGTTGGCCTTGTAGATGAGGCCGCAAGGGCTGATTTACTCAAACATTTTGGAGTTGAAGAATGAATAACATTGAACAAGACGAATCTGGAACAAAAGTCTGGGTGCAACTTGAGTGGGAGCAAGTTGATGCGATGGTTGTGAAGGAACTCAAAGATAGCATCGAAGGCACGGCACAAATGGTTGAAGCTGCAAAAAGTCACAGCTCTTGGGTTCATCCAGATGATGCCGAACATAACCTAAAGCTTCTCCCTGCTTTGTTTCTTGTATATCAGCACTGGGCGGGTGAGGAAGCAGCGGCGGAGCTGAAGCAACAGGTGGGATATGAAGCTTGAAATTATTAATTTTGATGAAGCTACAGGTACTGTTGAGCTAGATGTTGATGAGGAAGGCAAACAGTATCTTCTGGAGTTAGGGTTCAACTCTTTGCTTATGAAAGCCTTGGAGGGTTTGGAAAATGAACGAGAACCGAACGAAGGCGTTTAACGAGTGGTGGTTGTTAAAGGCGCAACCCGAGAACCGCATGACCCCAAGTGCAATATGGGACGCTGCATGTGATTGGATGAAAGAGGAAATTCTTTGGGAACTCCAAAGGTGGACAGATGAAGAAAACAAGAAGTAACACAGAAATAAATAAGGTCGAGTACGCGCTAAATAGTGCGGAGGGAGCCGAAGATGTTCTTATTATTTGTTTCGACCACAACGGAGAGATGAGTCTTCATTCCACGATTACTAACGGCCCCGAGATTCTTTGGTCATTGGAACTCGCCAAGCAACAAGTTCTTGAGATGGGTCAACCGGAGGATGCATGAGCGATTTTATGCAGCGCCAATTTGATATCAGCCAAGAACTTATCCGGCTGATGAACCGGGAGCACGAACAACGAAACCGAATCTTTGAGCGGTATGAGGAAGAACTTCGTGAAAAAGATAGGCAGATTGCAAAACTCAAAGCTACCGTCGAGGCGCTAGAAGTTTTAGTGAAAACATAATGCCGGTTTATATCTGGTTTAATTTATTTTTGCTTTCCGGTGGGCATTGGACTTATATAGACACACTAGAAACACTAGAACAATGCCAAGAACTAAAACATTTTTATGAACGCACTAAACCGGGAGATTACTATTGTTTCCCTGTAAACGTGAATAAAACATAAATTATGCAAGAACGTAAAAGAGAAGCAAGTCGTAGACATTATGTTAATAACAAAGAAAAAGTAAAAGCAAAAGTTCAAGCGTATAAAAATAAAAAAAAGGAAGAATGGTGGGAATACAAAAAAACTTTAAGTTGCACTCGTTGCGGGGCCTCTCACCCTGCTATCATTGACTTTCATCATGTCGATAGAAACGACCCCGACAAACATAAAGTTCATCAATTATTTCAAAGCGGTAAGTATAAAAAAGCGTACGAAGAAATAAAAAAGTGCCTCATCCTGTGCGCCAATTGCCATAGGATTCATCATTGGGAAGAACGTAGTCAAGAATTATGAATTGCAAATGCGGAGCAGACACTAAAGTTGTAGATACTCGACTTATAGGGGGCAAACAACGGCGGCGCAGAGCATGTTTAGAATGCGGCAATAGGTTTAATACATTTGAAGTTCTTGAGTCCGAACTGACACTACACAACATCGACACGCCCGAAGAAGAACCTAAGAAGGTAGAAAAGACCCCTTACGTTCGTAAAGAAATTGCACAAAAAATAAACGAAAACAAAAAGAAAGCGCGGCACTTGATTGAAGACATGAAGTTGCAGCGCGATATGGAAGACGACTTGTTCTGGAACGGAGATTACCAAGATGAGCACGCATACTAATGAAACAGTAGACCACCCCGAGCATTACCAAAGCCCTTTTCAAATCGAGTGTATTGACGCCATCGCTGCGGCCACTCATGGGCTTGAAGGTTTAGAAGCAGTTTGTGTAGGCAACTCTATCAAGTACTTGTGGCGCTGGAAGAGAAAAGGCGGGGTCAACGATTTGCGCAAGAGCCGCTGGTATCTCGACAAACTCATCAACCACTTGGAGTCGGAGATTGCCAAGAATGTCGAAACTACTTGACCGGCTTCTATATAAGCATTCTTCTGACCAAGTAAAAATTTTGTTGGATAGGATGGATTCACATCCCGAAGAGTTTTCTAGACATCGACCGGGAATTTGGAGTTCTAAGGAAATGCTATGGATGGAGCTAGCAGAACACGGTGTTTTTGGCGTGTTTGAAAGATGGGCCATCAACCGCAAATTAAAAGTACTAAATATCAAAGCGTGCAGAGACCGCGTATTGGACCTTCTTATAAATAATGGCGACTCCGGCGAAGAAAACTACCCCAAAAAGAAGTGGGTAAAGCCGTGATGCAAATCATCACCATAGATTTTGAGACGTACTATTCAAGAGAGTTTTCTTTGTCGAAGGTTACGACAGAAGAGTACGTACGGTCATCACAATTTGAAACCATCGGCGTGGGAGTTAAGGTAAATGATGAAGAAGCAGTATGGTTCTCTGGTTCGCACGATAGCATTAAAGAATTTTTACTTGGTTTTGATTGGTCTGAATCTATCGCTGTGGCCCATAATGCTCCTTTTGATGCCGCTGTACTTACATGGCGGTTTGGTATTCGCCCTTACATGTGGGTTGATACTCTTGCTATGGCTCGCGCTGTTGAAAGACTGGAGCAAGGTAACAGCCTCAAGAAATTGGCGGAAAGGCACAATCTGGGTGCCAAGGGTACGGAGGTTCTGGACGCGCTAGGTAAAAGACGGCGTGACTTTCCCCCCCAAGATTTAGCGCAGTACGGTGAGTATTGTAAAAACGATGTCGAACTGACATTCAAACTCTTTAACGTATACCTATCACAAGTCACACCGCAAGAACTACAGGTTATCAGCCTCACGACCAAGATGTTCTCCGAACCGGTCCTTGAATTAGATGTTGAATTACTAGAACAACATCTTGAAGCAGTGCGGGATAGAAAGTCGAAACTGCTTGAAGCAGCAGAGGCTGACCGCGAAACGCTCATGTCAAACGATAAATTTGCGGAGTTATTGAAGTCCATCGGTGTGGACCCCCCGCGCAAGATTAGTCCGACCACCGGCAAGGAAACTTGGGCGTTCGCCAAGACGGACGAGGGGTTCAAGGCTCTGCTTGAACACGAAGACGAGACGATACAAACACTAGCCGCAGCTCGGCTGGGCACTAAGTCCACACTTGAAGAGACTCGCACCCAACGGTTCATCAACATCGCCAAGCGCGGCAACCTCCCTGTTCCTCTCAGATATTATGCTGCACACACTGGGCGGTGGGGTGGAGATGACAAACTCAACCTGCAGAACCTGCCGTCACGCGGTACGAATACTCTTAAGAATGCAATCATCGCCCCTGAAGGATATGTAATTATCGACGCCGACTCCTCGCAGATTGAAGCACGGGTGTTGGCGTGGTTGTCGGGACAAACTGACTTGGTGGAAGCCTTCGCAAACGGCGAAGACGTTTACCGCATCATGGCAAGTGCCATCTACAACAAGTCGGTTGAACAAATCACCAAGGAAGAACGGTTCGTTGGTAAGACTACAATTCTTGGCGCAGGGTACGGTATGGGTGCCGAGAAGTTTAAGATTCAGTTGAAGAACTTCGGCGTAGATACGTCGATTGAAGAATGCCAACGCATCATCTCGGTGTATCGGCAGACCTATCCCCGCATCCCTGAGTTGTGGAAACAGGCTGGACGTTGTCTAGACGCAATGATTCAAGGAGCCGTTGCCCCCATCGGAGTGCAGCCCCAAGCGTTGAGTATGGACGAGCGCGGGTTCCGACTACCGAACAACTTTCACATCAAGTACAACGACCTCCGCAGCGAGATGGATGGTTATACATATAAGTCACGCAATGGACGAACCAAGGTCTACGGTGGTAAGGTAGTAGAGAATCTGTGCCAAGCGATAGCGCGGTGTGTAATTGCCGAGCAGATGATTCTTATGAGTGAGCGGTATCGAGTAGTACTTACCGTGCATGATGCTGTTGCATGTGTTGCGCTAGAGCAAGAAGCTGAAGAGGCCAAGAAGTACATAGAAAAGTGTATGCGGACCAAGCCGGAGTGGGCGGCAGGATTGCCACTTAACTGCGAAGCCGGATATGCACGAAGTTACGGAAAGTGTTAATAACAACCAGCCATCGCAAAGAAAGCAGGGGCCACATGACGGATTACACTTGGTCTTATTCAGCACTGTCCACATTTCAACAGTGCCCCCGTAAATACTATCGAATTAAAGTTATTAAAGACATCAAAGAACCGATGTCCGAAACCATCCTGTATGGACAAGCACTACATAAAGCAGCAGAAGACTACATTGGCAACAGCAAGCCAATTCCCGAGAAGTTCTCATTCATCAAGCCTTACCTAGATGTGTTCCTGACTATCGAGGGTGAGCGCTACTGTGAATACCGGATGGGGCTGACCAAGAAACTGGAACCATGCGAGTTCTTTGCTAAGGATGTGTGGCTGCGTAGCGTGGCCGACCTGCTGATTATTAGCGGAGACACTGCGTTCTTGGTTGACTACAAGACTGGTAAGTCGCAGTACGCCGATACCAAGCAGCTAGAGCTGATGGCGCTCTGCGTATTTAAGCACTTCCCCGAAGTTAAGTTGGTCAAGGGTGGGCTGTTGTTTGTAGTGACTCAAGAATTCATCGAGGCCGAATACACCCCCGAAGGGCAGAAAGAAGCATGGATGAGTTGGTTTGATGAGTTGATTCGCCTTGAAGGATGCTACGACTCAGAGACATGGAACCCTAGCCCCAACTTCTCGTGTAAGAAGTTTTGCCCCGTAACGGATTGCGAGTATCATGGCAATAATGGCCGTTAGGAGGACACCATGCCGTATTTAAACAAACCCAGACCTTACAAGAAAGAGTGGGAGCAGCAGAAGGAGCGCAACGAGAAGAAGCCCCGCGCTGCAAGGGAACGCGCAAGATATACGATGGACAAGAAGGGAGTAGACCGGACAGGAAAGGATATCGACCATGTCATTCCGTTATCCAAAGGGGGTACCAACTCGCCCAGTAATCTTCGGCTCAAATCTCCCAGAAAAAACCGCTCCTTCTCCCGCAACGCAGACCACACTGTCAAACAAAACAAACCCAAGCGATAATGGAAATTGTCAAAGACAAGGTGTTGTTGGTGAGAACCAAGACACCGGAGAGGATAACCGAGACGATTGAGGGTAGTAAGGCGCTGACGGAAAATGCCGGTATCCACATGGTTGCCGTCAACTGGAACTTAAAAGAAGCACAGCTATTAAAGCGCTTAAAGTTTAAGTCTGTGCCGTCGCCAATCAATCGAGATTACAACTGGCCGGGGGTGTACCCCCCTATGCAGCACCAACGAGAAACTGCCGCGTTCCTGACTCTGCACCCTCGCTCTTTTTGTTTCAACGAACAAGGCACGGGCAAGACCGCAGCAGCTATCTGGGCGTCAGATTATCTCTTACAAGTTGGGGCAGTTAAGCGAGTTCTGATTGTGTGCCCCCTGTCCATTATGCAGTCCGCATGGCAAGCAGACTTATTTAAGTTTGCAATTCACCGCAAAGTGGGGCTTGCTCATGGGCCAAGGGAAAAAAGGAAGGAGATTATTTCCGCTCCATACGACTATATCATCATCAATTACGATGGTGTTGAAATAGTCTCAAAAGAAATCGAGAAAGGTGGCTTCGACCTTATTATCATAGACGAGGCAAATGCCTATAAAAATCCCGCGACTAAGCGATGGAAGATTATGCGGAACTTAGTGAAGCCAGAAACTTATCTTTGGATGATGACTGGGACCCCTGCAGCCCAGTCGCCTGTAGATGCTTACGGTATCGCAAAGCTATGCGTACCGGACAACGTTCCTAAAGTATTTGGTGCTTTCCGTGACCGAGTCATGGAACAGTTCGGTAAATTTAAGTGGATACCCAAGCACAACGCCAGCGAGATAGTACATGCTACTTTGCAACCGGCTATCCGGTATACAAAGGAAGAATGTCTGGACCTACCTGACATCGTGTACGTTGAGCGGGAAGCCCCGCTTACCTCGCAGCAAAATAAATACTATAAGGAAATAAAAAACAAACTCGCGGCAGAGGCAGTGGGTGAAGAAATTAGCGCGGTTAATGCAGCAGCTAAGCTGATTAAACTTTTGCAAATTTCTGGCGGTGCTGTCTATGCTGACTCGGGCACGGTTATAGAGTTTGATGTTTCCAATAGATTACAGGTGGTCAAAGAAGTAATCGAAGAGGCATCTCACAAGGTTCTCGTTTTTGTACCTTTCCGACACACGATTGAACTGCTTGATGTGTATTTAACCCAAAGTGGGATTCGAACCGAGATTATATGTGGTGATGTACCTATAAGTAAGCGTACAGACATTTTTAATCGGTTTCAGACTCAAGACAACCCGCAGGTTCTGATAATCCAGCCTCAGTCAGCAGCACATGGGGTCACCCTGACCGCCGCAAACGTAGTTATCTGGTACTCGCCTGTAACTTCTATCGAGACCTATCTGCAAGCCAACGCCCGCATTAACCGCAAGGGACAAAAGAACTCCATGACGGTGGTGCACATACAAGGTAGTGCAGTCGAGCGTGACCTGTACAAGATGCTCAGCAAGAAACTTGATACACATCAAAGCCTTGTTGACCTGTACAAAAATGCGGTCAGTACTTGACACAGTAAAATAACTAGGTTAGCATTCCTACATCGGGCACAGACCCGAGATACTTAGAGAGGTAATCCATGACTGACGAAACAGCAGTAGACACTGGCGTTCTTGTCTCCGCCTACGTGGCTATCCGAGATGAGAAGCATGATATTAAGCGGGAGATGGAAGAGAAGCTCAAGGTGCTTGATGAGCAGCTTGAAGCCATATCCAAGGCTCTTCTGGAAATCTGTGAAATCAATAAAGCCGAAAGTATCCGCACCGCGCATGGGACGGTAAGCCGTACTGTAAAGACGGACTATTGGACTAGTGATTGGGAGTCGATGTACAACTTCATAAAGGAGCACGATGCGTTCAACCTGCTGCACAAGCGCATCAACCAGACTTCGATGAAGCAATTTCTGGAGGAGAACCCCGATATCCATCCGGAAGGCTTAAATGTCAATCGGGAATATGAAATCCGCGTAACTCGTTCGCGCAACTCTTAAGAGGTAACCAAATGTCTAACGTAACTCTTTTCAAGAAGTCAGGTATCCCTGAGCATCTTCGCAATATCGGGGTCAACGACCTTACCAAGTCTCTCGCTCCGGGGGTCAACAACAGCCCGCTCAAGCGTATTTCCATACGTGGGCGTGTCTTCCGCCTTGTTGTCAACGGCGAGGAAATGACCAAGAACGAGAGCAACAGCATGGAAGTGGTCATCGTCAATGCTTCCAAGGACATCTCGCGTAGTTTCTATGCCGGTGCCTACGACCCGAAGGCCGAAGTTACTTCGCCAGATTGCTGGTCTCCTGATGGAGTGAAGCCTGATGTTAGCGTCGAGACCCCGCAGCACCACAACTGCAAGGACTGCCCGAAGAACATCAAGGGTTCTGGAGTTGGTGGCTCCCGTGCTTGCCGCTTCTCTCGTCGTCTTGCTCTGGCACTTCCTAATGACTTGGGAAGCGTCTATCAACTTGTCCTGTCTGCTACCTCCATCTTCGGGACCGGCGATCAAGAACACATGCCATTTAATCAGTACTTGACATACGTTGTCTCGCAAGGGTTCAGCATCAATGCCCTCGTTACCGAGATGAAGTTTGACAGCAACAGCGACACCCCGAAGCTTGTGTTCAGTCCTGTCCGTTTCTTGGACGAGGACGAGTACGAACAAGCCAACCGCCTCGGTGAAACCCAAGAAGCGAAAATGGCTATCTCTGCACCGAAGATTCAAGCCAAGACTCCCGCTTCACTGGCCCTTGCTGCACCGGGCAAACAGCCTGTGGTTCAGGAAGAAGAGGAAGAAGAGGAAGAATACATTCCTCCGCCGAAGGTTAAGAAGGCTGCTCCTGCCGCAGCGGTACCTAACATCAAGCCCGAACTGCAGAACATCCTTAGCAAGTTTGCCGCTAGTAAATCGAAGGCCGTAGACGATGAATGATACGGATTACCGAGGCTATAGCCAGAGAGTTGTTGATGCGAACAAGCTCGCTGACATTAGTAGTCTCGGTGTTCGTCTTGGTGCTTACTGCATTTCACGGGACATCCCAGTTGTAGACATATCCGAGTATTTCGGTGTGTCGAAGATGACGGTTTACAACTGGTTTACCGGCAAGGTTAGTCCACGTAAGTCGCAAGAAGAACGCATCCGAGAAGTACTGATGAGGGCGGGGGTGATAGACCAAGACTAGAGGCCGCTATGGCTATTCGTGAATTGTTAGGGCTGGTACTCAGCGAGGATGGGTGGTACTGCATTGCGGGTCTGGCTCCTGACGGAACTGACAAGAAACCACGGCGGTTCTTCACCCAGTCTCTTGATGATGTAGAAAAGTATGCATCCCACCTCGTTGTTGATGGATATAACGCTTTCTTTTCCTTGGCTAAATTCAAGGAAGGGCGTGGTCCGGATGCCAAGCGTACGTACGCTAACGCACTTAACAACAAAGCGTTTTGGTTAGATATTGACTGTGGGATAGGTAAACCGTACGAGACACAAGAAGAAGGGCTTAAGGCTCTATCTGAATTTTGCGCTTCCTCCGGTTTGCCTATACCTACCATTGTTGATTCTGGTCGTGGGTTGCATGTCTACTGGGCGTTAACAGAAACGCTGGAACCTACAGAATGGAAGCCCATAGCAGAGCGTCTTGTGCGCCTATGTGATAAGCACGGGCTTCAAGCGGATAATGTATGCACGATTGATGCTGTCCGTATTCTGCGCATCCCCGACACTCTTAACTTTAAGTCCGACCCTCCGTTACATGTAACGGTTATCCATTGGGGCGAGGTTGTTGAATTAGCACTACTCAAAAGTTATTTTGGGGAGCTATCTTCATCTCTTAGTGAATTAAATAATTTTACTCCGGGAATAGCTCGACCCAACGAACTGACAATGTCTCTCCTTGCAAATCGACAAGCTGTATTTGAAAACATTGTTGACAAAATTGTAACCGGGGATGGCTGCAAACAACTCGAAAACATACTCACCAATCAAGTTGACATTGAGGAGCCTCTGTGGCGTGCAGGTCTTTCTATCGCCAAGCACTGTAGTGATGGGCAGCAAGCCATACACATAATTTCAGAACAACACCCCGGCTATGACCCACATAAAACTGAGCGTAAAGCAGCATCCATCACCGGCCCTTACACATGCAGCAAGTTTGAGTCGCTAAACCCCAAAGGGTGTGAAGAGTGTAAGTATCGCGGACGCATTAAATCGCCCATCGTGCTTGGTAATGAAGTTGTACCTGCAAATGAATCTACAATCGTGGAGCAGGAGCCTAACGGAGCCATACGCAAGTATGAAATTCCCGAGCTACCGTATCCATATTTTGCCGGTAAGTTTAAGGGCATTTACCGCACCGTACCCGAAGCCGACCCTATTTTAGTATACGAAAACTATCTTTTTGTAGTTAAGAGGCTTCACGATAAGGAAGGTGACGGTGAATGTATCCACATGCGCTTACATCTACCCGTAGACGGGGCGCGTGAATTTACAATCATCGCTTCCGATATCGGCTCTAAGGAAGAACTTCGCAAGATACTGGCTCACCACGGTGTTGTCTGTGGCGCAGAGCAGATGAAACTAATCATGGCTTACATTATTGATATTATTAAAGATTTACAAATGCAAAAGGAAGCAGAAATCATGCGCAATCAATTTGGGTGGGCAGACAACGACACTAAAATTATCTGGGGTAGCAAAGAAATCAGCGCGACGGAAGTCAAGTACAGCCCCCCTTCGGCAGCTACCAAGGCGCTCGCCGCTTGGATGGAACCTAAAGGCACTCTAGAGGGTTGGAAGAAGTGCATTAATGTCTACAACATGCCCGGCTTTGAAGCACAAGCTTTCGGTTTTCTGACTGGCTTTGGTGCGCCGCTTATGAAGTTTATGGGTATGCGTGGCGCCTTGATTAACCTAATCAACAAAGAATCTGGCACAGGTAAGTCAACCGTTCTTAAGATGTGCAACAGCATCATCGGACACCCAGAAGAATTGATGTCTCAGTGGAAAGACACCTACAACCACAAGATTCACCGTCTTGGACTTCTAAATAACTTTGCATATACATGCGACGAAGTAACCAAGATGAGTGGTGATGAGTTCTCGGACTTCTCCTACAGCATCACGCAGGGCCACAACAAGGGCCGGATGCAGTCTCAAACCAACGCTGAACGCCCTAACAAGACCACGTGGGCGACCATCGGACTGTGTAGTTCTAACGCTTCTTTCTATGATAAGCTTCGTGCGCTCAAATCTACGCCGGATGGCGAAATGATGCGGCTTATTGAGTTTACGGTTAACCGCACGTCAAACCTGACCAAAGAGGAAGCCGACGATATCTTTCAGCAGATGTATGAACACTACGGTCACGCAGGCCCTATCTTCTTTGAGTATGTATTGAAAAATAAAGAGCTTGTTCTAGATACTCTCCGTTCCGTGCAGAAAAAGATTGACAAGCTTGTAGGTTTGGAAAGCCGAGAGCGTTATTACTCTGCCACCGCCGCTGCTAATATTACTGGCGGTTTAGTTGCCAAGGAGTGTGGGCTGATTGATTATGACATGGCCCGAATCTTCAACTGGACCATCGAGATGTTGAAGGCTTTGAAGAACTCAATCATTGCGCCCAATGAAGACTACGGTTCGTCAATCGGTGAGTTCATTAATGAGAATTGGTACAAGGTTCTGGTCATCAATGACCTTGCAGATAACCGCACAGGTATGGACCAGATTCCAATGATTGAGCCAAAGCAGGAACTGATTATCCGTATCGAACCTGACACGAAGAAGACCTACATTTCGGCTAAGCACCTGCGGGCGTTCTGCAGTAAGCAGCAAATCCCACTCCAAGATATGTGTATCAAACTCAGGGAGTTGGGCGCTTACGAAGGGTCCACTAAGAAGCGCATGTCCAAGGGCACCAAGATTCCTTCGCCACCGGTAGAAGCGTTTGTGTTTAACGACAAGATTATTGATCCCGAGGCGTTTATTCCGTCACTTACCGAGAAAGCTAACCTTGATGTGCCAGTGGAGTAACGGCATTTCTTGCAATTAAATTAAACACGCCCTACAATTCGCCTGCCCGCAAGGGCACTTGGTTATCTCTCTCCTTGGCCCCGCCCCGTGCGGGGCAATTTTTTAGTCTTCGTCTTCCGCGTACTGGGTCATTTCTGCAGCACGACTGAGGAAAGCCTTATTCACTCGTAAGCCTCCAGCTTCATTAGCCATTTCTCTAATTTTAGCTCTCTTTCGCATAGAACTTCTAATTGTCGAAGCGGTTATAGCCTTCTCGGGGTATGCGTTGTTAAATGCGTCAACCTTATCTAGTAACTTTTCGACTGCATCATAATCTTCGGCATCGTAAGCCATAGCCAAGAAGTTCAAGAGGTCTTGCCTGCGGTTGTCGATGGATACTTCCATAGCCTTGGCTTCGATGTTGGCTACTTGTTGTTGGGCTAAACGTTCCGGAGTAAAGCCAAGCATTTGTATGAAGGCTTCCTTACCCGAGATATCATCCAATAAAGTATCGCCCTTCATGGTCAGCGCACCCTCGGATGCAATACGCGAACCGACAAGCACGTTCTTAAGAACCGCTGGGGATACGGCTTCAAAGGCACGGTAAGTATTGCCGTCATTAAACCGCTTAACTGCTTCAGCAGCGTTGATGCCCATGCCCGCAACCGGGCCTAGCAGGTTAATCATCACATTCTGCACGTAGGACACTTCGTCTTGGTTGCGCTTCACATCGCGGAACCACATGTCGGTTAGGTTAGTGCTCATACGGTCAGACAGGGCAGCGCCGGTAAGTTGTGGCACAACGCCACGGGCAATCGAGTCGCCCATCACCCCACCAAACACGGAGTGCAGCCAATTCTTGTACCAGTTTTCAACGTCGTACTCTTCTTCGTCATCACCAAATACAGCAGCGAAAGCGTTTGCAATACCGCTGAAGATGAACCACACCGGCATACCCATCGTGCCAGCGAACAAGAATGACATACCCATCATGCCGGTAAATGTACGGCGTGCGTCTTGGCGCATACGGATGGATTCTTCCATCAACTTCTGCGCTTCTTCAATATTGCCAGCCGCCATTAATTGTTTGTATTCTTCTTGGCCAATCAGGCTGGTAGATTCATACGCAGTGCGGAACAGCAGGTAAGTCATGTGCTGTGCATATTGCTTGAATTGCAGCAGAATCTTCGGTAGGTCACCTTGGAAGTAACGTGGCTTGTTGACCGTTGAATAGTCGAACATCGACTTATAGGTTAGCTTCTTTGCTTGCTCAACAGCATCCTTGAAGTTACCACCGTTCTTCTTGTACGCTAAATCGAAAGCAGCCATGACCGTAACTTCGCGGTTGAAGCGCTCCGCCTTGTGGAAGGGGAACGAAGCGAAGGTCATAATCTTGTGCCAGCGTCCGGTGTAGTCGTTACTAGGTTGCTCTGCCAGACCCGCGATGTCGTGAGTCATGGAGATGTCGATAACACCAGCATCCACGAATGCTTGATACGCCTTCTTCTCTACTTCGCTGAGAGCAGGACTTCTACCTACTGACGGGGTATCAAACTTACCTGCCTCGTCCTTCCAGCCAGCACCGCTAAGCATCTTCATGTACTTGGCATACGCCTGCCGAGTAGGCCCCCAACCATAGGGACCAGCAAGAACCGGATAACCAATCATCGGAACTGCCAGCATGTTTACAACCGCCGATGCAGGGGCGGTTAGGTAGGTAAGAAAGCTAAGATTAGATAGCAGGGTTGTTATCCAGTTTTGTTCAACAGGACTCAATACGTTATCTACGCGCCGTTGAACTTCATCAAGATAGTCTTTTAAAGCCCGACGGGTTGAATCTTCTTCCGCAGTGGTTGGCACACCACCCGACGAGAGGAACGCACGGGCAGCGTTAATACTGTCAAACATCTTCGGTGCGTATTCAAACCGCGCTTGCTGATACCCCAAGTGGAACATAGCGTGAGAGAAACTGCGGACCATATCCGCACTAGCACCTGGAACATTTTTACGCTGCAAGAACATATTGCGAATGCTTTGAGTTGGTAGGGTTGTAATGAACAACTCCCCAATCTCGTCTAGTAGTTTTTGTTTTTGTTCTTCCGTCGTAGTAGCACTAACGTCACCAATGACATCTTTGATCTCTTCAAACAACCTAGCATTCTGAAGAGCGGTCGAGGTCATACTTCTGGTATCGTTACCAGAAGCAAAAGATTCATTTGGGCTTGCGGCACGCGCTTTTTTCAAAGCTTCATTACGAGCAAACGCAGATTCAAACATGTAGAAATTCATGTTCTGGCCAGTTCCCTCTTTGTACCAGAAACGTCCAAAGCGCTTAAGGGGGAAATAAGGCTCAATCATTTTTTCAAACTGCTTGTTGATCTTTTTATCTGCGAGTACGCGAGCCAAGGCAGTTTCGTTGCTTTCTTTACCTGCATTTACAAGTTGCGCTGCTTCTTTAAGCAGGTCAGCTTCTATCATCCCACGAAGTTCTTCTTCGGTCTTGTCGGTGTACATCTTCTTGAACTCTGGCAGGTTCTTTTCTACGTACTCATTAGCCGCACGGTTAGCCGCTTCTTTAGAACCCAGAATGCGACGAAACTCTCGTTCAGCGGCGATACGCTTGTAGTTTTGCAAGGTGCCTTTAAAGAAGTCGCGCATTTCAACATACAGCTCTTGTGCTACAGCTCCGTCTTTCATTTTGCCAAGGGCTTCCCAATCAGCACGCAGCTTGTCATACATCTTCTTTTTGGCTTTGTCTGCCGGGGGGTTGGGGTTGGTTGGGTCAATCTGTAACGCCGTAGAGGTTTGCGTAATTACAGTTAGCGCGTCAGCAGTTGGTTGGTTTGAGGTGTATAGCTTCTGTAGCTTATCAACAATAGGCTTACCTTTTTGGATGAGCTTGTTACGGCTATCCTGCATGTCTTCAATATTTTTAATGAGTACTGAAATTTGAGGTACTTTTGTTTCAAATTTTCCAGTTAGCCGGTTGTACTCAATACCCATCATTTCTTCAAGCTGACGCAGGGTAAAGGCCCCCAAAAAGTACTTACGCGTCTGGTCCTTCATGGTGGACCAAGATTCAGATATGAGAAACTTAATATCGTCAAACGACTTGGAGTTCTTTATTTGCTCACCAATACTGCGAAGAGCACCGGGCTGTTCGTTTGAGTTGTTCTCGTAGTATCCTTTCCTTGCGGCTTGAGGCGACGCAAAGTACCCAGACATGGGGGGCGAACTCATTAACACATTGCCGTAACGCATAGTCTGGCCAAGCACATTGTCATAGCCAAACATCTTCATACAGAACTCAACAAACTTGTCCCATAACGATTTCGGGGAGCCCTTGTAATTTAGGCCCTGCAGGACCTTCTGGAACTCGTGGTTCGTAAAAGCTTCTGCAACAAATTCATTCAGGTCAGTGAAACCATATTTTTTAATGCCAGACGTAGTCTTGGCAAACTCATAGAGCTTCTTTAGCTCTTGAACAGCACGCTGCTGTTTAGCGCCGTAAAATTCTGGGTTATTGATGATATTAGTTGTAGCCGCATGAATCATTTCATGCAGGAGCGTGTAGTTCGTCAATGCACCGGGGCCGTTCTTTGGATGCAAAGAAATAGCATCTGTAACGGGGAAGTACGCACCAACAGTCCGCTCAATAACTAAAAACTTATTACGTAAATCATTGAGCAGCGGCTCCATCTCGGCTTTGATATTCTCCGGGATCTGCGGGTTTGTTTTGTCTGCCGCAAGGATCTCCCCCACGGCGTAGTACATAGCGACTAGCTTCTCATTATTTGTTGCTTTGTCATTGACCGCCATCATCTTGTTGGCATAGTCAGTAAACCTCAAAGCCCCCAACTGCCGTGCAACATAGAAGTAGTCCCGAACCATTTCTGAACCCGGCTCAAGGTAAACAGCCATGTTTTGGTCTAGTGCTTCTGTGCCAATACCAACAGAAGTCTTGAGGTTCAATGACAGTAGTTTGTTGATGAGCTGCTTTTGATACGTAGTAAGCTTGGATGTAGCGAGCATGGCGCGGAGAGCACCATTTACATCGTTTGCTCTAATTGCACGTTCCACTGCGGGGTGAAGCATCTGAGTAAGAGACCCAGTGACTTCTTCCGAGGTGCCAAAAATCTTGCGTAGGTCAAGCCCGCGTTGGTACTGCGGCGTGTAAATAGTTACCGGGTCGGGTTCAAAAATCTCTTCGGCAGGGGCATTGCGCTCCGCACGAGTAGCTGCTTCATACCCCTCACGGGTACTTGCTTCTGCTTCGGCAGTCTTATTTTTTTCTTCTCTAATCTGGTCAACCTGCGCGTCGCGCGTTGCGCGGTGCTCATAGGCACGTACATAACTATCAAACTTTTTGTTGACTGCCTCTGATGCGTTGGTAAGCAACCATTCTTGGAAGTAGGGGGCAAACTCAGCTCCTTGCCCACTAAACATCTCGTTACGCGGAGTGCCGTAAGCCATGTCAAATGCAGCGGCACGGAGGGCAGTATCAAAATCAAAACGGCGGAAGTAGTCATGCGCGGCACGTTCTGCCTTGTCTAGTTCGTTAGGAGTGTTAGTAGCCTTACTCCTTAACGCAGCTAGGGTTTTCTTTGCCTGTGTATACGCGTTTGTACCAGGAGTAATACCTACAGCCTTAAGTTGTTGTTCTGAAATAAAGTCATTGAACGCAAGCTTAAGTCTATTGACCCCGTCATAGGTCGTGATGTCTGGTAGATTGGTATACCGTTGAAGAAAATCTTTCTGCTCCTGAGCTGACATTTTGTCCACGTTATTAAACATGGGCGCCACTTCAGGGCTAACAGGCTTCAAAAACCCCTTAAAGAACTCTTTAACTAGACCTGTGTAATATGGCAGATCAGCATCATCTACCTTCAGGTCTTCATACATATCACGGATTGCACGAATAATACCTCGCTCACCCGACACCGCGTTTCGTTGCTTCTTTTGCTCGGTCTCTGAAGGAGAACTAGGTTGGAACGCCGAAAGGAACCGCTCAAGCGGTGCAGCACTAACATCCGTAACCAACTGCTCGATTTGCTGGGTAGGCTCTACTATCGGGATATTAGGTGTAGCTCTCTGTTCTGCTTCGACAGGGGCGCCTAAATCGAGCCCAATCTGCGGAGCTTCTGCAGAAGTAGTAGGTGGCAGTGCCGTACGTTCGCTGGGGGCGACAGGTTCACCCAAACCCAAACCCATCTGCTCTTCGCCCATAGCCGCTTGGGGGCTGGGCATTTTTTGTGCGGGTGTAGGCGCAGGGGGGGTTGCGGGGGCTCTCTGTCTTTGCAGGCGCGCTTCTAGCTGATCTTGTTGCTCAGCGATGTCTAACTGCAGATCGTCAATTTCTTGCAAGCGAGTTTGAACTTGCTCGTTTTGCTCTTGATTTAAGAGCCCCTTTCGCTCTGTCTCAAGTTGGTCGTACTGACTCTGCAGTGTCTGCATAGACGGAAACGCAGCTTCTGACAGTTCATCTAGATATGCCTCTTCCGCCTCTTCATAAGCATTCTTGCCCGTAGGGGCTTTGTTTGCTTCCTCTTCGCGGCTATCGTGACTGGGAAAC
>OGWD01000008.1_pt1 | contig 28993 bp, 35 predicted proteins | sample 1575981 | NCBI WGS metagenome assembly OGWD01 (sample SAMN07581555, study PRJEB24739) | freshwater metagenome | place: Singapore | collected 2015-04
ATACCCGTAACGGTGGATTTGGTAGCACAGGAGTCGGCACATGAACTGGATATTTGTCTATCAGTCTAACTACTACAAAGACTATATACTTTGGAGGAGTTACAATGGCAAAACGCATTCAGTCAAGAGTTTATCGTAAAATATACGAAGACTATCACGGTATCAAAATCCCAAAGGGATGCCATATACACCACATTGATGGAGACAGATCAAACAACCATCCGCAAAACTTGAAACTATTAACCCCCGAAGAACATTACAAAATACACTTGCATCAGGGTGATTCGGTTGCTTATCGTGGTAAATTCATACAGGGAGCAAGTTCCGCAGGAAAAATTGGTGGATCAGTTAGAAGTGAACGAAAGATAAAAGCCTGTTCCGAAAACTTGAAACGAGGAAGACGGGGGGATTTGGGCACACAAGCATCTATTGAATCAAGACGAAAAAACAAGACATTCTTCTTTTCGGATGAATATCAAAAATCACTACATTGTAAAATGAAAAACGGAGCATTTGGGCCATACAGCGAGGCTCATATAAATGCCATGCGTGAAATGGGAAAATCCAAAGGCAAACGACCAATATTTGAAAACAAGATTTGGAACAGTTCATACGAAGCAAGCATTGATACAGGTTTACCAGCAAGCACGATACGGTATCGTTGCAGAAACAATACTTTAGGATGGAGATATGACCATGAGTGATAGCAGAATGACCCGCGATGAACTTCTTGCCTTCCATGCAGACCTATGCAAGCAAGCAAGGGATTTGATGAATCTAAAAAATAGAGACTATGCTGGAAATGAAGGTGTTGAACCTTTTGCAAATTTTACTCGCGTGGAAGCAATGGGAATTTGCAAGACGGAGGCTGGTATGCTTGTGCGGTTAACTGACAAGATGAGCCGCCTGTCTTCGTTCATTCACGCAGGCAAGATGAATGTGCAGGACGAATCGTTCATGGACACCTGTGTGGATGTCATCAACTACATGGTGCTTCTTGCGGCGTATCTAAAGGACAAAGACACCAAGTGAGCACCAATCCCAACATTCCCCCGTTGGAATGTTTTGTTCGTGGTGAGTATCTACGAAACTTGGAAGACTCTCACGGAACGGTTTTCCCGTGCTTGGTGTTTGGGTTCACCTCCATACCGTCTCGTGTGCCCCTGTTCCACTTCCTGATGGAAGACGGTGGGCTGTGGTGGCGGATGCCTGTGTCGGCATTCTGTTGGAAGCGAGACGCTGCTCCCATGCCACTAGACGAGTTGGTGCTGTGGGACTGCTTTTCGTATCACGCAAGTGTCACGGTGTTCTCGGTGCTACGCAACAAGCGGATGCAATACACCTCTCGGCGTGGTGTGGTTTACGGTGGGGAATACCTGCTCACCATAGACTGGGTGGCAGGCGACCCTAATACTTTAAACACAGGCCTTTCAGAAGAACCTGGTCAGCACAAGTGCGGACACTTCATTAAATTAGACAACGGAAATTACGCAATTCAACCCAACAACCGCGTCCGCCTGCACGACCCGTCGTTTACAATTAAAAATCCACAGGCTATTCCACAACGAAAATTAAATAGTCATGTGTGGACAGTTGAAAATAACCCCAAGTGGCTTTTAGAAAATAGCGACGCATACAATTATAATATTGAACAGTCCGAATAACGGGTTGACATACGCACAGACTGTGGTATATTAGGGGCATGATTCGACACCTCGGCTACGCCTGCCAAAATTTGTCTCTTGCACAGGGACGCAAAGCGAAGAATCGGTTGCTCACCGACCGTACTCTTCGTATGGACAGGTTTACCCTTGAGCGTGTGGGTGAACTCGCCGTTCGCAATACCGAAGACCTTTTGCCTATTCTGCAATGGAATGCCGCAAATGGAATTCGGTTCTTCCGTATTGGGAGCGGTGTGTTTCCGTTCATGGAACATCCCACCTTGAAGTATACCCTGCACGACCTAGCACTCCACCACTACGAAGCCATTACCGCAAACCTTGCTGCCGCAGGTCGCTACGCCAAGAGCGAAGGCATGAGGCTGTCGTGCCACCCTGGCCCATACACCTGTTTGGCTTCTCCCGATCACGATGTGGCAGACAAGAGCATTCTGTGCCTAGAGATGCACTCTCTGCTTGCAGACCTGTTGGGATATGGTGACGAGTTTGCCATCAATATCCATGTGGGTGGCACTTACGGTGAGAAGACTGATGCGGCTAAACGATTCGTGGACAGGTTCCGCGAGTGTTCGCCCCGTGTGCAGGCTCGCCTAACGGTGGAGAACGACGACAAGGCTTCCATGTGGAGCATGAGCGACCTGTATGAAATCCTGTGGTCGCGTTGTGACCGCTTGAAGTTGGTGTTGGATGTGCATCACCACCGATTCTGTCAGCGTGAAAGTTTGGAAGACGCTGCCAAAATGGCATTCGATACTTGGGACGGGTTCTGTGAAATTCCTAAAGTGCATTATTCAGAATCTCGTGACGGTGCTCGTCCTCAAGCCCACTCGGACTACATAAAGGGAGAGATACCTGTTCTCGACATCGTGCGTGAATACGATGTCATGCTTGAAGCCAAAGCAAAAGATTTGGCACTACTTGAATGCCGTGAAAGGATTTGCCATGCGTAATAGTTCTGTGAAGATTGTGGTGCTTTCTGATGGAGAGACTTTTGAACTCTTGGAGAACTGCGAAGTTGTGACTCTGCCTGATACCGTTGATGCAGGCAGCACCGATGCGATTGAAGAGTATCTGAAGAGTAGAAAGACTCGATGAAACGGTTGTTTCGTTATTCAGGAAACAAATCCAAACTGTTGGGTTTGTATCGTCCTGTTCCCAAAGGTGTGACCCGATTGGTTGAACCGTATTTGGGTTCAGGTGCGTTTATGTTGAACTCCCATTTACCGGGAGTTGGTTATGAAATAAACGCACACCTGTGTGCCATGTGGAAGTGGCTACAGCAGACCTCCGCAAACGAACTGTACGAATTGGATGCTCTTGTGAGGGAGTGGAAAAGCAAAACTGAAAAGCCAGATGTCAAGGACATGAACCTTGATCTTGGGCCACAAACTTATGTTCGGGTAAACTGCTGCTCGGTGGTTGTTGGTCAATTAAGTTCTTGGAAAATTTATCCACAGAACAATCTGCCTATAGAAGAAACCGTGAAGTGCATCCCCCGTCTGAAAGATATTGAAATATTCAATGCACGAGGCGAAACCCATGTCGTGCAGGACGGGGACTTGCTTTTTGTTGACCCTCCGTATGTGGGAACTGTTGGAAACTATTTGGAAAAGGGAAAGCAAACCAAGCAGATAGAAAAAGAATACGATCCTCAAGACACCATCAAATTTCTTGAAGGTGTTCGGTGTCCTGTTATTTTTACATACGGTTCCAACGCAAAAGAACTGTTTCCACAATACGAGTGGGAAATTGTAAAGGTTGTCAAGGTTCCAAACATGAGAAAAGGTGGAACAGTTGACAGAAACGAAATGGTAGCGTATATTAACTTCTAAAGGATTCTCCTGTGATTTCTGCATTGATTGCGACTGCTGCTCTTGCTGTTCCGCCCGCTGTTCCCACAGACCGCCTGTTGGATGCCATGTACACCGTTGAATCGGGGCGTGGCAAGAATCTCATTGGTGACGGTGGCAAGGCGATTGGCCCTTATCAGATTTGGTACTCGTATTGGCAGGACGCTGTGGAATACGACCCGTCTATCGGTGGCTCGTACCGTGACTGCATGGACAAGGCGTACTCTAAACGGATTGTGTGGGCGTATTGGTGTCGCTACGCTCCGAAGGGTGCAAGCGTGGAGCAGTTGGCTCGTATCCATAACGGTGGACCAAAGGGACACAAGAACTCCAAGACGGTTGGGTATTGGGGCAAGATTCGGAAAGCACTAAAGTGACCATGTAATGAATTCTGAAACAGAAAACCCGTGTCTGCGGGAATACAACAAAGACCACTGTTGGCAATACGATATTCGTCTCCGCAACCGTGAAGACGACCTGAAAGCCGCAGGACTAACCGAAGATGCTGCACAGGCACTTCGGGTTTCTGATTTTGTATTCCGCCCACTCAACTCTCCTGAAGAACGGACTGAAGCAGTGGCGTTCATCAAGCGGCACGAGTGGTTGGGTAATCTGTCACAGTACACTACTCATTGGTTTGGTGCGTACTACCATGACCCAAATCAAGGCTTGGTGGGCAAGGACATCATGGCAGGAGTCATCCTGATGAACATGCCCAACGCATTTTCTAAACTGTTGGGCGAAGACACCAAGACTCTAGAGCGATTGGTTAGTCGGGGTGCGTGTGTGTCGTGGAGTCCCAAGAATCTTGCAAGTTCATTCCTGATGTGGTGCTGCGGGTGGATGGTGAAGAATACACCGTATCGCCTGTTTACCGCGTACTCTGACCCCACCGCAAAAGAGTTGGGAACCATCTACCAAGCGTGTAACTGGTACTACTTGGGGCAAGAGTCGGGAACCACCACACGGTACATCAATCCGTACACAGGCAAGGTTGTGAGTGACCGCTTCTTCCGTGTGCGTAGTGCGTACAAGAAATACGCCAAAGAGTTGGGCATCAAGTGGCAACGGGATTGGAATAATGACCAGCGTATGCTATGGGAGAATGTGCCTGCGGAAGTGGAAGCACAACTCCGTGCACACAGCAAAAAGAAGCAGAGCGAGTCTCAAAAGATTCAGATGCCCAGCAAACACAAGTACGCTTTTGTGTTGGGTGCAACCAAAGCCGAAACCAAAAAGTTGAGACGGGAGTTTGAAGAGCGAAATCCACCCAAGCCGTATCCCAAAGAAAGGGGCAAGTGATGGGAACTAATAATCTTCGGGGAAAGAGATTGATTTATGGGATTGGGATCAATGATGTCGATGCCCCCACAAATTGGATGGAGAATGGAAAGAAGGTGACGGACCCTTACTATAGTATTTGGGGAAATCTTATTAGACGCTGCTACAACCCAACCCAACAAAAACGAAAACCCACCTATATCGGGGTCACCGTGCATTCCGATTGGCACAGATTTTCAAAATTCAAGGAGTGGGTAGACAACCAACCACAGAAGGATTGGCGGGATTTGTATATTGACAAAGACCTGCGAGTGAAGGGAAACAAAGTCTACGGCCCTGATACCTGCTGCTTTCTTACACATCAGGAAAACATTATCTTCAGACCGTCTATTTTTCCGTTAGGGCACTGTCGTTATAGAAAAGATTGTCCAAAAACTCCTTGGGAATCTGTATATGGTAGGCATTTCGTCCTTTACACAACCAAAGAGGAAGCAGAGGTAGTGGCAGGCAGGGAGTCAATGAGAAGGATCATGGAGGTAGTCAACGCCAACCCCCACCAGTTCATCCGAGAGGCTATGATGAGATGGGTAGACGAGTGGAATCAGGAACTACTGTTGCGTGAATCAGCATTTCAAAAACTTGGAGAACAAAATAATGGAACCCTACAAGACCACCTCTGCTGATAGCACAGCAGACACAAACAAGCCGTTTGGATATTCGTACTACTTGGACATGTACAGTTGCCGCGTTGGAGCAGCCGATGACTTGGAACTCCACTACCGTTTTCTTGAGCGGGTTGTGGACAAGATCGGCATGACCCGCATGAGCCAACCTGTAGTGATGCACGGGCCAACACAGAACGGACGGGAATTGTATCCTGACAAGGCAGGCGTTAGTGGTTGGGTTCCGCTGATTGAAAGCGGCATTCAGATTCACTCAATGGAGCCAAAGCGGTTCATTACTCTTGATGTGTATTCGTGCAACCGATTTGACAAAGACATCATTCTACAGTATGCTAGGGAGTGCTTTGGGTTTGAGTGGCACGAAGAGCAATTCTTTACTCGTGGAACCAAGTACGGAGACATTTAATGCCTTCACATCAAATAATTCTCGGAGACTGTATTGCAGGCATGAAGACTCTGCCTGATGGTTGTGTCCACACGGTCATTACATCACCACCGTACTACGGGTTGCGTGACTACGACGGAGGAGACGCAGAAATCGGCGGTGAAGAAACTCCCGAGCAGTATGTGCAGAAGATGGTAGAGGTGTTCCGTGAGGCTCGTCGCATCCTGCGAGACGACGGAACCCTGTGGCTGAATCTTGGTGACTCGTATGCCACCACAAGCGGAGGCATGGAGCAGTTGCGTAAGATGGGTGGAGACACCCCTGCATACGGCAAGATAAAGTACGCTGACGGCTACAAGGGTGTGTCACAAAAGGGAAAAGCAGGAGCCAAAAAGAGTGGTCTGAAGCACAAGGATTTGATTGGGATTCCGTGGCGGGTTGCTCTTGCACTCCAAGCAGACGGGTGGTATCTGCGTCAAGACATTATTTGGAACAAGCCCAATCCTATGCCTGAAAGCGTGACAGACAGGTGTACCCGTTCGCATGAGTACATCTTCATGTTGACCAAGCAGCCCAAGTACTACTACGATCACGAAGCAGTCAAGGAAGCCGCTGTGGGCAAGCCTCATGCACCGGGCAACAAGAATCGCACACAACCCGAAGACAAGGGTGCTCGTGACCCTGCACTTGAACCTGACCGCGTGTGGGCAGCAGACGGCAAGCGGAACAAGCGTTCGGTGTGGACAGTCACAACCAAAGCGTACAAGGGTGCACACTTCGCTACCTACCCAAAGGATTTGATTGAACCGTGTGTCTTGGCGGGTAGCAGCGAACACGGATGCTGCTCAAAGTGTGGTGCACCATATAAACAAGTTGTAAACCATCCGGGAAATCCGGCTGGAATACTTGGTCACAAAGGAATCCCAAATACTTCAAACACTATGGGGTCATCTTCAAAGAAAGGAAAGCCCATCGTGCATACTGAAAACGGAGTAAGATTGAAGAAGGGTCATAATCCAACACAATACTCAAAATCAGAACCAACCGATGAATGGATTCCGACTTGCACTTGTGAAAACGCTAGTGTTGTTCCATGCACCGTATTCGACCCGTTCACAGGCAGCGGCACAACGGCTGTGGTTGCACTAAACCACGGACGAAACTACATCGGCACAGAACTCAACTCTGAATATGTGAAACTAGCGGAAGCACGGATCTCTGAAGAAGTCCCGAATACTTTAGAAGGGGTGTTGGAATAACATTATATTTTTTTCTTATAAAGGATAGAACATGATAAAAAAAGAACCATACAAGAAATATATTTTAGATAAAAACAACCCACCAACTAATGGATTGAGAGTATCCTTCCCTACAAAAAATGGAATAAGAAAAATAAGAGAAGAAGCGAGCAAGAGAGGAGTACAGAATGTAAAATCTACTTACTACGGTCATTATGTATCGGTAATTCCTCCACATCTAGTAACAGAAGAATTCGTAAAATGGCTAAATCATCATCAAGCAATAAGAGAAGAACTACCAATACCAATAAGTGAATTGTTTATACGAGAAGAAAAGAAAGAATCAGAACCCATAAATGTTGATAAGAATAAATGGGCAAGTTGGGCAAAAAAACTATGAAACAAAAACTAAAGCCAATCGGAAAATGGGTACTGGTCGCAACCAAACTCGGCGGGCAGAAGACCACCGAAGCAGGAATCATTTATACTGAAAAGGTTACTTGTAAAATGGTTTGGGGAGATGTTGTAGATATTGGTCCTGATCTCACCGAAGACATCAAAATAGGCGACAAGGTGATGTGGGACTTGACAAAGAACCTTGGTCACGGGTATGATGGCAAGGACTTGGTTCATCAGGATTGGATCGCAATGGTGGAGAGATAATGGACTTCTATACAAGCGTTGACCTTCGTGGCAAGAATGTGCTGTATCGCGGATGGCGTAATGGCATCCGTGTGCATGAGGCTATCCCATTTTGCCCAACGCTGTATATCAAATCCAAAGAACCCACAGGACTCACAACCATCTACGGCACTCCTGTTGAACCTGTTCAGTTTGAAACAGTTCACGAGGCTCGGCAGTTTATTGACCAATACAAAGATGTAAGCAACTTTGAGATATACGGCAATACCAGTTTCGTATATCAGTACTTGTATAAGGAGTTTCCACACGAAGTGGACTACGATTTCTCCCGTCTGCGTGTGGCGTACCTAGACATTGAGACTTCGTGTGACGGCGGATTCCCGTCTCCTGATTCGCCAACCGAACGCATCATTGCTATTACCCTGACTGTGGGCAGCAAGACCTATGTGCTTGGGCTTGGAGACTTTACTCTCCAAGGCGTGAAAGCGGAATGCTTTGCGGACGAGGAAGCCCTGCTCCGACGCTTCGTAGAGATTTGGAAGCACGAAGACCCCGATATTGTGACAGGGTGGAACATCCGCTTCTTTGATATTCCGTACATGGTGGCTCGCATGAATGCCATCGCGGACGAGTGGGCTAATGCCTTGTCCCCGTGGGGGCGGTTGCGTGAAACCACCGTGAACCGAATGGGACGCGATCAGCGGGTATTCACCATTGCAGGCGTGTCTGTGCTTGACTACTTGGAACTGTACATGAAGTTCACCTATGTGAAGCAGGAGTCGTATTCTCTAAACCATATCTGTTCGGTGGAGTTGGGTGAAGAAAAGGTTTCGTATAGCGAATACAACACTCTTCAGGATTTCTACACACAGAACTTTCAAAAGTTCATGGAGTACAACTACAAGGATGTGGAACTGGTTGCCAAACTGGAAGAGAAACTGAAACTGCTTGATCTAGCCGTAGCCCTTGCGTATTCGGCTCGCGTAAACTTTGAGGATGTGTTTTCTCAAGTTCGTACATGGGATGCAATTATTCACCATCACCTGATGAGCAAGGGCATGGTGGTTCCGCAGAAGCGTGAAGCAGAGAAGAAGGAGCAATACGCGGGTGCGTATGTGAAAGACCCGCTGGTGGGAATGCACGATTGGGTGGTGAGTTTCGACTTGAACTCACTCTACCCACATCTCATAATCCAATACAATATTTCACCTGAAACCAAAGACTCTAATCCTGTATGGAAGCGAAACCTCATTTCTCCTGATTCCATCTTGAGTAGAAATCGTGGGGAACCTGTCAAGACATTCATTGATCCTGCGGAGTATTTGAATGACGGCAAGCGAAGCAACCTGTCTATTGCTGCCAACGGCGTAGCGTTCCGAAAGGATCGTCACGGCTTCCTGCCTGAACTCATGGAAAAGATGTATGAGGAACGCAAGCGGTTCAAGGGGCTGATGTTGGACAAGCAGAAAGAGTTGGAAGCACTCCCCGCTGACGCTCCCGCAAGCAAGCGGAAAGCCATTGAATACGACATCTCCAAGTACAAGAACTTTCAGATGGTGCGAAAGATTCAGTTGAACTCTGCTTATGGGGCCATAGGAAATGAACACTTCCGGTTTTTTGATGTGGCACTTGCAGAGGCTATCACCCTGTCAGGGCAGTTGAGCATTCAATGGATTGGTCAAGCCCTGAATCGTTATCTGAATAAACTGTTCAAGACCGAAGGGCAAGACTATGTGATTGCAAGCGACACCGACTCTGTGTATCTGCGGTTGGGTGAAGCAGTCAAGCAGTCGTTCAAGGGCGAACACGATCCTGAAAAGGTTGTGGACTTCTTGGACAAGTTCTGTGAGCGGTTGCTCCAACCGTTCATCGACAAGGAGTTTGCTCTGCTTGCCAATGTGATGAATGCGTATGCCAACAAGATGTTCATGGGACGAGAAGTGATTGCACAGAAGGGCGTGTGGACTGCCAAGAAGCGGTACATGCTTTCGGTATGGAACAGCGAAGGCGTTCAGTACAAGACTCCCAAGTTCAAAATCATGGGTATTGAAACCACTCGCTCCAGCACTCCTGCGTGGGTGCGTAAAGTTCTAAAGAAATCCATTGAAATGGTGCTGCTAAAGGACGAGTCTACCCTACAGGAATTTGTGAAATCAACCCGTGAAGAATTCAAAGCCTTGCCTCCTGAATCAATGGCATTTCCGCGATCAGTAAACGGAATGTCTGAATATCGTGACCCCCAAGCGGTATATCGCAAATCCACACCTATTGCGGTCAAGGCAGCACTGCTCCACAACCACTTGGTGCGGGGCAAGAAGTTAAATAAGAAGTACAGGATTATTGGCGAGGGAGAAAAGATTAAGTTCATCTATTTGCGAACTCCTAATCCGCTTCACGAGCATGTGATTGGGTTCACAACCACTCTCCCTGAAGAATTTGAACTTCACAAATATGTGGATTGGGAAATGCAATTTGATAAAGCATTTATTGAACCACTCCGCAGTATTACAAATGCTGTGGGATGGAAAACAGAGTATGAGAATACTTTAGAGTCACTTTTCGTTTGAGTCGAGCATAGATACAGTAACCCCTTACAATGGAGATACAAAATGGCAACAATGATTTTGAAGATGCGTAGTGGCGAAGAGATTATTGCAAAGGTGACTGAAAAGTTCACAGGTGAAAACATTAGCGGATATCATCTAAAGAATCCGTGCATGTTGATTCCTGTTCCCGGTCGTAACGGTCAGGGTGCAAGCCTTGCCATCGTGCCGTGGATGGCTTCAGTCAAGCAGGATCAGGGCTTTGAGATTCCCAAGGATGCCGTGCTGTTTACCGCAGAGCCAATGGACGATCTAGCCAACGAGTTCAGCACCGCTTTTGGTTCAGGACTCGTCGTTCCCACCAAGGAGATGGCGGTTCCCTCGCTCAAGTTGACCACTTGAGATGGCAATTCTTGAATTAAATAAGCAGTACATTTGCAACCTCCTTCGTGAGAGGAAGGAGTGGTTGCAAAATGAAGTAAAGAGATTGATGCTTGACAAAGCGTCGTCTTCGGTTATGATTGAGCAGTACATCCGTGAGATGGAAACCATTGACACACAGCGAAAGGCATTAGGCAAATGAATCTAAAGGAAATTCTGAAGGCATCAGGCAACAAGTACGGCAAGATCGCTATTGAAGGTTTGGACGGCAGCGATACCCAATCGTATATCTCCACAGGCTCGTATTCGTTCAACGCTCTTGTGAGTGGTTCTCTGTATGGCGGTCTGCCTGACAACAAGATCATTGCACTTGCAGGCGAGCAAGCCACAGGCAAGACCTACTTTGCACTCAATGTGGTTCGTGAGTTCCTGAATGCAGACGAGAAGAACATGGTTCTGTACTTTGATTCAGAGCAAGCAGTTACAAGCGAGATGTTGGATTCTCGTGGAATTGACCGCGAGCGAGTTGCTGTTCTGCCTGTTGCAACGGTGGAAGAGTTCCGCCACCAGTGCATTTCGGCTATTGACAAGTATTTGGAAACCGACGAAGCCAAGCGTCCTCGCATGATGATTGTGTTGGACTCGTTGGGCATGTTGAGCACCGAAAAGGAAATGAACGACACCGCAGAAGGCAAGAACACCCGTGACATGACCCGTGCACAGGTTGTGAAGGCAGCGTTTCGCGTCCTTACCATCAAGTTGGGACACGCTCGCATTCCCATGATTATGACCAATCACACCTACGATGTGGTGGGTGCGTATGTGCCAACCAAGGAGATGGGTGGCGGTGCAGGGCTGAAGTACGCTGCGTCCACTATCATCTACCTGTCCAAGAAGAAGGACAAGGTGGACAACGAGGTTGTGGGCAACATCATCCATTGCAAGACCTACAAGAGTCGCAAGACCAAGGAAAACAAGATGGTGGATGTCCAGTTGAACTTTGACACAGGGCTGAATCCGTATTACGGGCTGTTGGATATTGCCATCAAGTACGATATCTTCAAGAAGGTGTCTACCAAGGTGGATGTGGGCGGTGGAAAGACTGCGTTTGAGTCTCAAATCATCAAGAACCCTGAAAAGTATTTCACTAAAGAAGTCATGGATCGTCTTGAGGTTGCTGTGCAGAAGGAGTTCTGTTACGGCAAGGACGAGCAGACTCCAACTGAAGATTCAGAAGATGAGACTTGATGTTGGGCTTGAACTAAACAAAATCCATCAAGGGAACTGTCTGGATGTTATGCGTTCTTTTCCAGACGATTCTGTTGATTTGATTGTGACATCTCCTCCATATAATAACTGGAGAAATCGCAGAACTCAAGCAAAGAGAAAAGACTATTGGAAAAGAACAAACATTGTTTATGATGTTTGTGAAGACAAACAAGAAGATTCTGTTTACGAAAACGAGCAGATTCAAGTAATAAATGAGATGATTCGTATCCTGAAACCCACAGGAACAATCTGTTACAATCACAAAGACAGAATATTCAATTTCACAGTAAAAAGTCCTCTTGAGTGGATTATTAAAACCAACGCAGTCTATCGCCAAAGAATCACATGGGATAGATGTGGAATGCAAGCATATAATCCTGTTCGCTTCTATAGAGTTGAAGAAGACATTTACATTCTTGGCAAACAAGCCAAAGGATTTACATGGAACAAAGAAGCAGCAAAATATTTGAGTGTTTGGAGAATACCACCCAACAAAAATATTTACGGGCATAACGCCACATTCCCTGAAGAGTTAGTAAAGCGGTGTGTTCTTGCATTTACTGAAAAAGATGGTATAGTGTTAGACCCATACAACGGAACAGGAACCACAACCAAAGTTGCAAAAGATATGGGAAGGCAGTATATTGGTATTGATGTCTCAAAGAAGTATAACGAGACAGCAGAAAAGAGGATGAATGAGCACGATTGAACAAACCGTTATTGCTGGTCTGTTGAACAACGACGAGTTCTGCAAGAAGGCTGTGCCATTTCTTCAGGAAGAGTATTTCGCCAATCGTCCTGATCGTGCGGTGTTCCGTGAGATCAAGGGATTCATTGAGAAGTATAAGGGGGTTCCCTCCAAGGAAGCCCTCCTTATCTCTTTGGAAGGCGACAAGGCTCTCACCGAAGACGAAATCAAGCGGTGCAGAGAAACGGTGGACGCTGTGTGTCGTGGCGAGAAGCAGGATACCCAATGGCTGTTGGACACCACAGAGAAGTTCTGCAAGGACAAAGCCATCTACAATGCAATTCTTGAATCCATTCACATTATTGACGGCAAGGACAAGGTGCGAACCCCCAATGCCTTGCCTGACATTTTGAGCAAGGCACTCGCAGTTTCGTTTGATACAAATATTGGTCACGATTACCTTGAGAACTACGAGTCCCGATACGAAGTGCTCCACCGTGAAGAGGACAAGATTCCGTTTGACTTGGAGATGTTCAACCTTATCACCAAGGGCGGTGTGGCTCCCAAGACTTTCAATGTGATTATGGCAGGCACGGGCGTAGGCAAGTCTCTGTTCATGTGCCACCATGCTGCGTGTTGCCTCATGCAGAACAAGAATGTGCTGTATATCACGCTTGAAATGGCTGAAGAGCGTATTGCAGAACGCATTGACGCAAACATCATGGACATCACAATGGACGAACTCCATGACTTGCCGTTGGACATGTATGAAAAGCGGCTGCAAGCGTCAACTCGTGGTGTGAACGGCAAACTCATCATCAAGGAGTATCCCACTTCGGTGGCTAATGCCAACCACTTCCGTGTGCTCATGGATGAACTCAAACTAAAGAAGGGCTTTGTGCCTGACATTGTGTTTGTGGATTACATCAACATCTGCTCGTCGGCTCGTCTCAAGAGCGGTGGCAACAATGTGAACTCTTACAGTTACATCAAGGCTATTGCGGAGGAGTTGCGTGGGCTTGCAATGGAACGGAATGTGCCCCTGTTCACAGCCACACAGGTGAACCGTTCAGGATACTCGTCCACCGATGTGGAACTCACCGATACTTCAGAGTCGTTTGGTCTGCCCCATACCGCAGACTTCATGGCAGCACTCATCACAACTGAAGAATTGGAAAAGGCAGGGCAGATCATGGTGAAGCAGTTGAAGAACCGCTACAACACCAAGGCTGCAAACAAGAAGTTTATTGTGGGCTTGAACTACGCCAAGATGAAGTTCTATGATGTGAAGAAGGAAGAGTTTGAAGACCTGACTGATGCCAAGAGCACAGGCGAGGAAGGCTTTGGCAGCGGCTACGGCAAGCGGGAATTTACTCGAAAGTTCGGTAAGCCAGACACTTCAAACTGGACGATATAAATGCTACTGACTTCAGATGATTTTTTGGAACACTTTCGTTTGCAGAACATTTCTTATGAAGAGTTTTGCCAGAGACTGTCCGTGCTTGACATATCTGACAAGTCTGGTCAGTTTGCCGTGCGTAGCGGGATAGATGATTTCGTGGAAAGGGTTTCCAAGAAGGATGATCGGAAATCAAGGATAGACCATTACAAAAGGATAATGTATCGGCTGCTTGTCACTGATGCGCGATCTGTGCTTCTGTGGTGGTATGATAAATACCTATCCATCAAAAATCCAATATCCCATTATTTCTCTGTGCCTGCTTCGCTGCCAAACGGAGAAATCTACGACGGCAGACACAAGAGCGCATACGGAAGAATATGCAAAAACATAAACTTCTCTGAGTTCTACAGCACCAAGAAACTTTACGAAAATGACAGTGAATACTGCTTGGGACTAATGAAGGCAGCATTTGAGGACTACAAGATACGAAACAGCATGGTTTGCCCTGCGTTTTTTGATCATGTGTGCAGCACCACAGACAACTACGATCAGTTTTGGGCAGATTTTATGATGGGTGCAAACAAGCCAACGGTGTTCAATCCTGTGGTGTATCGCTCAATAGTGGACACCCTTTTTTCGGGAGATGTTCTTTTTGCGCCTGTGATGGGTTGGAATGCGTATCAGTTGGCATTCTACGAGACACGCTTCTCCAAGTTCATTTCAACAGATGTCATACCATCGGTGATAGAGAACGGAAATAAACTGCATTCTCTGTATACAGAAAATGAAAAGTTTTCGTTGATGCAGAGCAACAAGAGCATTGACCTGTATCTGTGTCCAAGTGAAGATTTGAAGAATACCGACTTTTTGCACAAATATGAGGGATGTGTTGATGGAATACTGTTCAGCCCTCCATATTTTGATCTTGAACTGTATCAAGGAGAAGACCAAAGCGCGGTTCGCTACAAAAACTACAGCGAGTGGTTGATTAGGTATTGGGAAGAGACTATCCTTCTGTGCTCACAGTCAATGAAAGCAGGAGCAAAAATGGCATATGTGATTAGCAACTACACCAATTCCGCGAAAGAGATTGTCAGCATAAGTGAAGACACATCAGCGGTTGCATCGCGGCATCTCAGGTTGATTGACAGGAAGAGGTTGAAGTGGAGTGCAATAGGAGGTTCACGACAAGCAAAGAAGACACGAAACGGCAACTACGAGGACATTTGGGTATACGAGAAGGCATAGTATGTCGGCATTTATCGACAAGAAATACATCAACTTGGTGTCTCCCCAACTTGACCGCTTCAAGTGGAAAGGTGAAAACCTTGCAAATTGCCGATGCCCCTTGTGCGGCGACTCACAGCGCAACAAGAACAAGGCACGTGGTTTCTTTTTCCCCAAGAAGAACGACTACTTCTACAAGTGCCACAACTGCGGTATTGGTCACACCATGTACAAGTTCTTGGAGATTGTGGCTCCTGTGCTGTGTCGTGAGTACGCACTAGAGCGATGGCGTGGTGGCGAAAACGGACACTCCAACTACACCAAACCTGATGAGACGGTGATTGCACGACAGGCAATAAAGATAAGTCTTCCGCGTATTTCAGAATTAGACGCAGACCACGCTGCTCGCAAATATTGTGAAGGGCGACTACTACCACACACCGACCGTCTATATTTTAGTGATTCGTTTGGTGACTGGGTGCGAGGCATTGATCCTACATATTCTACCGTCCCAAATGACGAGCGTATCGTCATCCCGTTCCTGAACAAGAGCGGAGAACTGTTGGGAGTGCAAGGACGAGCCATTGGTGGCTCCAAGAGTGCAATACGGTACATTACTGTGAAGTTCGCCAAGGACGGTAGAATGTTTTTTGGAGGCGACACGGTTGATTACTCACGACGAGTTTACGCTACTGAAGGCCCGCTTGACTCTTTGTTTTTGGATAATGGGATTGCTTTTGCTGGCAGCGAAGTTGGAGATGTGGTCAGGCGTTTCAATGATGTGGTTATTGTTTTGGACAACGAGCCTCGTAACCGAGAAATTGTTGAAGCCACACGAGAAGCCATTGAAGCAGGCTACCAAGTCTGCGTGTGGGGTGCTGGAATTCTAGAAAAAGATATTAACGATATGATTCTTTCAGGCAAGTCCTGCCGAGAGATTCAAGACGCGATTGATAGATACTCGTGTAGTGGAATGGAAGCCCGTCTCAAATGGAGCCAATGGAAGAAGGTGTAATATGGAACGAGAAGATCACGACGGCGGCGATGAATTCAGACACCCTGTGGTTGCATACGCTTTTGCTATTGTGGAATATCTGAAAACCACAAATCCTGAAATCTACAAGCGAGCAGTGGAATACGCAGAAGACCTGACAGGCATAGAACTTGAAGGATTTGAATTGGAAGAAGTCCAAAAGGACGAAGACGACCTAGACGAAGAGAACGATCAGAACGAAGACGAAGAATTCTACGGATAAAAAATTATGCAAACTCGTGAAACTTTTTATTCTGTGCTTAACTGCGGTCATGTGGAATATGTTGACCATATGGGCAGCGACCTTACTGTGGTGAATGCTGCTCGTGTGTCTTTCAATAAAGCCAGCGATTGGGAAGGCGAACCCCATTGGAGTGGAAACACTCCCCGAAAGTTGCAAACCCGTGACGAAAAACTAATTGCATATCTAGCCAAGCACAAGCACTGGACTCCGTTTGCCCATCCACAAATCACGCTCCGTATCAAGGCTCCCATCTTTGTGCGGACACAACTGTTCAAGCACAAGGTGGGAATGGTAGAAAATGAAGTGTCTCGTCGGTATGTCACAGACGAGCCGCAGTTCTACACCCCTGAATGGCGAGCAGCACCCACAGACGGAGCCAAGCAGGGCAGCAGCGACTTTGTGGACGATGTTCCGCTGGTAGCCGAAATGGACCAGATGTATAATCGGGTTGTGTTGGAAGCCCTTGACGCATACAACCGTCTGTTGGCTCGTGGCGTTGCTCCTGAACAAGCACGAGCGGTTCTCCCACAGGGAACCTATACAGAATGGTGGTGGACAGGTTCCCTGTCTGCGTTTGCACGAATCTACACACAACGGGTAGACGCACACGCTCAATGGGAAGTCCGCGAATACGCCCGTGCAATTTCTGAAATAGTCGCACCCCTGTTCCCCCACTCGTGGAAGGCACTAACGACACTCCCTACATAATACGATGGAACAGTTTAAACGCTTCTCAAAGCCTAAAGACTCGCCCGAGCCGCAGCCTCTACCGTTTTCGGAGGGGCGTTACGGCTTTGGTGCACAGTTCCTACTCACACACAAGGTAAAAGGCACAGATTACCGTATCGGTGACAAGTTCACCTATATTTCACAAACCGAAGCAGTAGGACACAACCCATATATTTTGAAAATTGGTGACGGCATTGGTGAGCATTGCTTTCTTGATCCAAACGGAAGAGCCGTTGTGTTGTCTGCGGATGTGGGAGTTGTGGACACCCTGTTTGAGCATGTGGTTCCGTCTCCTAAAACCGTGACCATCAGCGAAGGCGAAGAGTGGACACCTCCACCCGCACCTCCTGTTTACATTACCGAATCCCAGTTCACCGAGTTCCGCAAGGGGCTGGCTACTGTGCTTTCAGAAATTGCTGCTATTGTTCCACAGCAGGGTGAGCAGGGTATTCGTGGTGAACGGGGTGAACGGGGAGAGAAGGGTGAACGCGGTGAAACAGGATGGAACGGATGGCCAGGTGACAAGGGCGAACAAGGCGTTCAGGGCGAAAAGGGCGACAAAGGCGATAAAGGAGACACAGGTGAGCAAGGTGTTCAAGGCATTCAAGGCCCGAAGGGCGATAAAGGCGATACGGGCGAGCGTGGTGAGAAGGGCGAGCAAGGTGATCGTGGCGAGCGTGGCGAAGTTGGCCCTCGCGGTGAAGTGGGTGAAAAAGGTGCTAAAGGCGATAGAGGAGAGCCTGGAATTCCAGGTAATGAAGGAAGAGCGGGAAAAGATGGAAAGAATGGAAAAGACGGCAAAGACGGTAAAGAAGGCAAAGCAGGAAAAGCGGGCGAAAAAGGTCTAAAGGGAGACAAGGGCGACAAGGGTGATCGTGGAGAAAAGGGAGAGCAGGGCGACAGCGGACTCCTGACTGCCAAGTTCCCGCTTGTCTATGACCCTAAAGAAAAGTCTATAGAGATTGATGAAGACCGTCTCAACAAGATTCTGTCCAAGATTCTTGGTGGAGGCAAAGTGTCTGCTGCCGATATGGGTTGGCTTGCGTCCACAGGTGGTGGTGGCAAGGTTGCTATTTACCACAACGGCACAAAGATTACTCCTGATGTTCGTGGCATAGACTTTAGCGGAAACAACATTACCGTTACAAAGTCTGGTGGCAAAGTAACTGTAAGCATACAGGGTGGAATCGGTGCAACTGGCCCAACAGGTCCAGCGGGTGCAACAGGTGCAGGCGTTGCAGGCAACAATGATGTGGGTGTGATGTATCTAAAGAACAATGCCACTGCCACAACCATAACAGCCATAAACCAAAGAGCAGTTGTTGCAGGTGGCGTGACCACAGGTGAACTGTTCAACTTTCAAAAACACGCCACCACCAACTCGCTGCAATATCTTGGAGCGGGTGGCAAGTTCCATGTGGTTGCGTCGTTCAACTTTACTGTAGCCGCAAGCCAAAACACTTGCGGATTCTATGTGGGCAAGAATACAAACATCAGCAGCGGGTTGAGTGCTGACGCTGACCGCATTTCTGAATCTGAAATATACATCACTTGCCCCAACCAAAACGACGCTATTGCGGGAACGGTTCAAACGGTTTTAGACTTGAACACCAACGACCGTGTGTTCTTTATTGTTCAAAACAGGTCGGCAGCAAAAGACATTACTGTAGAGTTCTTGAAGTTTGTGGTTGTGCCGCTCACATCCGAGCGTGGAGCGACTGGTGCTACAGGCTCAACGGGACCAACTGGACCAACTGGAGCCACGGGAGCAACTGGACCAACAGGACCGCAAGGTGTAACAGGTGCATTTGGTTTCAGATATCTGTATACAGCAGTTGGAACAGGACCGTCTGCCAACAACGGAATAAGTTTTGGTTCAGGATACATGTCAGGAAATTACGCAATATCCACACCTCACAGCCTCGGTGCTAACACACTATTTTTCTCGGGAACAGACTACCACGGAGTTGACCGTTCAAATATTTACGAATTGTTTATTAGCGTTCCGTCTTCTGGTGTGGCGGCATTTAGAGGTGTTCTATATGTTCAAAGCACCGACAGAAATCTGATATCTGCGTATAGAACAGCAAGCATAGCGAGAATAGGTGCGTATAGTGGTGCTACCACATGCTATTCATTAACTTGGGCATCGGGATCAGAGGGTTCTGCTACGGGTGGTGTGTTCAACGAAGGTGAAAATTTTGCGGTTTTGTATGTGCCTGCGGGTGCGGCTGGTGCTAAAGGCGACCCTGTTGGAGACATAGACGGCGGCGTTCTAACGGTTGCTGAATAACCTAAATACCGTAGAGGAACAGTATGGCAATTGAAATTTCACTAAAGAAAAGCACAACAAATCCCACATCGGCATCAGGACTAACCCTTGCCGAGCCAGTTTTCAATTACAGCAACAACACCCTGTGGATAGGTAAAGGTAGCGGAAACTCTCCTGTGTGGGTGGGTGCAGGCGTTTGTGGTGCTTCAGGTGGAATTGCCGCAGGGTTAACCACACAACTCCCCACACACGCAGCAGTCAAAAATTACTTTGATGCTGTGTCTTCTAGTTTCTTGGGAGCAACAGTTTCGTATGTGGCAACCTTTAACGGAGCCACAGGAGCCGTAACAGGGGTTTCGTCCTTCAATGGGTTGACGGGTGCGGTTACAGGTGCGTCTCTTGGAGCCAATACTTTCACAGGGCTACAGACTCTAAACGCAGGACTCACGACATCGTTTGCCCATGTAAGCGGTGGGCTGACTGTGGGTGGAAACCTGTATGTGAATGGCAACTTGACTGTGAGCGGTGGAGTAACCACAAGCATCAGCGAGATTGTGCTGATTGAAGACAATATAATTACTCTCAATTCTAATGTGACAGGCACTCCCACAGAGAATGCTGGTGTGGAAATTGAGCGTGGGACATCCGCTAACACACAAATCCTGTGGAACGAGTCCACAGACAAGTGGACATTCACAAACAATGGAACTCTGTATTACGATATTCCAACCGATTATGTGAGTTCGTTTAATGGGCTTACAGGTGCAGTTCAGGGAGTATCATCAGCAGCAGCAGGCACAGGAATAAGCATTAGTGCTGCAACTGGTGCAATCACCATCACCAATACGGGTGTTCAGACTTTCAACGGATTGACGGGTGCGGTTACAGGCGTAACTGTTGGTGGAGCCAACACATTCACGGCTCTGAATTCTTTTGCTGTGGGAATATCTTCCAACGGTGGAACATTCTCTGCCAATACTAGATTCTTGTCAGGCATACAAACCGATTCTGTTCTTTCTACTACTGGAGCAGGTGGAACCGTTTACATAAACTCTGATTCTACTGGAAACGGTGGAAACAGTATAACTTTTATCGGTGATTGGAACAATGATGGCAACGGAATATCTATTACAGTTGATGACCAATCTGCCGCTATAAGTTTGAATGGAGCAGTCGTTTGCAACAGCACGGTTAATGCTGGTGGTTTTATCACCACAGGAGATGTTTATTTTGGTGCTGCATCTGCGTTCTTGTCTTCTCAATCCGCCACACTAGGAACCACCGCAGCCAATCAGAACATTGCAAGTGTAGAAATTAACGATGGTGGTGTGGACACGAACAGAAGCGTTGAATTCTTTGTACAGGCTTCACACTCTAGTGGATACGAAGCACTTAAAATAATTGCAATTCACGACGGAACCAACACCTACAACACCCAATACGGCTTGATTCGCACAGGCTCAAGTCTATGCTCGTCTTACACCACAACCATAACTAATGCAGGAACCGTTCTCCGTCTCCGAGCAACACCCACCAATACCAACACCACATTCAAGGTGATTGAAACCGTAATACCAGTGTAATAGAGGACTACCATGCCTGACTTTATTGTTCCATTCCAAACCACATCAGGAATTTCCGCAGAGGGTGGTATCACACTCTCTTCTAGTATAGTGGTTCCAAGTGGTTCCACACTCACAGTCAGCGGCAATTTGGTGGCTAATGGAAATGTGAATCTTGGTGATGCAACCACAGACTCTATCACAGTTGCTGGTTCATTCAACGCAAACACAGGAATCTCCGCAGCGGGAGGCACATTCTCTGCACTTACTCGTTTTACAGCAGGAATTTCTGCAAGCGGAATAACTTCTAGTTCTTATGTTCTTTCTCCAGGTGGAATAGTGGCACTAACTGGAACCACATACACATTCTTGGGTTCAGACAACGGTGAAGTATTAACCATGAACAACGCATCAGGAATAACTGCAACTGTGCCCACAGGACTCCCTGTAGGTTACAGCGTAACAGTCATACAACTAGGTGCAGGACAGGTAGGATTTACTGCGGCATCAGGAGTCACACTAAATTCTTACACTAGTCTTCTAAAAATAGCAGGACAACACGGTTCGGCATCTCTAGTATCGTATCAAACCAATGTATTCAACCTTGCGGGCAACTTGGCATGAGACATCTTCTTGGGTTTCGTGGTCACGCAAACACAACAATAGCCCCCGCTGAACTTCCTTCTGATGTTACTCCCAATGCCGTAAATTGGGCTAATGTTGGTTTTGATAGCGGAGTGGAAAAATATGTGTATTCATCACGACAGATAACAGGAATAAATCAAACCATAACATTGAAGGTGGAATATAGCAGCGATTTTACTGATTTGTATTACGCCGTAACAAATACTCAACCAGAAATTACACAAGATTACGCTGTGTTTTCTCCACCGAATGAAACTAGTAATCCTGTAATGACATACATCTTGCCTAACGGAACATTTACTGTTTCAAACAATCAATATGTTACTTTTGGGGCAGATACAGGAACACCAGGTGTTTTGGTTACTGTGAAAAATACATCCGATGGAAACGCAACCCTAGACACATTCCTAGCAGACATCACATAAGACTATGGAAACAGAACAAGAAAAAGCACAAAGACACCTGTTGTGGATGAACCATATTGCAAGCACAATTCAAAATATGCTTGCTGAATCTCAACCAAACACACAAGCAATTCTTATTCACAAAAAGGTTCTGTCTAATTTTGTAAATAGAAATTACATAGTGAATAGCGGTGTGTCTCTTGACATTTACAATCAGACCATTGATTCCGCAAATAATTTTCTAAACCAATAATAACAAAATATTTGTTCTTGTATTTTAAGTCGTCTGTGAAACAGGTAGAGGGCTACATAATCTACCAACCCTAACAATGGAGGCAAGTATGAGCAAGAGTCTTCCCACTCAGTATCAGTCGTTTATTCACCTTTCAAGATATTCTCGGTGGCTTGAGAGTGAAGGCAGACGCGAAACTTGGGAAGAAACTGTTGACCGCTACTTCCGTTTCTTTGATGAGCACTGGAACGATAAGGGTGTCAAGATTTCCAAGGCTACACGGGAAGAACTCCGTGAAGCCGTTCTGAATCTGGAAATCATGCCGTCCATGCGTTCCCTGATGACCGCAGGCGAAGCACTAAAGCGTGACAACACCGCAGGTTACAACTGCTCGTATGTGGCAGTCAACAAGGTTCGTGCGTTTGATGAAATTCTGTATGTGCTTATGTGCGGCACAGGTGTTGGCTTTTCTGTGGAGCGTCAGTATGTGGAGAAACTACCCACCATCGCAGAGCAGTTCAGCAACAGCGACACCGTGATTGTGGTCAAGGACTCCAAAGAAGGATGGGCAAAAGCGTATCGTGAACTGGTTTCCCTGCTCATCGGTGGACAGATTCCGTCGTGGGATACAAGCAAGATTCGCCCCGCAGGTGCTCGTCTCAAGACATTCGGTGGTCGTGCAAGCGGTCCTCGTCCACTAGAAGAACTGTTCCGCTTTACCGTTGACACCTTCAAGCGAGCAGCAGGACGCAAACTCACCTCTATGGAGTGCCACGACATTATTTGCAAGGTAGCCGAAGTGGTGGTTGTGGGTGGTGTGCGTCGTTCGGCTCTTATCTCTCTGTCCAATCTTACCGACGAGCGTATGCGTAATGCCAAGAGCGGTGCGTGGTGGAACGAGAATCCACAACGAGCACTTGCAAACAATAGCGTTGCATACAAGGAGAAGCCCGAGATTGGCACATTCATGGAGGAGTGGCTGTCCCTGTACAACTCCAAGAGTGGCGAGCGTGGCATCTTTAACCGTGATGCGTGTCAGAAGACTGTGGCTAAACTGGGTGAGCGTCGTGACGCATCCTACGAGTTCGGAACTAATCCTTGCTGTTTGGATGGTGATACACTAGTGGAAACAAACATGGGGCAAATGCCTCTATCTGCTGTTGTGTCTGACCCTGATGGATTCTTGGTGTATTCGTACAACACAGAAACCAATGAGATGGAATACACGGAAATTCTTTCTGGAGATATGACACGACCAAACGCGGAAATAATTGAAGTAGAAATAGAAGACGAAAACGGAGAATCACACACTCTCAGAATAACACCAGACCATCAAGTTTGGACGGAAAACAGAGGGTATGTGGACGCAGAAAAACTTACAGAAAACGATGTGGTTTGCGTTTCAACCAATTATAAATATAGTGCAGGGATTTATACCAAAGGAAACGCAAATGCTATCACAGAAAACAGTAAAAACCATAAGAGAGTGGAGAGAAAATCTACTGTCTAAAAATGGAGTAGTTAACCAAACCAGAGTTCCAAGCGAAAGACAATTGTGGGCAAAAGCAAATCCTCTTGACCCACAGGCACATAAAGAATTGGAAGATTATTATAAAAACGGAACAGGCTATAAAATTATAGCAAAAGAATTGGGAATCTCATATACAGAAACTAGAAATTTTCTACTCAAATGGACAAATACAGAGACACGAAAAGGAACATCGGTTGTAACGGATGAACTCCGAAGACGAAGAAGCGAAAATGTAAAAGGAGAAAAGAGTCCTTTCTACAATTGGGTTGAACGATTTCCAAAAAGAGCAGAAAAACAGACCAAATCTATTCAAGGATGGTATAAAAACAGAAACGGAGAACAGGTTTGGCTCAGAAGTTGTTTGGAGTTCATATACGCAAAATGGTTGGATAAAAATAAAATAGAGTGGAAATCTGAAATACAGACACTAAAAGGAAAAAACGAAACATATAGACCAGATTTTTTCATATACGAAAACGGAAAACTAGTAAAGGTCGTAGAAATAAAAGGAAACTATTTTGATAATGTAGACAACAGGTCAAAAAAAGCAAGAAGAGTTTGTAAGCGTAACGGGATAAAGTTAGAAATAATAAAAGACATTTCACCGTATCTGCTTGATGGCAGTTACTACCACAAGGAACTAAAAGAATGGAAACAAGCAAAAAAACAATTCGCGGAAAAGTAAAGCAAATCAAGAAGGTTGATGGTAGGATTGATACTTACGATATACAAACTCCCAACCAAAACTTTTTTGCGAACGGTGTTCTTGTTCACAATTCTGAAATTATTCTCCGTGACAAGGAGTTCTGCAACCTTTCAGAAGTGATTGTTCGCAAGGACGACACTCCTGAATCCCTGAAGCGTAAGGTTCGCCTTGCTGCTATTCTTGGTACATGGCAAGCCTCGCTTACCCATTTTCCGTATCTGTCTAGCGAGTGGAAGAAGAACTGCGAAGAGGAAGCACTGCTTGGTGTGTCGCTCACAGGCATTCTTGACAATCCACTCATGCGTGGACAGGGAGCAAATCTGAATGTGCTGCTTGAAACCCTGAAGGCTGATGCTGTGGCTACCAACAAGGAGTGGGCAAAAAAGATTGGCATCAATCCTGCTGCGGCTATTACTTGTGTGAAGCCAAGTGGAACCGTATCGCAACTAACCGATTCCGCAAGCGGCATCCACGCACGACACAACGAATACTACATCCGCACCGTTCGTGCTGACCGCAAAGACCCCCTGTGTCAGTTTATGATTGACAAGGGGTTCCCACACGAGCCGTGCAACATGCGTCCTGACCACACAATGGTGTTCTCGTTCCCCATGAAGGCTGTGGGTTCTGTGACCCGCAACGACATGACCGCTATTGAGCATCTAGAGTTGTGGCTCACCTATCAGCGTCACTGGTGCGAACACAAGCCTAGCATCACCGTGACTGTGCGTGAGCACGAGTGGATGGAGGTTGGTGCGTGGGTGTACAAGCACTTTGACGAGATTAGCGGTATCAGTTTCCTTCCGATGGATTTGGGAACCTATAAGCAAGCACCATATCAAGACTGCACCAAAGAACAATACGAAGCACATCTTTCAAAGATGCCAAAGGATGTTGATTGGTCTGAACTGATAAATTACGAAAAGACTGACAATACTTCAGGAACACAGAGTCTAGCATGTTCCGCAGGAGCCTGTGAACTGGTTGATATTGGAGAAAATACCAATAATCTTCCCACATTGAGATAGTTTGGTGTATAAATCATTGTAGGAAGGAACTACAATGAGAAAAATACGACAATGCTGGGAAGATAAAAAGAAACTCTGTTTGTATAAAGGAGAAAGTTGTATTGGTAAAACTTTCAATTTTTGGAAGGTGTTATCGTATCACTCAACCAAAGAAAAACCAAGCGGAAGTGCTGTGATGTGGTTGTGTGAGTGTCTAAAATGTGGCTTGAAGAAACCTTTGTGTCCATTTAATTTAATAAATTCTAAAAGCAAGAGTTGTCAAAATTGTGCGATGAAAGAACGGTCGGGCAAAAATAATTCTAATTGGAAAGGATATGAAGAAATACCATCTTCCCTCCTAACATCTCATAAAAATGGAGCAAAAACAAGAAATATAGACTTCAAAGTTTCACCAAAATATTTGATGGAAGTTTGGATGAGGCAGGACAGAAAATGTGCACTGTCTGGAGAGCCTTTGGAGATGAGAGCGAAATGCTTCAAGGGAGAAAAGGCTTGGTCAAATTCTGCTTCTTTGGACAGGATAGATTCAACTCTTGGATATGTAAAGGGAAATGTGCAGTGGGTTCACCCGATAGTGAACCTTATGAAGAATCATTTTAGCGAAGATATCTTCATAGATTTTTGTAAGAAGATTTCGGAAAGACATAAATAAACTTCGCAGGCTTGTGCCCCGCAGGAGATAGCATCTCCCGCCCGACAACCCCCGAAAGGGGGTTGTTTCTTTTATAAATACAGGACGAGGAGATTATTCAATGAGAATCAACCACAACACTTTTCGTTCGCTGAATGAGACTATCACTTTCATTCAGAATCCCACTCTACCAAAAGTGATTGATTATATCAAAACGGTAGTTAAGGGGCACAAAACGAATAAGAGTGATATTGAGTATGCAATAGAAGACCTTGAAAATGTTCAAAAGGCTTTAGAACAAATCTTGAAAACGGGAAAGATCAAGTAAAAGTCAATAAACCCCCGAAAGGGGGTTGTTTCTTTTAGAAATCTAGACATTTTTGTTTGGTGGGGTGGGCTAGATATTTGTATGCAGAGAGGCTATGTTCCATCTCTTCTGCTCGCCATCTCACTACTCTTCGGGGCATGTGACGAGGCATCGGTGTCGGTATACGACACACCACAGGATTCTCCAGCAGGGGAGTCTGTCACAACCCTCCCGTGGTTCATGGATGGATTTTCCCTGCTGGACGAGCATACAGAAGAACTTGCGGTGGGTGAATTGGTTACACGAGACGGCTGTGAGATTGGTAGTGCCGTCCTGATTGCACCGCGTGTTGTTCTTACCGCAGGGCATTGCCTAGACCAAGGTAATGTGACCCACTTCAAGGCAGGATGCGAGTATTACAGGATTGCAGACTACAGGTTGCACCCCAAATTCAAAGTGGGTGAAACTATTTTCATGGACATAGCCGTTGTGGTATTGGAGACTCCGTGCCCTGCTACACCTATTCCTCTGCTTAATCCCGACACTAATGTGTATTCACGAGGCGAGCCGCTAACCGTGATAGGATTTGGTGGCGATTTTAAACGCCGTAGCAAATGGGGAGAGTTTGCGTATTACGGAACCCTGATTGAAGACCCCACATGCTTCAAAATGTATAGGCACGAAACAACAGTATTCTTTGGTGATTCAGGCGGTGCAGTCATTGATGCCAAAGGAGTGCTTGTTGGTATTGTATCGTCTCTAGCCATTTGCGATGGCAGAGTGTTTGAAAATTCAGCAACCCGTTTGGATTTGGTAGCCGATTGGATTAAATACACAGCACTAGACCTTTCTGGTGTTCAATTGGAGACAGCCCCATGAACAGGATTCAGAAAGCCCTAGTGTGTGGTATCAGTTTTTGTGTTGGGCTACTGCTAGCCCGTCTGATGGGATTTTAAGCCCCGTCTTCACTTACAGCAGGAACCTCAACAGGCTTTGCAGCCGCTTGTGCTGCTTCTAACTGCTTCTCTAGTTCTGCCTTTTCCTTGAGAGAAATCTCTAGTTTGGCTTCGGCTAGAATAAGGCTGCTAGTAAGGGTGTGTACTCGCTTTTCCAACAGAGGGATCAGCACGGTTTCATTGTAGTTTTCAGTCTGCTTGACTGGTTCAGTTGGTATCATTCCTGGAAACATAATAGAATCCTCCTTTCCTGTATTTATACTAGGTTCCCTAAATACCTGTATGGTAATAGCAGGAATAGATTATTCGCTTTGTGGTCCAGCCGTCTGCTTGTACAACAATCCAGACGATTCGCTGCCGTGGAGCCATGAACGCTGCTCGTTCTATTTTTTAACAGAGAACAAGAAACAATCAGAAATTCGCACCATGAACATTTACGGTGAGCGGCTTTCAGATTGGAACTCCGATCAGGAACGCTACGAAAGTATTGCTGATTGGGCTATTGATATTGTGATGGGCTGTTCCCATATTGCACTTGAGGGATACGCTTATTCTGCAAGTGGTCGGGTTTTTCATATTGCAGAAAACACTGGAATTCTGAAATACAAAATATATCATCTAGGCATCCCGCTCACAATCATTCCGCCTACCGAAGTTAAGAAATTTGCAGCAGGCAAAGGCAATGCGGACAAGACCCAGATGTACGATGCCTTTGTATGGGAGACAGGAATGCACCTGAAAGCAGTGCTAGCCCCCAACCGCAAGGAAGTGGGTAGCCCTGTTTCAGATATTGTGGACTCGTATTATATCTGTAAAAAGATGTACGAAACGCTTCGTTCAGGCGGAAACGAAGATTAAGCGTCTGGCTTCTTGTCTTCGGGCTTGCAATTTAGTTCGCGTTGCTTGTCAATGTCTTCGTTTTCAAGAGCATTTATGGACGGGCGAACCCATTCTTTCCATGCCCACGCAAACAGTAGGGTCACTATTGGCAGATACCACAGTACCCATCCCCAAGACTGTCCGCTGCCTCCGTGTGCAATGTCCCAATTCAAACGCTTCATTATGACACTCTCTCCCGATGTGTCGGGCACAATCTTGGGAGCGGTGTCACACGCAGCAAGCAAACCCAAAGCAAGTAGATAAAACTTTTTCATGGCTGCTCCTTATGACTTATTGGACGCGGTAGCGGAGCCAAAGTAGAAACCTACTATGCTCAACAGGATTTGACGATTTTCGGATGTGAACAGGTAGCCGTTGATTTCCACAAAGAACTTCTTGGTGCTCTGTGGAATCAGCCCGAACAAGCCTTCAGGAGTTGTGGTGTCTACTTCCACAAAAGTGGGAAGCCCGAAGAACGGCAGGATGAACGGAGCCAACAGGGTGGCAAACAGGATGGACAGCACGATAATCTGTCGCACACTCTTGCCAATGTCGATGGGAACTCG
>OGWD01000009.1_pt1 | contig 27528 bp, 45 predicted proteins | sample 1575981 | NCBI WGS metagenome assembly OGWD01 (sample SAMN07581555, study PRJEB24739) | freshwater metagenome | place: Singapore | collected 2015-04
GTCATCAAAGGCAAGGGATAGCTTCTTGATCCCACCTTGGATTGGTGCGGCCTGTGCCCCGGCTTCACCGAACTTCTTGTTCCCTTGCTCAATGGCGGCATTCAGGAAGGCTTGCTGTTTTGCCGCTTCTGAAAGTTGGGCAACTGTCACACCCTGACTTTTGGCATAATCCTGAAGAACCTTGTCACCCTCAAGCCTGATCGAATTGTTGCGAAGAAGCTTCACATTCTGATTCTCGATGCCCTTTGTGAGTTCATCGAAAACCTGTGTCACATCCCGACCGGTTGCAACCCCAATGTTTCGGGCAAGGGCAAGGATCTCAGGGAGTCTTTCAGCATTCTTCCCAAGGGCAAGAACAGCTTCACCGGCCCGGGGAAGCACATCCTCCAGATCAACAAAGCCTTCAGCAACCCCGGCAATCTTATCCTTCAGCCTATCAGCATCAAGCCCGGCATCAGATGCAAACCGGGCAAAGGTCTTGGCAATCTTTTCATTCTCTTCACCGATCCGGGCAAACTGGAAAGCGGCATAAATAGAAGCCCCAATTGCGGCCGCCCCGAGTGTGACCGGATTCACAACCTTGGAAAGAAAGGCTTGGCCAATGGAAGCAAAGCCCCCTTGGGCTGTGTTTGAAATCTCTTGAAATCCTTCTGTTACAAGCCTGAGTTGTGCCCGGGCACCATCAGCAAAGCCACCACCAAAACCCTTGCCGGCATCTTCACCGGACTTCTTGGCCTTGTCAGCAGTGCCTTGAATGTCCTTGGCCGCTTGGACAAGTGCTTTCTTCAGGTCTGATTCATCACCTGAGATCTGAATTGTCAGTTGGTTTGTCGCCGGTGCCGCCATCACTTACCCCTTGAAATCTTTTTGCCCTTGCTTTTGCAATCTTGGCCTTGATCTCATCTGTTGATTCAATCTTACCAACAGCCTCTTCTTGGGGCCATCCCTTCTTTCTTGACACCATGGCATCAAGCAGTTCTGAGATCTCCCTACGGGTGCAACCCCGGATCTCCTGAAGACTCATCCCGTATTCACTTTTCAGGAGATCCACAATCTCGGCATCAGTTAGGGGTCTGCCCCCACCCTCTTTTTTTTTTTCGGTCTGTTTTGGTTCTGGATTGGATTTGAACTTGACCCCCCAGATGCCTTCCATCATGGCTGTGATCTCATCCCCACCTGACACAATCAACCGAAGCTTCTCGATTGGGTCATCTGTGGCCACAACCACTTCCTTCATGCCTTCCCACTTGATCAACTTGGCATCCCGGATTAGCCGCTTCCCATCATTGTCCAAGAGTCTCCAAAAGATCTCCAAGACAACATTCACTTCACCAGCTTGAAGGCTTTCAATCAGGGCATTGCCCGGGAATCTCTCATTGAAGAAATCCTCATCTTCAATGGTGATGAAGTTCAGGAAAAGTGGCTTTCCAACATTCTTGAGGAACACAGAAGGTCTTTGTGGTTTGTTCAACATACTGTTAATGTAGACACATGAGACCAAAAAAACAAGTCACCAAAAACAAAGTTGTCAGATTCAGAATTGATCCTGAGACCAACAAGATCCTGATTGCCAGATCCCTTCACTTCTTCAAGGGCAACATCTCGGCCATGATCCGTCATGCAATCCTGAACTTCAAAAGGCCAAGAGATGATCAAAAAGAAAAGGGATGAAGACCTGAACTTTCCAGAAGAGATCACAGAGTTTCATCATCTCCCAGGCCTTGACCCACAAAAAGAACACCTTGCAGACAAGGAGTGTTGGTGCGTCCCATCAATGACATATAAAAACCCAGACACCGGGAATGAAGTCTGGGTTCACCACCTCACCCAATAAAGAAAGCCCCCACCGGGCTTCGATCCGATGGGGGCCACTTCATCCATGAAACAATTGTGTGGTTGCGTCTGGATTATTCAACTTCCCGGATCTGGCAAATACCATCCCGGACTGGATCATATGCGGCTTTTGCAGAGTATTCAGACTGACCGAAAGTCTTTCTTTCGGCACCAAGGCTGATCCCGATTGCCTTCATGTTGTATGCATCGATCTCAAACAAGGCACCAGAACCGGACTTCTGAGCGTACATTACACAGCCGAACTCAGGGAACACATCGGCAATTCCACCGATCTTCACCGTTCTGTTGAAGGTGTTGATTGGACGGACTTCAAAGGTTGCGGTGTGCCCGGTGGTCATTGCAGGGGAAGAAGCACCCATAGTGACCCGAAGACCGAAAGCGGCAATGTCATTGGTAGAGCCAGTAAGAACACCAGTGAAACTTGCAATCTCAAGGCTGTCATCAATGAAAGAACCAACAGAACCCCGTCCGAAGTCCACATCACTCAAGGCATAAACCTTAAAAGCATTGGCGGCAGTTGCCCGGATCACATACTTGCCCATTTTAAGATTGGCGGCACCAGTTGAAGGGATGGCAGTCACAGAAGCCACACCAGTTGCGGCAACCACAGTGCTTCCGAAAGCATTGGCAACAGCACTGACATTCCCGGAAGTTTCAGCAGACCCAACAGTTGGGGCTTTGCCACCGAAAAGTTCAAACAACCAGTTGGGATACTCTGACACAGTGAAAGACAGAGTTGCGTCAATATCGCCATCTTCCACATCCCAAGTGAATCGGTTAGATCCACCCTTGAGTTCAATCAGGCCACCTTCCAAAGCGAAAGTGGAACCCTGAAGAACTTGGGCTTCCCCGTAGGGCATCATTGTTGTTCTATTGTACGGGGTCAGACTGTGAACCCCGAACATTGTTCTTGGTTTAGAAAGTGGCATTGTTTTATTCCTCCATCATTGTACTAGGTTAAACTCAAACCGCACACCAATCACCTTTGACCAGTATGAGGCATTGAAAAGTTTCACATCAATTGGGTTCAGTGCTGTGATTGTGGCCTTGTCATAGCCATTCCCCACCACTCCCCACACCTCAGAAGCCGCATCCATCAAGGCTTGTTGGTATCTGAGAATCCTTTTGTAATCCATTCCATCTTCTCTCTGAGAAATGATCAGGTCAAATTCAATCGAAATGGAAGAGACAACTTGTGGGCCATTCACAATGCTTTGGATGTCGTCCACATAGTAAAAGCAAAACTGATTGAAGTTACCAACCTGTTCATCAAGGCTTCCGGCAATCCAAGCCTGATCATCAATGTCTGCAAGATCGAAGTCATCATTCAATTGATTCAAGGCATCAATCTGAAACTGAAGTTCAATCTTCATCCGGTCTGCAAGGCTGTCCAAAAGGTTCTCTAAGGTGAACTTAGCCATTGGGAATGATCCTTTGAATGTAAGTTTCCAAAGCCTTTGTCCAAGCCTCAGACCTTCTGGAAAGTGCTGGATTGGTGGAGATGGTTGTTGATGCGTCGATGAACAGGAACTTCCTCATTGGCACATTGGCCTTGGGTGCCCCGAATTGGTGATGAATCCCGTATTCAACCCGGGTGCCAATCACCAAACTTTTCTTTGTGATCACCTTCACAGCATTCTTGTCACCGTCTTGGGTGATGGATCTCTCAAGGTCACCAGAAGCCCGGAGAAGTGGATACCCTCGGCCATTCACCCCGGGCCACTTAGCCTCAGTCTTGGCCCATTGATAGGCTGTCATTGATCCATCCCGGGTTCTCATCCATGGCCGGCCAGGATCTTTCCAAGTCTGGGCAATCTTCGGCCCCACAAAATCTGTGTACTTGCCTGGGCCTTGAACCTTGAAGATGAACTTGTTGGACTTGTAAAACTCCCGGGCAATCTGGATCAGTGGTGGCCTGAGATCAGACACCTTGTCCCCGAACTTCTCAAGGGTGGTCAAGATTGATTGTGTTTCAACCTTGAATGTCACCATTGCTGAGACCCGTCAAAAGTGTGGCAGTCAGAAGAGTCACAAGATGGTTCACACCAACTGGACACAGCCCCGGTGGTGGAGACAAGGGGCACATCCTTCAGGATCAGATCCCCTTCAACAATGGCCTTCAGATCGGCATTGGGTGTCCGGGTGAAGTTCATGGACTTCACTTCTTGGTCTGTCTGGGAGACCCCAGACTTCACTTCAAGCTTGTTCTTGACCCTTTCGGCCACTCGATAGGTGCAAATTCTTTTTAAGATGAGGAAGGCTTCCTCATAAGTTGCGGCAACCGGGGTCACATACCGGGTGGAGATCATGCCGTTGATATAGGCTGTTTCTTGCTTGATCCATTCCACAACTTGGTTGGAAGTCACAGCGGAAGAAGAAGTGAATTGGGTTGCCCGGAACTCACCTTCAATGTCTGTTGCTGTTGCGTACACTGTGACCCCTTTCTTTTTTATGATCCCCACCCCCAAGGAGAATGTCCCGGGGGGTAGGGTGCGAGATAATTAGAGAACCGAGTTCAAGAGATAACCGGCAGACACATTGACCAGTTTGCACTGATAAGCGTCTTGAACAATGATCCCAGTGCTTCCGGGAGGATTGTTCAGGTCATACTTGTACACTTCCCGGCCATCAAGACCAGACAGCTTCATGGAATATCCAAGGCTGATCTGATATTTTGCGGCCGCTTTTGGCTTCACATAGAACAAGATCGAGTCACCCCAGATCTGAGTCATGGAATCATTCTGACCTTCTTTTGCGTTATTATACGGAGCGTTTGCAATCAAAACTTCTTCCACATTCAGGGCATTGGCAATGTCCAGAAGGGACATGGAACCAGCCTGATTGTATTTGAAACCCAGAACATCGGCCAACTGTGCATTGTACTTCAGCACATTGAACACCTTCTGAGACATGATCACAGCGTTTGGCTGAAGACCGACAGAATCAACAATTGCATTCTGAGCAGTTTTGAAATCAGCCAATGGATCAGAAGAGGCAGATCCGTACTTGGTGGCAGGGGTGGTGACTCGGCCAGTGAACACCGAAGTGCTGAACAACTGGGAGGCAAAAGCCCGTTCCTTGTTGGTCAGAACAAGGTGGGTCAAGCCAGCAGTTTCATCAGCTTCTGCATCATATGGTTGTTCCACATTGGAGTAGTCATCTTGGGTCACAACACCTTCCAGTGCATGAGTTTCGATGAGGTAGGACTGAGAAGACCGGGTGATTGGATCAGCCCGGCGAGCTTCTGCCCGTCCACCAATGAGGTCATCATTCAAGCGGAGATGGTTGTTGCCATATGCGCCGATGAGACCAGACTTTTGTTTCACAGACAGGGTTGGAAGAACCTTGTCTGCAATGTATCCTTGGGGAAAGATCCCGTTGGAAACATTGGTCAGCAGTTTGTCAACAATTGCTTTTGTTTGAGCCATTGTATCAGTTTCCTTTCAATTAAGCGTTAAGTTGGTGAAGGTCAATGATGATCGGAATGATGTCACCCGACACACCAGCGTCTTGTTGAGATCCAATTGCCCATTCACCGGCAACAGCGACCCGGGCCACACCGTTTGCGGCAGAAGCCACAGATGCACCAAGGGTGGACATGGTGGTTCCAATTTTAACCTTAGCACCACCTTGGGTGGCAACTTCGGCAATCTCACCGCTGTTTGGGTTGTTCATCAGAACTCCAAGGGGCTTCTCAGCGTTTCCGCAAAGAACAATGGTGTCATTGTCTGCACCGAACTTCACCAACTTATATTGATGAGTGGTCAGGTCAGCACCGGCCTTGAATGCTTGAATCTTCGGTTGAAGATATACTTGAGACATTCTTTTTTCCTCCTAGTTATTTGCTGAGTTTTTCAGCAAGTTTGTTGTTGTTTTTCAGCACTTGGGAAATGGCTTCCTTCATGCTGATCTTCTTTTCTTCACTCAGCTTTTTGGCCAGTGACAGAACTTCTTCTTGAGCATCCCCAGACTCAACCGGGGGCTTGGAAGCATGGCCGGCTTCGGACAGCTTCACAGGAACAGACTTTTCAATGAATGCCTTCATGTCACCAGATACAAAAGCTTCCCTTTGTGCTTCAACAGCCTTGCCTTCAGACAGAAGAACAGAGAACTCAGCGGTCTTCTCAGCAAGGGTCAGCTTGCCCTTGAGTTCAGCAAGTTCTTTCTTTGCCGAAGCAAGTTCAACTTCCAACTCGGGAGCTTCTGGGGCTTCCGGCTGTTCAGGCATGGACTTGGCTTCCATGGCTTTTTTGAGCATTTCCAACATCTGGTCAACACTCATCCCGGGTGCGGCATCTGCCAGTTTTTTCATGTCAGCACACATGGTCTCCATGTCTGCACACTTCTTTTCCATTTCAGCACACTTGGCTTCCATGGCCATCATCTTCTCTTCCATCTGTTTGTCTCCTTCTGAAAGTTTTCCTTTTCGTTCCATGTCCAATGCAATTGCAACAGCCTGTTCTTGAGGATAACCCTCTTTCACAAGCTTGCTGATCTTCTCAGACACAGGGTCTTTTTCTTTTTCTGCCAGTTGAATCACTGACTCCATCCGCTTAATGACTGGCCTGTTGGTCAATCCTGCACCCAGCAGAACACAGCCAAACTTTTGCAAAGTCTCGTTGTCTTGATATTCGGTGTCAAAGTCAGCCGACACATAGCCAAACTCTTTATCACCAAGGATCTTCTCACCCTTTGGTGTCATCTCGATGTCAGCCCACAATTCATTGCCATCATCGGCAAGCCACAGCCTCTTGAACCAACCGGCGGCCACATCATCGGATTCATGCTTATAGTCCAATGCCGGGATCACACCCCGAACACCCTCAGAGAAGTTCTTCACCATCTGGGCCAACATGGGCTTGGTGATCTCAAACCGCCCATACCGGGGATCAGAGAATGCCCCGGTCCTGAGAATCTGCATTGACCGGAGTCTTTCTTCATCTCCAAGAAGGGCCAATCCATCTCCCCCGAGAATGAACTTGGTCATCTTGATCTTGTATCCACTAGACATGATTCAATCCTTTCACTTTTGTTTGGAAGGTTCAATTCAGTTTATTTTGACAGTCAGACAAGATCCCCAACTTTTTCATCTGACCAGAACTTGCAAGACCAAAACTTGGCCTTCCACTTTGGCCCGGGATCAACATCACAACCATGTCTTGCCCGGAAGTTTTTCCTTCTATCGGGATCATCTCGCTTGATGTCCATGTTGGGATCACCGAAGCGAACAAGAACCACATTGCCTTTGTCATTCTTGACATAGACTCCAAACTTCTTTGGGCCTTCCGGGGTGCGGAAAGGATTTTCAAGTTCCACTTGCCGGCCTTGGTATTCTGCCAACTCGAAGCCCGGGCCTTCAGACAGAACCAATTGGGACTGTGCCTTCTTGGAAAGCTTTGGTGCCCCGGTGACTTCCGGGTTGTCCCGGGTCTCTGAGGTGTTCACTTGCATGAAGGATCGGCAGTTGAAATGAAGGGGTGGGGTGTACTTTTTGAAGTCTGGATCTTCCGGGTCAAATGTTGATCCGTCCAACTCTGAACACAATTCGGTGGTGGCATCATCATCAACAGCCACAAAGGTGTGGGAGATGATGTCAATGCCAGTCTCCTCACTAAATCTTTGAGCGGCCTGATCCAAGGTCTCATTCACAATCTGGGAAGCTTGGACATCAGGGCCAGCCACAGTCATTGGGCCATTGATGGCCTTCATTGCGGCATCATCCATGTCTTGCTCCAGTTGGTCATCATCGGCATATGACAGGGATGATTGATATTGGAGATCCATGGCCTTGATGATGTCGTTCTTCTGGGTCTCACTGAAGACTTCAGCCTTGGCACTGTTGGCCTGTCTCTGATCAAAGCTGAGATAATCGTTCAGGATTCCATTCACCCGGTCAGAGACCCGGCCAAGATTGGAGATGGCATCATCAATCTCGGTGGGGCTTTGTGCCCCGTTCAGGGCTTCCAAAGCCTTCTCAAAGTCACTGATGGCCCCGTCCACCTTCTTCAGCTTGGTTGAGGCAAGCCGGAACTCGGACAGCTTCCTTCCAGACTTCCTAAAAGTCTTTTCCTGAAGATCTGTGGCCTTGATTGATGCAATCCCATAGGCCACCCGAAGTGCGCTCAAATAGGCACCCAGACCCGGAACACTGGCATTGATCGGTGCCTTGATCTGGTTGGCTTCATTGGACTTGGCCTTCTGGATCATGATGGCCCGGGAATACTTTTGAGCGAACATGGGCAGAATGCCCCGGCCAAGAGATCGGATCTGTCTGGAAGCATCCCGGATCAGTTGGGCTTCAGGGTGTTCTTTTCTGGTCTTTTTTTTTTTCGGCCAAGGTCTTGGGTGCTGGGGTCACAGGTTCAGGTGGAAGGTTCAGATCCGATTCCGGGGCTTCCGAGACTGGAGGCAACTTCAGCTTCTCCCGGAGATTCTTTTCAAGATCCAAGTCAGCCTTGATTGCCCCGGTTGAGATGAAGCCATTCACCATGTTGGCCCATGCTTCATTGGCCCGGTGTTCAAGGCCATCACACTTCAGATCAACAAGAACCTTGGTGTGGCCGAAGTTCATCTGGATTAGGGGCTTGAAGATCTTCCGTTCAAACTGTTCCGCAATGTGATCCGCAATGTATTGGATGGTCTGGGAGAAGAAGTCAGACAGAGACCCGGCAAGGGCAAGAGACCCGGCCCCGTTTTGGCCAAGGAGAAGGAAGCTTGCCAAGATGCTGTTCACCATCTCTTGGTTCTCGGCATTGATTGCGGCCCGGATCTTCTCCACATCCACAGAGACATTGTTGAAGGAAAGCTTGAACCCTTCCGGGAGAATCAGATAATTGGTGGCCCCGGAAGTGTAACAGGCAAGGGCTTTCTTTGCCGCCGCCATCTCGGGCTTCCCTTCCGTCCCTTCAGGCACAGTCAGGACAGCGGTTGGCACAGCGAACTTTTCAATCCCAATGGAAAGCTTCTTCAGGAACTCATTCTTCCTGAACCAAGGCCCATAACAAGCCCGGAGAACGGAGACTCCTTCAAAGTTGTCACCTTCCCGTTCAGGGGAGAAATAAAGAATGAACCGGGCATCAAGTTCATATGCCCCACCCTCGTCACCATAGGCAATTTGAGTGATGGTGGAGAGATCCCGGGACTCATTCAAATTCCATCTTTCAATGGTGCGCTGTGACCGATAGCCAAGAGACTTCAACCCGTTATATCCACCAAGTTCAGAGTCAGATTTCACAGCATGGGTGATGTCAAAGATCGAATATCCAAAGTCGATGCAAGTCAGGATCTCACCCAGAAGTTGGGTGAAAGACTTGTTCAGGTCTTCAAATAGGATCTTCTCGAAAAGCTTCTTTTGAAGTTCCGCTTCTTCGGACTTCTCCCGGACAGAGATTGTCCATGGGGAAGACTTGAGTGGAAGCTTGATGGCATTCAGAACCATTCTGATGTTGGCATCAGATCGTCGCATCATGTCCACCTTGTCGGCCCATTCTTTGCCTTGAAGGTCTTTCAGGTACTCTTCCGATAAATAACCAGCATAGATCTCAGTGCCGGGTGTCCCGATCTCAAGAACTTTGACCTCCACACCCCGGACATTCTTTGTCTCAGTTGGAGTTGGTTGCGGATTGTTCCCGGATCGGCCAAGTAAAAGATTCAGAAGTCCCATGAGTCAACCTTACCAATCAATTTTGCCATTATCAAACCCAGAAGGTTGAAAGTCTGTGAAGCTGTCAGAGAACTTTGCAACTCCTGAAGAAAGCAACCATTGGATTGCTTGGGTCTCGGCATCCACACTGTCATCATTCTTCACATTGGGGAATCCCACCACTTCATCAATGTGTTGGCCGATCCAAGGGGCAATGAGTGGGTGGGGATAAAAGATGTTTCCAGCTTCATAGTAGGGTTGGCATGAGGCAAGCCGGGAAGCCTTGGATGATGTGGGAACCACCGGAATGATGCCACCGATTTCTTTTCTCAGGGAGTCAATCACAGCTTGGCCATTGGCCTTGGCCTCGATCAGCTTGGCGTTCACCTTGGGATGCTTGGCCACAAGCCGCTTGAATTGGGCAATGGTCTCCGGGAAGTCCCATTGGCCCCTGATCTTGTCGATGAGGTACACACTGGAACCCCTCTTGCCATAGACAGCCCCAACCACAAAGTCAGCACTTTTCTTTTCGCTTCCAAAGGTCATGTCCCAACTCATGCAAATCTTCTCGAAGTGATCCGGGGTGATGTCATAAGACTTGAGCCATGAGGCCCGGACGAACTGGCCTTCATCTGGAGTTGGGTTCTGTTGGTACAGGGCAGAGAATTGGAAAGATCCAAGGGATGTCTTGGTGATGGCCATCCATCTTTCATCATACTTTTCGGGCCACAGGGCTTGCCCAATCTCCCGGGGATCATCTGGGTGTGGGTTCTCAAGTATTGCCGGGAAGTTCACCACCTCCCAAGACTCACCACCTTTTGATTGCATCTGAAGCAGAAGCCCGGCCAAGTCATCTTCATGCCACCGGGTCTGAATGATCAGGATGCCGGCATCTTTTTCTTGCCGGGTGTAAAGGGTGGAGGTGTACCACTCAAAGACCTTCCGTCTGATGGTGGGGCTTTTGGCTTCTTCATAGTTCTTGAAGGGGTCATCCACAATCAGGAAGTCACCACCCAATCCAGTGATTGCCCCACCCACACCAGCGCACCGATAGAAGCCCTCCTCTTCCACAATCTCAAAGATGTCATTGTTCCGAAGCCAAGACTTGGATGACTTCACACCCGGCCCGGACAACTTGGTTCTTGGAAAGAGTTCTTGGAACTTAGGTTCATCAATAATGCGCTGGACATCCCGGTTGAAGCTTGAGGCAAGTTCAGCGGCATAGGAAGTGGCAATGATCTTGGCCCGGGGATTGCGCCCCAGAAGCCAAGCCGGGAATCTCCGGGAGGTCAATTCAGACTTCCCATGTCTGGGTGGCATGAAGACCATGAGTCTTTTGATCTTGCCATCAGCAAAGTCTTGAAGCTTCTGGATCAGCCGGAGATGGTGCCAATTGAACTCGTAATCCGGTTTGGTCAGCCGGATGAAGTGCTTGAAAGACTTCTTTGCAAGGGCAGAATAAAAGGCCCGGATCTCGGCTTCATTCATTCAATCTCTTTTGGCTTGTTCAGAATGGCTTCAATTGCTTCCAGATCTTGGAGTGGCAGAGACTCGAAGTCTCTCTTGGCCACCACTTCAATGGGCTTGCCTTCAGCCCCGGTGACTTGGTTCTGGACCGGGATCAACTTAGCCGACAACCTATAGAACTCAGTTGGGTTGGCCTTGGCCCATTCCAAAAGGTTCACATTGGGATCTTTCTGGATCATCCGAAAGACCAGCGCAAACCATTCTTTCACTTCCCGGGTTGTCTTGTTTGGTGTGCCTTTCTTTCGGCCACCGAATCTTTCACCCATACCTGTTGCCTATTTTGACCTAGTTTAGCTTTCTGTGGCAACAGGTTCTTCTTTTTCCACCGGGAATGGAACATCGAAGTGCCGGACCTTGTAAAGCTTCATCATGAAGGTGGTTCTGTTGATTCTCAGCAACCGGGCGGCGGCAGAATAATTGCCACCACACTTCTTGATTGATTCAAGGATCAGGGCAACTTCCAGTTGATCGAGCATCTCATAAAGATCAAGATCAGCCTTTTGCATGAAGTCAAGGTTCAGGGTGTGTTGTTTCGGTACCAGATATTTTCTCGCCATGGTGTCAGGATTGACTTTTCCCGTTCTATAATCAAGTGAAAAAGTTTGTCTTTTTTTTGGTGCCACAATAGACTTGGAAGAGTTCTTCTTTGGTTCCCCATGTTTTGTGTTGTGGGGGGAAGCCTCAAGGTCCAACTGACTTGGGGCTTTTTTCTTTTTGGTCTTCATCTTTCAATCCTTTCAAGAAGCCCCGGGAATCCACTCCATGCTTCATCCCGGGGTCAGTGTGTGCGGACGGGGGTCAAAATCCATGTAGGTGAAGAAGGATCTGAAAGGCAGTTCTTACTTGGAGCGGAACCACTCCATTGCCCAAGCACTTAATTCTGTGACTCCTGTTTGGTATCCCATTAGCCACTCGACCCATTCCGGGTTCAACTGACCAGAAGTCTGATTCAAACTCATTGCCGCCATTGATGCTAGGTTTGGAGTCTTTCTGTTCCGTTCCGCTGGACAGTCCGTCATGTTGGTCTTTGGTGTTGGCCACAGTTGTGGATGCTTCACTTGTGTGACAAGACTGATCTGATGGTTCCCTGTCAAAGCAGTTTCCAAACTCATTGGCCCCCTTGCTGAGTCGTTGGCGTTTGGAGTGGCCCAAAGTCTCGCTTGACCCAAAAGACTCAATTTGATTGTTCCATTGCGCTGGTTGTGGTGGGTTCTGGACTTGTCTTGGACTGTTGGAGTTTGCCAGAAGAAACCATCTTTCTCTTTTGTGGGGTGCGCCAACTTCTGAAGCTGATAGCATTGTCCATCGACAATCAAAGCCGATCTTGGACAGTTCATTGACGACAGTGTGGAGACCTCTTGTCCTGATGGCCGGGACATTCTCCAGAAAAAGGAACCTTGGTCTGAGGTCTCTTGCAAGTCTGACAATCTCGAAAAATAATCCGCTTCGGCTTCCAGCCAGTCCCTTTCCATGCCCTGCAACACTGAGGTCTTGGCATGGGAATCCACCGCTGATGATGTCGATTCTTGGCAACAAGTCTGGGGTGAGTGTTGTGACATCGTCCCAGATCGGGGCGGCATCAATCTGACCCTTTGACATTCGGGACAACAAAACGCCTTGAGCGTATCGTTCCCTTTCACAATAGGTGACTGTCCTGACCCAAGGGTCAAGTGCTTGTGAGATTCCCCCAATTCCGCTAAAAAGATCCAACCCATTAAGCTTCTCCATCTTCTTCTTCCCAACCACAAAATTCTTCTTCTTCTCTCATGATTTCATCCATGGCAATGCAACTTCTGCAAAACCTAGAGGAACTCCAATCAGGATGAAATCTTTGATGGCAGTCTTCACAGACAACCACTCTTGATCTGTCTATGCAACCCTCAGGGCCACATCCGCAAAACGGGGCATCTTCGCATCTATACATTGATTACTCCTTTCTTAAAGAACTTTGAAGGTTGCATTCTTCAGATTGTGCTTTGCCACCATCTTTTCAAAAGTGGTTTCAGCAGTTTCAATGGTCTTCAATCCAATGGACAACATCTGAAAGTTGGTGGAGATGAGAATTGTCACAGGGAATCCCTTGGCAATGTTTGAAGCCTTTTCTTTTGCTTCCCATTTGGCTTGTTTTTCAGCGTCTTTCTTCTTCAGAAACTCGGTCAGAAGTTGGCCGAAAAAAAGATCTGTTGTCATGTCCAAAAGAGTCTTCTCTCCATTGTATTCAAACTCAACAGGGGGAAGAGACTTGATGAATGAGACCACAGCAACTTCAACTTCATTGGAAGCAAATTGCAATTCGATTTCCCCACCCATGCCATTGTCCTTGGCTGTTCCAACTTTCTTTCCGTCCACATAAATTGTGGCATTGAATGCTTCTGAATCTTCGGACATTGAAGGGAAGTGTTTGATTGACTTAAGTTCGATTTTCATTTTGTGGCTCCTTTGTTCTGGGAAGCATGATTGCCGCCCATGAATCAATCGTATGTCAAAACCGGCAACATGACAAGCCAATTTGTTTTTTATTTTGACAGGTCTTTTTTTAATCAATTGGGTTGTCAAAAGATTGGACATGGTGTTATCCAAAAAAAGAAAGCCCGGGGATTGGCCCGGGCTGAACTCCAGAATCACCCTTGCCGGGGTGTCTGGATCGCAAGAAGGCTGGGGTTTCTCGCTTGACTAAAATCTAGCAAAAAGCCCCTACAACATCAATGCAGTTGCAACTTGAAAGGGGTTTTTTATGGCAAGAATTAACATCGAAGAAGAATGCTTCAGCCGGCTGTCAAAGTTGGTTGATCTGATCGGATGTGATGCCCGGGAAGCATTGGGCACACTGGCCTTCCTTTGGCATGATAGCCAAGACATCTTGAAGACTCATGGCACTTTTGAAGAGATTGTGGATTGGTGCCGGATCACAAAACTACCAGAATCAGAACAAACAAAGTGGATCAAAACACTTTGCAAGGCAAGGTTCATCACAGAAGTTGAACCTGATTGGTTTTTGATTCATGGAAATGAAACACAGATTGAGAACCGATTGAAACACTTGGAGAAATCCAAGAAGGGTGCGGAGTCAACCCGGAAGAAATGGGAGGAGATGAGGTCAAAAGGCAAGGGCCACAGGAAGGCCACAGGCCATGCCACAGGCCTAGCACAGGCAGACCAGTGCCAGACCACAACCAGGCTCAATACAATACAAGGCAATGCAATACAAGGCAATGCAATGCAAGACAGTACAAATCAAGATATTTCCGGTGGGGGTCAAGCCCCCACTCGGACGGGTGGTGTTGGTTCTGCAATCTGGGAAGCTTATCAGGAAGCCTACCGGGGAAGGTACGGGGTTGATCCGGTCAGGAATGCAACCACCAACAGCCAGTGTGCCGCACTTGCCAAGAGACTTGGGGAATCGGCTGTTGAGGTGGTGAAGTTTTACCTGACACACAATGATGGTTATTACCTGAGAAGCCAACACCCCATTGGGCTGTGTCTTGCCCAAGCGGAGTCTTTGCACACCCAATGGCAAAGGGGGGTTGCGGTCACAGCCAATCAGGTCAGACAGTTTGAGAATCAACACACAACCAAGTCAGCCGTTGAAGAGGCACTTGAGATCATGAACCGGAGGAATGAACAATGAACACCAAACAAGAACAGGTTGCGCTTTATGGTCAGCTTGCTTTGATCTATGGCAAACAACTCACCCCCCAAGCCTTGGTCATGATGGTGGATGCCTTGGAGGATCTCCCGGCCCGGGCAGTGATCGAAGTCATGAAGGGGTGGGTGAAGAAGCAAAAGCACTTTCCCATGCCATCGGACATTCGGGAAGCATTGGCCCCCAGCACAGACAGTGCCGATGATGGAAGGGATATTGCGTCCATGGTGATCAAGGCTGTGTCCCGGTTTGGATCATACCAGTCCGAAGAGGCGAAGAAGGCAATTGGTGAAGTAGGCTGGGAGTGTGTGCAAAGAATGGGTGGGTGGAAGACCTTCTGTTCCGAACTCACCGAAGACAACAAGGGCATCATGAATGCACAGATCCGGGACTTGGCCATGACCCTGAAGAAGAAGGCAATGAATGGCACCCTTCATCAGCCCCAGAACTTCCCCACCCCCATTGCATCTCAGGATGTGCGGAAGTTGATCGGTGACTTCACCAAGAAGGGTGGTGTGTGATGACATTCAATCCGGCTTGCACCTTTTGCAAAAATACGGGTTGGGTTGTGGCAAGGCACCACACCCTGATTGGTGTCTACGGGTTCCGGTGTGCCTGTTCCGCCGGCAATCGGTATTCCATGAAGATTCCGGTCTGGGGTTCCAAGTATGCCGAGACCTTCACCCCGGATGCTGAAGGCATGGCCCCGGTCATGGTGCGGCGGCATGAACCAGAACCCAAGAAGGAACCTGTGAAGTTCAAGACAGACTTCAAGTCCCGGGCATTTCAAGCCCAAGACTTGGATGATGAAGATGTGCCTTTTTAGTTGTTGCCACATTCAACCCAATCAGTTATTTTTTCCAAAACAATGAAAGGAACCACAATGAGCTATATTCAGACCATTGGCCACCTCAAGGCTGTTCTCGAAGCAAACAAAATCCCAGACAATGCCCCGGTGTTTTTTTACTACCAAAGCCCTGAAGGGGCTGGGTTGAAATCAAAAACATTCGAGTGGAATGCTACTGGCATCTGCATTGAAGAAAGCGAAGAGACTGGCATTGTCCGAATTGGCTTTTTCAGTGAACATGACCCGATCATTCAAACAGTTTCCGAGAACTCGGAAAAATTGCAGTAAAACCAAAAACGAAAGGAACCACAATGACAATCAAGAAAGTAAATCTCGAACAAGGAACCCATGAATGGCTTGCATACCGGCTGAATGGCGTTGGCGGCAGTGACATTGCCTCCATCATCGAAGCGGACGGGGCTTTCAAAAACAGGAAAGAAGTTCTGATGGAGAAGCTTGGGCAGACCAAGGAACTCACAGAATACCAAAAGACCATCTTCAAAGATGGCCATGAGTGGGAATCTCTTGTCAGGGATCGGCTGAACCAACAAGGCTTCAATTTTATTCCGGCTGTTGTTGAATCAACTGTTGATCCAAGATTCTTTGCCTCACTCGATGGCATGGATGTCGAAAGGGAGATCCTTTTGGAAGTGAAGTCTGTCACCAACATGGATCGCTTCAAAGCCTATTGCGAGAACATCCCGGCCCACTATGTTGCCCAAGTCCAATGGCAGATGTTTTGCACCGGATACAATCACACCATGGTGGCCTTTGTGTGCCAAGGTGAAGTGGCTGTGAAGGAAGTGGCACCTGACTTTGATCTGCAATCAAAGCTTGTGGTGGAGGCAACAGCATTCTTGCAAGAACTCGATGGAATCAAAGCCGGAACTATGCCGGCCCCGGTGCAACAGATCAGCACACCAGACATGGAAAGGTTGTTTGCCTTGAAGTCTGCTAGTGCAGAAGCTTCAAAGGCACTAGATGCACTTGATGCACAGATCAAGGAACTTGCAGAAAAGATCCTTGCAGACCACCAAGCAACTCATGTGCAAAGCCCATTCCTCACTGTGCAATGGTGTGAAAGAGAGGGGGCTGTGGACTACAAAAAAATTCCAGAGCTTGTCAATATTGACTTGAATCAGTACCGGAAGAAGGGTACAAAATATTTGAAAGTCACTCTGAACAAACAATGAAAGGAACCACTCAGATGAATAATCAATCCGTCACCGTTATTTCAACCAACAATCAACAACTCCAAAACAACTTCAGCCAAGACAAGATTGCGCTGATCAAGAACACTGTTGCCCAAGGTGCAACAGACATGGAACTTCAACTGTTCATTGAACAGTGCAAGAGAACCGGTCTTGACCCGATCACTCGGCAGATTTATTTCATAAAAGACACCCGGGGCAAGGTCCAGATTCAGACCAGCATTGATGGCTTCCGTCTGGTGGCCGAAAGGTCTGGAAGCTATGAAGGGCAGACCCAGCCAATGTGGTGTGGCACTGATGGGATCTGGAAAGATGTTTGGCTTGCCAAGACCCCACCGGCCGCTTGCAAGGTAGGTGTGTACAAGAAAGGCTTCCGGGAAGCCCTTGTTGCTGTGGCAATCTTTGATGAGTATGCCCAAAAGAAGCATGATGGATCTCTCACCCATATGTGGGCAAAGATGCCCGGGCTGATGATTCAGAAAGTTGCCGAGAGTCTGGCACTTCGGAAGGCATTCCCCAATGACCTTTCGGGCCTGTACACTCAAGAAGAGATGGCCCAAGCCACTACAGAACCGGAAAAGAAAGAAATCAAGAATGTTGTGTTGTCTTCAACATCCATGACGATCCCCAAGGCAACACAGCCGGCAACAGCCCCCTTTGACGCACCCATTTCCCTCGGTGTGTCTGAGGGGGTTGATGTCCCACAATTCGATTCACAGCCACAGGAAGCCGGTCATGAAGAGATGCCGGCCTGTCTGACCTATGTGGTGCCATTCAGCAAGAAATACAAAGGCAAGACCCTTGAAGAGATCGGGGTTGAAGATGCGGCAAGTTTTGCGCTGTGGCTTCAGAACTCGGCAGAAGAACAGGGCAAGCCTTTGAATGGGCAAGGGCAAGAGTTCATTGCCATGACAGAAGCTTTCATCAGATTGAAAAGGGAAGCCCCCTGACTTCGGGTGGTTCCTTTGTCAGTGGGTGTGGGGTGTCTCGTAAATTGAAGCCGGGGCACCCCACCCTAAAAACAACAAGGAGATGAACAATGTTTGAAATGGATTTTGGAGAGTTCTTGTTTTGGTGTGGCATGGCAATCACTCTTGGGATGCTTGCCACCTTTGGTGGGCTTTTCGGGATTGCGCTGTTTGAGGCAGTGCGCCGGGTGTTCAGAAATGAATAGGGTCATGGCAAAGCCGGCCTGTGTCTTCCTCATGAAGCGGAATGGTGTTCCGTATCGATGGATTGTGAAGACCACAGTGAACCGGGAGAGAATTTATCTGGGATGCTTTAAGACCAAGGAAGATGCAATGAAGGCTTGGAACAAATACTTGGAGAAGAACAATGGAAAGAGAATGTGAAGTGTGCCGGTCTGAGATCATGGTCAGACTGTCATGGAAAGACCTGATTGGGTTGCTGTTGATGTTTCACCTGACCTTTTGGCCGATCTTTTTTCGGTTGGTGAACTTCCAATGAGTGAGACAACACATGACTTCGGGTGCCTGATCTGGATCTGCACCTGTGGAGGTGGCAAGAAATGACTCAAGAATACTACAAAAAGAAATGGGAAGAATCGCTTGCCAAGAATCAAGAGGCACTGAATGAGGCTGAATATATTGGATATAAGAAAGCGGCCATGGTTCTTGCTGATTATGGAATGATGGAGGCTTCTTTTTTGCTTTGTTCAATAATGGATGATGCCCTTCAAGGGAAGAAATCTGGCAAAAGCTTCATTGTCGGGAAGTTCATGCTTGAAAAGGAAAGACAAAACAATGAGTGAACAAAACAAAGGAATCGGATTCTTTGAGGGAATCTTTTCATTGATTGGCCTGTTCCTGATCATCACCTTTTGGCTTGGGGTCTTCAAGCTGATCTCTTGGGTGTGGAGTTGAGATGTTGACCTTCATCATCGGGGCGGCTGTTTGTTGTGTTTTTCCTCCCATGATCTTTGGAGTCATTGGCTTTTGGATCGGTGGGATAATCGGCGGCATCATTGGCCTTGTGATTGGCCTGATGATCATGGCCGGATAATTTGCCAACAACACTCTGTTGTCTGTCCTGTCTGAGCCGAACAGGGGCAATTCGGCCAAGCTTTTGCCGGGACATGGGGTCTCGGCCCGGACTTCAACCTTGAGCAATGGGAGTCCGGCAATTATTCATTGCATGGGGCAATGATTGGCCCCGGGAGTCTAACAATCGTTACAGGTTCCCGGGGTTCTTTTTATGATCAAACCTTTTGACCAACAGCTTTTTGATGCAAACGACAAGCCAGCCCGGGAAGTGGTGAAAGCCACCTTTGCCGGATACTATGGCATTGTCTGCAATGACAACCCAGACACCTATGGACCTGATCTGGCCGGGCACCGGGGAAGTGTGTTTGAAAGTTGGATTGAAGTGGAGGTCAGACACTCATGGAAGGGGCACCAGTTCCCTTTTGACAAAGTTCACTTCCCAATGAGGAAGGCCAAGTTCTTTTCTTACAAGCCAATCATCTTTGTGATTCTCAATTCAGAGATGACCCATCTGCTGTGGTTCCGGGGTGAAGACCTTCAATGTGGTGGGGTGGAGCGGAAAAAGAACACCCGGCTGACCACAGATGAATCATTCATTGAAGTTCCACTGAGCTTTGGAACCAAGATCAGATCCTTTTTGTATTGTTCCTGATCAGATCCACTTGTTCAGCTTCAGAACCTTCCAGATCCCTTCTTCAAGTGTGTAGGTGATCCGGTGTGGGATTGGTTCATTCCATTCAAACTCGATGGCATGGATGACCTCATGGATCAGTGTCTTCATGGTCTCTGTGTCTGACATCTCAAGCTTCAGATAAATGGTCTTCTCATTGGGTTCAGCCAAGCCCAAGATGTCAGGATTGTCTTTGATGCAATCCGTCCAGACCACTTGATAAAACACCCGGCCCCTGATCTTGATCTTGGGTGGAATCTTCATGAAACAATTCTTGTTGATTGGGCAAGGTGTGTGCAACAATTAAGTTCAGCATGGATGCTAAAGTTGCCCTACTTCAGAAGTTGAAGGCACTTGCATCCGATCTCGGACGAGTGCCAACCCGGGACGAGTTCCGACAGGAACATGGGGAAGCCTATTCCCGTCACTTCGGTGGATTCACCCCATTCCTTCATGCCGCCGGCCTTGAGCCACACAAAAAGACCAAACCCGAAAAGTTCAAGTGGAAGCGAAGACAGATCGAAAGCTTCAAGGTCTATGAATTGGATCTGGATGCCCTGTTTGAAAAGCATGGGAACCCGGAGATCCTGAGAGTCACAGCCCAACCGGACACCCACATGAAGCACCGGGATCATCAAGCCGTTGACGCAATGATGTCTTTCCTTGAGTGGTTTAGTCCACATCTCCACATCATTGGTGGAGATTTACTGGATGCGGACGGAATCTCCCATTGGCCCCAGAATGACCTCCAGCCTCGTTCTTTCATTCCTGAGGTGGTAGAGGCAAGGAAACATCTGGATGCGCTTAAATCGAAATTGTGTGCGTCTGGTGACATTCTGTATATTGAAGGGAACCATGAAGACTGGATCAGGCAAGCCATGGTTGCCAAGATGCCCGAGTTCTTCTTTGGACTTGATGAACTAGGTTTATTGCCTGACCTGTCCAGTCTGTTGGAACTTGAAGCCCGGGGCATTCCACTCATCCCGGTCAACCAGATCTTGAAGCTTGGCAAACTCCACTTCACCCATGGCCTGTTCACCGGGCCATCAGCCCCGAAGAAGCACCTGAATCTGGTGAAGGGAAACATTTACTATTTCCACACCCATGATGTCCTGACTCACCATGAACCCAGCATGAATGGCCAGATTGAAGCGGCAAGCCTTGGGTGCCTGTGCCGGCTTGATGCCCCATTCTTGAAGGGCAGACCCAACAACTGGGTTCATGCCTTTGGAGTATTCGAAATACAACGAGACGGAACTTATTCTTTTTACTGTCCTAAGATGTTTAACGGGCAGTTTTCTTTTGCAGGAAAAATTTTTAAGAAATCCATTTAAATATCCAACAACACAGTCATTCCTTTTTCATGTTTTTCGGCATGGTAAATCTTCCCATCTTTCCGTAGCTCCAAAAGCCTTTGAGCCAGTGGCAGGTCGTCTTCCATTGCCTCTACAAGTTCCGCAGTCTGTTCATCTAGTTTTCGCCAAATAGTAATCATCTCAGTCTCCCGTTGCTCTAATAGTTACATGACCCAAAGTCGTACCCGTTCCGGCTGTGCTAACTCTTGCCCGTACCCATCTAACCATGTGAAATTGGTTTGGATGACTGTGTACTGTTGCTCCAGTTACAAGAGTCAATGGCGTACCGATTGAATACCAGTTTACATTATCATCCGATCCTTCAAGCTGCATTGCACCCGGCGTACCACCACCAGCCAATGTGACTAGTAGGTTAAAACTACTACACCCATCTGCCAAAAAAACAGGTGTAACGGAGTTGAGAGTGTTAGGCAAAATTGTTCGATCAATAAAAGAACGCAACACCTGTCCGGGATCATTACTGATCAGCCTTCTTGCAATCTGACGAGTCACCGAAGGAGTGGTTCCGCCGACAGTCTGGACATACCGAACTTGATTGAATGCACCGTAGTTGATCGGAGGGCTATGGAAAGTCCCCGTTGTCGTAATGCGAGGGAAATCATAAAGTCTGAACCATGCCGCACTTCCAAGGCTTGAACTATTTGCCTCTACGCTCACATCCATGAACGCTCCAGCCCCAGAAATGGCTGTTACCTGAACAGAGAATGTCCCCGATGCTTGATAACTGAATGAACTTGGTGTTGTAGTTGTTGTCGAAGTAATCGCAGCAGAAGACACATCAGTTGTGCCAACATTGTAAAGTGAGACTCCTGATAGTGTTTCGGCTCCGAAAACATAACTGCGCTCAAGACCTTGCCCCTGTTTCAAATTACACCACATCGAAACAGTACCGCCCGTAAATGCTGTGCTAATTCTGATGCGGAAATACCGCATATAAAGCGGCCCCTGAAAGAAGTATTCCGTCGATGCTGCGATGGTTCTAGCGGTACTAAAAACGCTTGAAGTGTTACTGTAAAAAGTTGGAATCATCCAATTTGTGCCATCGTTACTTTGTTCAACAGCAATCGCACCAGCAGTGATACCAGCAGAACCGAGAATCCTTACAACGAATTGACTAAATCCCGAAACATCCACCGGATCACTGTTAAAAATGTTGAGAAGGTTTTCGTTCAATGCCGATCTGTTCGTAGCAACAAACGATCTATCTGCCATCATTACAGGTTGACAGGCTTGTTGATCAACGGGTCGCCAAACAACCGTAGACGATAATGTGCCACCAGTGATAACCGAGCTGATCCTAGCTCTTAGCTGTCGGTAATAACCCGGTATGGCAATCATATAAACTTTGCTAGCAGAAACCGTTATTGGCTCGTTGCGATAAAACAAAGAGGTGCTTGGTACTCCAGCAATGCCTTGCCACTGTGGTTCATCGAGCAGAGCATAAGGGCAACGGACAAAATTGGTGTTGTCGTTTGTTCCTTCAATTACAAATTGACCGCCAGTGATCGCCGCACCTGCGGTAACTTGCAAAAGTAACTGTTGGTCATTTTGGGCGAGAAACGAACCAGTGGAATTATTCAATAGGTTAATTCCAACTGCACTCATGCCGCTGTAGGTACTTGCCTGTCCTGCGTATGTTGCGACCGCTTGAATGGTGTTGCCAACATTGACCGGAGATGGATACTGTGCTTCGTCAACGACAACTAACAGGCGGTCTGTGTTATTCATCGACGATGTGTCAAACTGAAGATCCAAGACAAAACTTGAAATCCAAACTCCTCCGGTTATTGTTTTTCCGGCAGGATTGTAAATCAGGGTTCCTCTATCGTAATCTAGGTTGATAATCCCAAGAATGTATTGCGGCTCAAAAGTTCCGCTAAAAGCGATGCTACTAAAGTCAATCTGCGAAGATGCTGCGTTAAAAGCGTATTCAAAAGATTCTAGGATTCTTTTCATATTTTTATCCTATCCAAACATTAAAGCATACACCAATGCTACTTCGTCCACATAAGATTTCACAGCATTTTGTGAAGGATAAAGTGTGTTAGAAGTGCCAAGCAGGACATTGGTTGATTTATTGACAAGATCTTCCTTCAGGTTCAAGGCTGTCTGGGTGGCAGTGCTGATGGGCTTGTTCAAGTCACTGGTGTTGTCCACATTGCCAAGACCAACAAAAGCTTTGTCAATTGTTGTCCACTGGGTGTTGTAGTTAGTCCCATCAATCTTGGTCAAGGCTTGCCCAGCAGATCCACCAACAGGCACACCGGCCCCGTTTGGCCCAACAATTCCATTGTCCAATTCAACAATCAGGGCTGTTGGATCTGGGCTGATTGAAACTTCAATATCAGGCTGAACTTGGTTCTCAATCTCAACCACCAAGTTTTGAGTGTCGTCAACAATGATAACCTGAAACTCATTACTCATCTTGTCACCTCAGGATCAACAATTGCCGGCCCCTTCAAGATCCTGATCCGGGTGCCGTCTGGCCTTTGCCCTTCAAGATCATACACCAAAGCCTTTGCCGGCAATGCGGAAGTGGCTGTGTCGGTCAAAACAATCTGGATCTCCCCACCAACAGCATTGGTGATATTGATTGTCGGTGAATAAAGCACAGTTGTGGAAGTGTACTTTTCCCGGATCTGCATCGAAAAAGTCCAACTTGTGAGATTCAATGGAAGCCCGGTCACCTTATCCTTCAAGGTGATGGCAATCACCCGGTCAACACCCTGTTCAATCTCCAACTCGTATGCGCCAGCACTCATCTGTTTTTCTCCAAGTCATTCACCCGGCCAATCAGTGCGTCCAGATCCCTTCTGAATTGATCCGCACTCTTTTCAACCGTCCCAAGTTGAAACACAACAAGGGTCATGTTTTTGTTTAATTCTGCAACATTGTCTGAAAGCTTGTTCAGTTGGATTGCGGCAAAACTCACCACCGTTGTGATTGCCGCCCATGCAAGCTTGTTGAAGAAGAAGTCAAAGTCCGGGTGGGCCTTTCTAAAGCTTTCTTTGTGTTCCGGCTTCTCCATCCAACAAACCCTCCAAGGTCAAGGTGTTCACAGATCCAAGTTGAATCCCATCTGATACTTTCAGACTACACCTTGGGGCAAGCCCTTTCAACTGACTTGCTTTGAAGAACACCACCTGATCAGCCTCCCGAAGCCAAACAATGAATCCGGCAGTCAATCCTGACATCTCAAAACCGACCAATGATTCAATCTGGTGGGGCTTGCAAGCAGATCTTGTGAATGTTGTGGCATCAAGAGACTTGGCATCACACAGAACCACCCGGCCATTCTTGGCAAGAATGAAGTCAAAGGGAGACTTGGCCGGCACAGCCATCTTCCCAATCCACCGGCACCCAGACGGAAGCTGTTCAAACCTGATCCCCTCCCGGGCACACCGGGCAGACAGGATGTTTTCAAACAATCGGCCAGAAGCCTTGGCCCGGGCACCCCTCAAAGTGGCTGTGGAACTTGGCATTCAAACCCCATCTGATTGAACTTCACCCGGTCTTCCTTCTTGGACAGATCAAAATCATACTCCAAGACCTCTTCCCGGCACTTGAACAGACCACCAACACCACAAGGTTTGGCCCTGTAATACCGGAACACCGTCCGGGGTGTCTCAATGTCGATCCGAAGCGGCCTGTCCTTTAAGAGTGGCACAATATAGGTTGCAGATGTGGCGCAACTCAGCCCGGATGCTATACACCAAAGCATCATCCCGATCTTGGCCCTTGGCCATTTCTTCATCATAAAGTTGCCTCAGTTCCAAGACCCGATCCAACACCGCATTGGAATTGTGGAAGTTCACAAACTTCCCCACCTGAATCAACAGATCCAAAAGCGGCCCGATCAATTCCATTACTTTTTGGAGAACTTCTTCAGGAAGTCCAAAGCCTTCTGAAGTGACTTCTCAGGTTCATCACCCGGGATGAGAAGACTGATACCAATGAGACCTGTCAAAATCAGGATCAAAAGACCTGCAACTTCCTGAACCTTCCCAACGATTGATAAAATATCCATTCTTTTTCCTCCAGATTAAAGACTAAGCTTTTTTATCCCCAGACACAAGAAGCGGCATAGCAAACCGCTTGGCCACCTGAAAGTGGAGATGGTCACCGGTGCCGGCATTGTGGAAATACACCAACCGGAGTGATCCGTCTTGCCCAAGTGCCGCAATGTTTCGATACTTGAACCCGAAGACCCGGACACACTCATCAATCAAGTCTTTTGACCATCCTCGGGTGGAGACATCAAAAGCCCTTCCTTCCCTGTGTGTACTGGATACTCGCTTTAATTTTTCATCTTCCTCAAGAGTAGTCACAGCATCAGAGATGACCACCGGAAGCTGTTTTGATCTGGCCCATAAGATCACATCACACAGCACCAAGAAGGCTTCCACACAAAGCCCATCAATCCGATCCTTGACCTCAGGCTTGGCATAATCCTTCACCTTTTGACTCATACATCCACCCCGGCAATGATTGCTTCTTTCTTCTTCCGGTCAATCTGGGTCAGAACATCGGCCATCACCTGAAGCAAGCTGAACCTTCTTTCAGCAAAGAAGGCCACAAAGTTCTTGCCCGTTATCTTGTTCCGAATAAACCAAGCGTAAATCTCTTCTCTTCTCTTGGCCTTCTCCAATGAATGGATGAAAGGGAAGGCATCCGGGTAATTGTCGGCAATGGCAAGAATCAGATTGCGTCTGTGTTCAGTTATTTCTTGCATGATCCTTGAGCACCATCCCCTTTGATGCTTTGGCAAACCTTGCCATTGAAATCATCTCGGAAGCACTCACAATAAACCACCTGAGTCTCCACCATTGTTCCTGCAAACACACCCCAAAGAATTGCTAATGCTACCATTTCCGTTCCTTTCGTTACTATGCCTTATTAAGGGCATCAATTTCAGCTTGTTTTGCAATCATTGCTTCTTTGATTTCAACAGCATTATCAAGAAGTGATTCGTCTTTTTCATCAAATGCCTGATATAAAATAGTGTTATATTGGCTTGAAAGATCCATCCATTCTTTTGTTTTTTGCTGAATCAACTCTGCCCTTTCTTGGGCTTGCTTTATTTTTTTGATCTCTTCAAAATCTTGTTTCACTTGTTCAATTGTCATGTTTTCTCCTTTATTTGTATGGTTCCCCTGAAATCCAAGCCACAGCCGTTCTTCTCAAACCGCCAGTCACCGGATGCACCTTGTGGCCAATATAAGATGGGAACACAAGCAGTGTGCCTTTTTTCTTTTTAACAAGACCCTTCAACCCGATGAACTCAAGTTCACCGCCATCATAATTCTCCGGGTCATCAAGAAGCAGAACCAAAGACAACTTCCGAATTGAGAAGTCACCATTCCCGGAATCAATGTGCCAATCATAGTGTGACCCGGTTGCATCATACTGGGTCAATTGGATGCCCTCATAAAAGCCGGAAAGCTGAAACTTCCACCGGGCCTCATTGCACCCAGCGGCAACCTGATAGAACCGTTCAAAGATCCAAGAGGTGTGTTCAGATGGATCAACAAACTTGACCATGGACTTCCTGATGGAATCATCTGTGTTTCCATTAAACCCAATAGTCCCGTCATGAAGATCTGTGAAAAGTTCTTTGATCTTCTCACACTCATCAGATGTGAAGGCATCATCGAAGAAGGCGAAGAAATCGAAGCCTTCAAGTTTTCTGATTGGGAATTGAATCTTCAAACTATTGCCCCGTTCAAATAAACTGGGATCTTGTTGAATGTCTGTTCAACTGTGACCATTGGAGATGCTACATCATCAATGATGATCTCATCAATCTTGACCTTTTGAAGATTCTTGTTTGCATCAAAAGTCAGGATCTCAGATCCATTCCGAGTCAACTCATACCAATACACTTCGACATCTTGACGAAGCCAAGCCTTGGCCGCAATTGTGCGCTCAATCCAAGACTTGTCATCCAAGTCATTCAGCCAGAAATCAACAAACTTCCCTTTATTAAAAACAGCGACAGTCATGATCTTTTCCTTTCTTATGCAATTGATTCTGAATCATCCCACAACACAACAATGAACCCACCAGCACCGGGACCACCAAAACCCCCAAACCCACCAGATCCACCCGGCCCACCGTTTGGAGCAGTTCCAAGACTTCCACTACTTCCACTTGTTCCTGTGGTAAAATTTTGTGTTCCATGAATCATTGCATTGAATTGCGTCAATTGTGTTCCGCTTGTATGCACTGTTCTTCCGGGTGTTCCAGTTGTTCCAGTTCCTCCCGGAGTTGAAACAGCACCACCACCACCTCCACCACCACCCGTTCCACCTGTTCCCCCAGATCCTCCCGGAAATGTCAAAGAAATGGTTCCACCAATGAAAGTTGTATTTCCACCGGCAGATCCCGGATTAGAAGATCCCGTTCCACCACTAGATGCTGGCAAGCTTCCACCGGCACCACCACCACCTCCAGAAGCAAGAGTACCACCGGCACCGCCAGATCCAACCGTTACTGTGTAAACAGTATTTGGAACAATTGCCCGATTGTATGAAACACCATAGGCATTGCCACCGGGTGCCCCAGATCCTCCCGGGCCACCAGTTCCACCCACTCCTGAAGGTGATCCGTTTCCACCGGCACCACCAACACCCCCAAACCCACCAGATCCACCCGGCCCACCGTTTGGAGCAGTTCCAAGACTTCCACTACTTCCACTTGTTCCTGTGGTAAAATTTTGTGTTCCATGAATCATTGCATTGAATTGCGTCAATTGT
>OGWD01000011.1_pt1 | contig 24702 bp, 32 predicted proteins | sample 1575981 | NCBI WGS metagenome assembly OGWD01 (sample SAMN07581555, study PRJEB24739) | freshwater metagenome | place: Singapore | collected 2015-04
ACCCACCTACTCGCTAAGTCTAAAGCAAAGCGGGTAGAGTGGTTAGCGGGCTTTCAGAGGAAAAACGGGAAAGAACTTACGGACGATCTGAAGTCAAGGCTTTTACGGCTGCACGAAGCTCGGAAATCGTCTCGTCCCGCCTCTTGAGTTTTGCGAGAAGGCTAGAGGTAACTCCCTCCAAATGAGCGATATAACGATCCTTCTCCACAAAGTCCTGACGCATCATGTTGTATAAACGCTCTTGCATCTCAATGTTCTGCTGAAAGCTCATTTGTGGACTCTCCGAACGGCCTTGAATTGATGACCAATCTTTTCCAGCACTGCGTTCTCGAATTCTACACTATTGTGGAGATGTCTGTGACAGTTGCTGCACAACACTATGCACTTTTGTATCTCCTTCCATAGAATGCGCCAGGCATCATTAGCCGCCAGTTTGTGAACCTTTCTGTTCTCCTTAGACTTTTCAACATGGTGGAAGTCTAGAGCCGCTGGGTGGTCGTTATATCCACAGAAGACACAACTAAGCGTTTTTTTGTACGCAGCCCACTTCTCTTTGTTTCTGAGTTTGACGGGTTTTGTTTTTTCGATGATGGTTTCTTTGTTAGCCTCGTAGTGTCGCTTTGAATACGCCCGTTGTTTTAGTCTTCTTGTCTCTGGGTCTTTATACGGCATCAGAACTCCAAATGATCCCAGCCCATCGTGTTTGCAACCATGTGAGCTAGTTCCTCAAACTCTGGGCCATGCTTATCCCAGACCGGTGACTTATCTTTATAGAGCTTCAGGTGGACTATCTCATGCGCCATCGTCTTTAAGGCGGTATCGAGGTGGGCGATTTTCTTGGAGGAGAGTCGGATGGTGTGCGGATCAGGAGAGTAGTCACCGTACATGGTGGCATCTCTGACTATACCGAAGTTGACATGCTGAGAGGGAGGTAAACGCCAGCCTTTAATGGGAGGGAGTTGAATCAGAAACTCATACATCACTCGGCAAGCGTCGATTGTCAGGCGCATACCGGACTTATACCTACTCTTTGTTATCGAGAGGTTTCAGTTTGAAGATACTTCTGAATGTATGAGTCTCGACGATCCGAATACCCGTCCACACAATCGTAAACAGTGCGGCTACGGCAGGGAGGATGTCTGCGAGGGTTCCTACTACAGTCACTATCGAAACCGCATCTAGGGCGTGTTTAGTTGACTCGGTTGGCATAATTGGCCTCGTATTGTTGATAACAGGTTTCTAGTGAGATTCTCAGTTTGTCTGCTCGGGCAGCTTCCCTCGCAAGAAATTCTGCATCTTGTCTTGAAAGCTCGGCTCCGGTGGTTCCTTGACAAGCGGCTGGGGGATCGGGCAGACGGGCTGGACGCTGGCGCAACTCACCAAGAGTACGCTCAAGACCAATATTGAGAGTTTTGATTTCATCTCTTTGCCTATCTATAATTCGTTGGGTTTTCTGGCTGGCCTGCCTGGTCAGGTCTAAAGCCTTGGAAACTGCTTGTGCTTCTTTCTCTGCTGCTTGCGTTTTCAGAGATTGTATCTCGGCAGACTTACGCCAGCCTTGGACTGTCCATCCCGCCAGAAGCCCTATAGAGACCGCTAGGAGGTATCTTATGGCGAGCCAATACATTGCCTATACTCCGACTCTCTGCGTTTTGTAAGCCCCGCTAGAGGCTTTCCTTGAAACCGATCCCAGCGAAGGATTTCCTTGCACGCACCTGCATAGTCTCCCTGATTGAGTTTGCGGACGAGCGTGCTGGAGCAAAATGCTTGTGGCCCGATATTGTATGCCAAACTTAGGAAACTGTCGTACTCATGCTGGGCTAGAGGGACTTTTACACACTCCTTGAGCGCACCCTCGAACTTCTGTATATCTCGAATCTTGCGGTTTAAAGCGGTGACTGGATCGGTCTTGTCGCCCAGTTTTACGCCATCAGTTGTGCCGAACCCGATGGTAGGTACATCACCCTTAACCGGAGTGTAGGCAGCCTCCCTGTAGCCCTCATACCCCGCTAGGGATACGAGAGCCGCAGCAGAGAACGCAAGGAGTTTAAGCGGCAGTCTCATTAGGTAATTCAGCCTTCAGCATCGCAAAGAACGCATCTCTGCCGACCTGTAGCTGATCTCGCTGGAAGGCAATGGAGCCTAGTTTGCGGTCAAGGTCAGACAGGTGGTCAATCAAGACTTTCGCCTTGTCGCTCAGGTCTGCGATGTTGTACTCGGTTCCATCAATGCTTACGGTTTGGGGCTGTTGGTTTGCCATTCCGTTTTCCTTTCTAAGTTGTGCTGCTTACGCAGCGGGGGTTGCCCAAGGCAGGGGAGGGGTTACAACAGGGGGGTTAATCAGGTTGTTGATCTGCTGCTGAACCGCAGCCTCTGTGGTGGCCTTGTCCACTCCGTTAGCCCAAATCCAGCCAAGCACTTGCTCTTGGGTTAGGTCTTCGTAGGGAGTGAATGAGCCTTCGGGCAGGGGTACACCACAGGTTGAGTAGACAGATGCGTTGAATCCATCCTGTTCGCCAGCGCAAGTCCAGTGAACAGTGAAAACGACATCCGTATGACCACCCTCTTGGGGGTAGCAGTTCATTGCGGTTACAGACCAAGTGATTGTTGCAGACATTTTAGTTTCCTTTCAGGGTTGCAAGTTCGGCTTTCACCGAGTCGAGTTCAGATTTTAGTTCTTGGATTGCTTTGGTAAGAACCGCAGTTAATTTTTCATAATTCACGCCACCAGCGATAAGTTCAGTATCTTCTTCATCCTTAGTGAAAACACTTTTCGCAACCATTGGAACAAATTCAGGAAGAATACTTTTAACCTCATCCGCAATAAAACCAATTTCATCTTTTTGATCGTCTGTTCTGAAGTATTTGCGTGGTTGGAGTTGTAACACTTCAGCCAATCCATAAGGCGAATCTTGAATGTTGTCTTTTACTAATCTGCTTGAAGTGTCATAAGTAACTGCACCTGTTGAGGCGTTCCATTTCATCGGATAAGTGCCAGCACCCGCAGAAATTACACTCCCGCCAATTGCAAATGAAGACCCAACATCATTTAGCGACCCCAACGCCAAACCAGAACCCATAGAAACTGAGCCGCCTGATTGAATACGCATACGCTCGGTGTTGTTAGTACCAAAAGCTAAAAAACTATTTTCAAAATTCCAAAGATAAGCATCGTTACCATTCATCTGTAGTTGCAAACCGTCAGTATTTGTAGCGCCAGTTGTTGAGTTCTGGAGCGCCAAATACGGGGCAGATCCGTATACTGTTAATTGTCTTGCAGGCGTAGTCGTCCCAATCCCCACATTACCGCTGGAGTCGATACGCATACGCTCGGAGCCGTTGGTGTAAAAATTTAATGGTCTTGTGCTTGTTGACAAGAGTACACTTTCTGCAGCATCGGAATACACCTGAAACTGCAACGTATCATTGGCATTATTAAAAAACTGAATGCTTGTAGAATTGCCTGATGCCCTTGCAATAAGTTTTAATGACTGAGCAGCACCATTTGCTTGTACTGTAAGCGGAAAATCTGGCGAACTCGTCCCAATCCCCACATTACCAGACGAATCAATCCTCATCGCCTCTGCGCCACCCTCTGTAAACGCAATAGTGTCAGCAGCAGGGAAGTAAATACCTGTGTTGGTATCACCAGCAGTCGTAATAGAAGGAGTGCCTACCGCACCAGCAGGGAATACCGTAGTCGTCGAATGCGTAAACACACCAGTCGAATCAGCAATCGTGGCTGCAGCAGTACCGTCTTTGGCCTTGATGTTGGTGACTTCAATACTCGTAGAGTCAACAGTCGTAGCGTTAAAGGTGGTCGCAGTCGCAGTCGTGAAGGTTGCCGCAGCAGCAGAGTTCGCACCTATCACCGCACCGTCAATAGCCCCTCCATTGATGTCTACCGCAGTAGCAACCATGTAGTTTGTATTGAAGGTGTCCAGGCTAGTACCTGACTGCCACTCTTTAAGCTGGGCCATAAGCTCACGAATGGCGTTATTTATCCCAGACGGGGCGCACCCTTCAGCGATGTTAATACCATCAATGTCGGTGTTGTTTGCTGGGTCTGAGGAAAACTCAGAGATTTTCGTCTTTGACATTTATTGCTCCAGTCCAAAAATTGAGCCATAGCCCATGTTAATTGCCTTTCTTTGCAGTTCCCTGCTCAGAGGTTCCATCGTTGTTTCAGATGCTTTTGCCATGAGTCGTGAGGCCAGTTTTGGATCAAGCATTGCCTCAACCAACAATTCACGAATCTTGTCGTCTGTTCCGTTATAGAGCCAGTTCATAGGTGCAGCTACTTTCTGTAGCGCAGCAGGGACTTCACCGAATATCTGCTTACCGATGATGCCGCCAATCACATTAGCGGTAGAGAGGTTCTTGAATGTGTCTGAGCCTGGAACTTTTGCGGCCCTTGCTAGTACACCCTCATCGAGATCACGACCTACTCTTTGAAGTGCGCCAACCTGAGTCTTTGAAAGCCCCTTCATCTTAGGATCATCCAGAACTGCACGAATTGCTCTGGTAAAGGCAGGCTGAGAGATTAGGAAGTCACCGATATTAGAAGGATCGGGAGTCGTAGAGAGAACCTTGGATCGGAAAGTCTGAGCAGCCTCAAGCCTTTCAATGCCCCTAGATGCGGTTGCGTACTTGCTCAGATAGTCTCGGTATCCAGGCGCAGCAGAATCAATTGCATCGTCTACAGAACGGATCACAGACTCTAGTTGTCCTTTGGCAAGACTGAACGCAGCACCCTCTCGGTCTAGCAATCCCTGTGCAGCGTCACGCAAGTCTTTGCGTACCTCGTAAAGCTCTGCTGGGGTTGTAGCCCTTGAGATACGACTTTGAGCGAACTTCATTGCATTTTCGACTGTTCCTCTCTTGCCTGCTGGAGAGGCTAAGATGTCATCAATCGTCTTGTTTACTGTCAGAGTGACCGCAGACTTAAAGGTGTCAGGATCGACTACTGCTTGAGCGAAAGCATTTTCACGCAGAGGTGTGGTCACCTCATCACGCTTTGCAATTGCCGCAGCAAGAGTGTCTTGGTCTTTAGCAAGCCTATTCAGGATTTCATTGCGTACTCGATTGGCTTCCGCTGCTTGTGTAGCAAAGCGTCCAGTTGTATCCAGTCCACGAATAGGTGTCTCAGCAGAGATCAGACCAACATCACGGGTTGCCTGTGCGGTGGTCGGACGATACCCAGGCAGAGGAGCTTGATAGGTTGCAGCTCTTGCCATAGCCGCTTCTGGGTTAGCCGCCAAAGATCGAAGAACCTCTCCAGTAATTTTCTCACGGCCTGCCTCTGTGAACGGACGCACGATCTCACGCCCACCTCGGGCAGCAGCACCAGAAAGTGTCGAGGTTGCAGTTGGAGCCATCATGCCACCCATTGCAGCCAATCCAATCTGACCTAGAGGGCCAACACCCTCCTCACGCCCAACAGATGCGGCAGTAGCACCACCAGCAGCGCCAGTAGCCTGTAGCCCTAAACGCTCTGTTAGCGGAGCAGCAGCCTGCCTTGGAAGTAGCGCACGAGCAGCACCTGCGGTTCCAGCCACACCACCCATTGCAGAAACGATGTCTTGCACTACTCGCTCACGAGATGTCTGAGCTTGTGGAAGCCCTGCCTGCGTCATCAATTGCTGGCTTGCTTGGGATACAGGCTGAAGGTTTGTGCCTACAATCATGTTAATGAGTTGATTGAGAGGATCGCCAATAATCGACAGAGGTGATGTCAAACCAGTTAGCGCACCTCGGGCAGTCAGACCAACTTGGCGAGTAAGTTCTTGAGGAGTCGTTCGAGTAGGTTGCTCCATGACCGCATTTATTACTTGGTCATCTGTTAACTCGGTTTCAGACTCAACTCTAAACTTACCCTGTCCAGGGATTTCTACCTCGTAGATAGGCATTATTGAATCCTCGTAACTTTAGGTTTGTTTGGTGCTGGCGCTGGAGCAGGGATTGGAGGTGGTGCAACACGAGGAGGAGCAGCCCGACCTGCTGCCATAAACGCAGATTCCAAAACTGTCTGCAATCGCTCTTGTTTATCCCTGATTACATCTGGCTTGCCCTTGTCCTCAAGTTGAGGGAAGTAAGCCTTGCGATAACCCTCCAACTGCTCACGAGTATATGCAGCACCAGTTCCCAATGTAAGAGCAGCGTCAAGAATATCTAACTGAGCCGCTTCAATTCGTTGCCTATCTTCGTCTTTAGCAAGGGATGACAAGTATTGAGAACCAGTCACTCCCTCGATAACGGATGACATCAATCCAGGTGTTGCGACCTCTGGTTTTCTGCCAAGAATCTCGCCCAGCTTGTTAATGTTGAATTGAAGCCTACTTGTCAATGCACCAGCTTTACGCTCACCCTCCGACGGTAAAACAATGTTTGTTCCACCAGCTTTTAGGTACTCAGTAAACGGAAGTGACTGGTCAACCAAACCTTGTGCTTTGGCAATATTGAACTCACGAATCTTGCTCGGAAGTTCTTCTGGCTTTGGCAGTTCAAAAATCTTGCGACCAGTTTCTTCTTCAACAAGTGCCTCACCAGGTTTCAAGACCGTACGCTTTGGCGCAGTTGGTTGGATTGCCTTCTCAAACTGCATGGCCTCAAGTGCAGCAGCACGACCTTCAGGGCCAAGCCCAGCCAATTCACGAACTCGCTCTAGGTCGATCTGCCTTCCAACCACACCAGGAACGGTGGTCTGAATATCACCAGTCTCGCTTGGAAGTATTGTCGGAACCTGACCCATGCGCTCACGGTAGAGACTTGGGATCATCTGCTGAACCTGTGCCTGCCTACGCTTTGCCATCTCTTGCTCTTGACGCTGGCGCAGAAGGTCTTGCAGTTGAGTACGCCTGAGAATCCCTTGGAGTGTCTGGTCGAATGACTGCTCACCCGCTTGGTAGCCCTGTAGAGCCGCCTGACCAAACTGTGATAGTGCAGACTGCCCTCTCTGACGGGGAGCCATCAAAGCCTGTGCTAGACCTCCTAGCGAGGCATAAATAGACTGCTCTCGTGCTTTCTGCTCGTCAGCAGGTGTCAGTAGTCCAAACTGACGCAATAAATCTAGTTCGTTCATAGAAGTCCTCGTCTATATGCAGATGCGTAAGGCAGAGTCTGAAGCCTTGGTGCGAGTAAAGAAAGAAGCGATTCGTAGCTCACAGACCCGTAGGGTACATATCCTCGACTAACCTGTTCAGGTTCTGGCATTAAAGTCGGAAGCGTGATATTTGGGATTACTGGTGTCTGCGGAGTCTCTGGAGTTTCTGGTGGAGTCTCTGGGGGTGTGAGTGTTGTAATTACAGGTGCGACCACATCCACCGTAGTTGTTGGCGTTCCCGTCACAGTCACCGTTGGTGTGATTGTTTCGGAAGTCGGCATAACCGGTGTAACACTAGGAACTAGGTTAGTTGCGGTTGTAAGAATCGATCCTAAATCTGTTGACCCATTTCCAATAACAGTAACATCACCGAAGTCAGTTGGACGAGTGCCAGTTATTGTAATTGTATTCAGTAGGCCAGGAATAACCGGAGCAACCAAGTCTGTTTCTGTTGGTCTCGTTCCTGTGATGACCACATCAGGCACAGTCGTTTGGATTGGTGGCAATACCACCGGAACAATCGGTTCTTTTTCTGCAACGACTTCAACCGTTGGCGTGACCGGAGCATTAACCAAGTTGGTTAATACAGGCGAAACTGTGTCCAACAAAGAAGTTGGGGGAGCAGTTACTACAACCTCTGGAATCCCTCCAGTAACACTAGGTGTTACAGGTGTTGGAGTTCTCAAGAAAGTTTGGTCTGTTGTATCTCCAGCACCAGTATCAAGAAGTGATCTTGTTGATGGAGTAGGACGAAGATCAAGCCCTGTCAAATCCTCAAGTGCGTCTACACCTTGGCCTTTGAGTTTATTCAGTCCAGCAGATAGCAAGACTGTTCCACCTGCCTGCAAACCAACACCAAGATCACCAGTCGCAGCAGAAGTCACCGCAGTTGTAGCGGCAGCATTTGCTAAAGCATTAGCAGTGGTATTGATTAAATACTTTGATGCGTTATCGGGAAGCAGAGATGTCGCAATGTCTTTAGCAGTAGGTTGTAGCGCACCCGCAGTAGCAGCAGTCAGCGCAGCCGCAACAGGAGGAATCGAGACAATGCTTTGAATCTGGTTGCCAAGCGCACCCGCACCCGTCGCCTCTTTCCATGCATACGGGACTGCCTGACCTTCTACAAAATCAATGTTGTACCAAGTAAAACCTTTACCAGCAGCGTTGTTTAGCTCGTTGAGAGGGATCACCTCTCCGGTCTTTGAGTTGATGACATCTTTCTTCTCTACCATGACCGTTGGCGCTTCGCCATCATCAAAGTAGTAAGGGTCACGCTCCTGTACTGTGTACTTGTTCTCTTTCAGGTCGGCAAGGCTAGACACTCCATAAGAGGCCAGTTGCTTTGCCATGTCATCAATAATCTCGTCCTGACTCTTGGAGAACGATGCCTGATGATTGACCCCAAGAATGTTTGTCTGGTTGGAAATCTCATATTTGAGATTCTCGTAATCAGCAAGTGAATACTCTCGTCCCTTTACTTTTGCCGTAGATACCACAGGAGCAACAGAGTCAGTAACTGGGTTGTAAAAAAGCCCGTTACCGAAAGAGAAGAAGGATGGGTCGAACATATCAGGGAGAGGTAGCCATAAATGGGTTAGCGGAAATACCGGACGAACCAAACACACCTAGATTTTTAAGTCCACCGTAAAGCTGCGTTCCCATCAGGCCAATTCCAAGCAGGCCACCGATGTTCTGCATCGTGCTAGAACCCTGTTGTTGAGGTTGTTGAGCAGCACCAAGAGGGTTGCCGTAAATACTCGATAGATAAGACTGAAGCTGCGAGTAGGGCAGTTGTTGTTGGAACTGGAAGCGCTGCATCTGCTCTTGCAGAGGTTGAGCCGCAATCGCCTCTCTCTGTGCGCCCACCTGGGCAAGTGTCTGAGCAGGCAAGAACTGTTGCTGGAAGGCAGCGGGAGCCGCTTGAGCAGTCGCCAACTGAGTCGCCAATGCCTGTTGTTGTGCAGCACCAAGCCCACCTGCCGCAGCCATCTGCGTACCGAGTGCCGCCTGTTGAGCGCCCTGAAGTCCTTGTGCGCCTGCGAGAATGTTTCCAAACCCTGTCTGTTGAAGACCTGCGACTTGACCAAGGATGTTCGCCTGCTGACCAACACCTGCTTGACGCATCTGCTCGGCAGCCTGACCAGCCGCAAGTTGCGCCTGAAGGTTCTGAGCCTGCGCCCCAAACAGTTGACCTTGGAGGCCAGCCGCTTGAGCCAGTTGAGCCTGACGAGTAGCCTCTGCGGTTTGCGCTGCTTGCAGACGGTTTGCCAAGTCCTGTTGTGAAAGTCCAGCGAGTTGACCACGAGCAGCCTCTTGGAAGCCTCTCTCTTGGGCGTAGGTCTGTGCGCCAATGTTCGTGGCGGTCTCGCCAACCGCACGAGCAGCAGCCCGTGTAGCGGCCTCAATAGCCCTCTCTTGCGCTCCTGATCCATAACGACCAGCACGAGAGAACTGTGACTGAAGTGCGGGAAGGGTCTGCTCTAAGAGTTGCTCAGTGATCGGACGGGTAGATTGTTGAATCAGAGCTTGCTGGTAAGGAGAACCTGTAAGGAATGACCCTGCGGCAACATCCTGAACTCCAGGCATTGCAATGTTCTGGAACTGGCCTGCTTGCACTCGTCCGTAGATGTCGGACACCCCAGGCATGGCCTGACCTGCTAGACCCTGAATCCCTGCGGTAGAGGGAAGCCCTGCGCCACCTGCTACTTGTGTGAGCGCACTCGGAACTTGTGTAGCCGCTTGGGGGGCTAGAGCCTGAATACCAGAATAGTCGGGAGCGTACTGACCAGCCATGAATCGCTCATAAGCAGCCGCACCAGGTTGGAACCCTGCGGCTCCGTAGATGTTCTGGTAAAGAGGTGCAGCGGCAGATTGAGCCTGAAGACCTCTCAGGAAGACATTCTGTGCCTCGCTCAGAATAGGCTGCTGCTGACGAGCAATGTTCTCCTGTGCTTGGATAGCCGCTAGGGTCTGCTCACTAGGGGAGACATACATCTGCCCTGGGAACATCTCAGGCTGCGGCCCCTGAAGAAACAGATACCTTGCCCGACCCAGTGCCTCGGCAAGATAAGGCGCAATAGTCGGGTCGATAGTCGCATCACCCTCACCTCGTGGGAGAGTGGAAACCCTGCCTTGTTCTGGAAGTGCCATTTTTTATCCTATCAAGATATAAGCGTAAGTCTTGTCTGATGTTGAATTAGCGTAGTGACTTATGGTTGCCTGCCCATTCTGTTGAGCAGATACATAAATGTTTGAGTAAGCCATTGGTGCGATGTACTGAACAGTCAGAAATATAGAAGGGGTCTCAGGAATGTCTGGTGTTACGCCTGGTGAAGCAGTTACTGCTGCGAAATGCTCCAGAACCACATCTAGATCACTTGGTCTCCAACAAAGTTCTAAGTAGTCGTTTGCGTCTATGTCAAATAATATGGTCGTGACCGCAATTAGATGAGATGGAATAGAAGCCGACTTCCTCGCAGGGATGCTAAACACAGAATTAGACTTCGCTATGTCTGTGCCATTCTTTCTATACCAAATATTAATTGACTCTGTGGCGTTGGTCGTGTTCTTGAACTGAATCGAGTACTGAACTGCGTATATCCCTGAGTTCCTAAAGTTAATCCTTGAACTGTTACTTAGATACACCCCGTTTGTTAGGTCGGTGGTGCTGTAGGACATGACCTGTGCCGTACCCAGAGAGGTAGCGGTTTGGTCGGTGTCGTCAGAGAACTGCCCGTAGGGAGCTGCGTCTTCTTCTGCCGCACTCGAAAACGGAATCAAGACAATCTTTGTGTCCGGTGAGATACGAGCGTCGTAGAGTGTCGTGGAGGTAGCGTTTCCAGTCGCCAGGGTGATTGTCCCCGTACTGTTGATCTTCCCGTCCATGATGTTATTCACAATCTCTGCGACGGAACGAGGATCACCTCCAATCGGAGGAAGCCTGCGAAACATTACCGACTCCCTGCTGGCTGCATCTCTAAGTCAACACCGATTGCAGTTGTCCAGTTTCCCGTGGGTGTTACCCTAATCCGGTGATACTTTCCTACAGACCTCAAACCTACTCGGTTCTCAGAATCAGCAGCGGTCTGTGATCCAAAGTTCGGCTGCTGATTTAATAGAAACCTACTAGCAATTCCGACTGTTGCACTTCCATCATCCACAATTGGTTTGGCAAGTGTAATCATCATTGCTTGGCCCTCTCCCAAATCAGAGGTCTCAATAACACCTGTTTTGTTTGCACCAGAAAAGTTAATGATCTTTGTGTCACTTACACCTGAAAGCGTGAGCTTTCCACCTAAAAAGATACGGGCATCCAGAGAGAACGGCAGAGCGTCTATAGAGGTTGAATAAGCATCCAATCCTTCCATGTTTACCGCAGGAGTCGAAGAACTTGCAATTCGGTCTACAGTCGAGTCTGCGTAACTCCACCTTTGGGTCTGTGGATGATAGATTAGTATTCTGTAGTTCTGCTCAATACTTGGATAGCCCCACATCACTAAATTGCGATTTGGGTCTACTGCTGCGCTCATCTGGGTCATGATCGACTCAGAGAGGTCGCCAAAGAAGAATCGGTTTACCTTCTCCGCACCGATAGGCACAACATTCTGCCCATCACAAGCATAGAATCCGTCGTCAGACAAGAAGTAAGTAATACCCTGCCATTGGATCACCGAATTAGGTTCATAACACCCTCGATTGCGAGAGATGTTGTCAAACTGGAACACCAGAGGCGCACCTACATAACTCATGCGGTAGATTGATCGCTCACACAGAACGAGGCCAAACTCACCACCTGTTAAACCCGCTACCGCACCTCCGTCTGGTAAATCCTGAAAGTCTGCTTGTGTGACCGCAGAACTAGTCCAAGTTGTTGCATCGTTAATGCCAGACCACTGCACTCGGTTCGTGTTCGTCGGAGTCCGGCCTGAAACCACGAAGTCCCGCACCACCGTCACGAATGACGCTTGAGGCGCATCTGAACTTAGGTTGGCAAAGTTAGCAGTTGTTGTGAGGTCGTAGTACTGGAGCGTGTTCGGAGAACCAGCAGCAATTAGGTAGTTGCCAAATTGTGTAAACCTCCACCTGTCAGTAACAGTTGTGTAGGTTAATGCACTTACATTGTCCAGAGATAAATCTGTAGAGTCTAAAAGATAAAGTAGCGTCGATCCTGAAGCGAACACCTTGGTAACGCCTGCGTTATTTACACCAGCCACTACATTATTCAGGTTCTGAGAAGCAGCAGCTGAATAGTCGGCAGAGTCAGGAAAAGGCCCATAACCTACGGCTCTGGGATAGACATTTTTAGCGTTAGTCAGCGCACCGACTACACCAGGCTGGTCAGGTAGCCACTCTGTGAAGGTTATCCGATTTGTTGCCATGAATTGCTTCCAGAACTAACTGTTGTCCAAGTCTCAGACCCCACAGAAACGGGTGTCCAAGTATTTGCCTCTGTTGTAATTTGTGTCCACTCTTCGCCAGGAATGTATCCACTTGAAGATAAAGTTCCTGTTCCGGTAATGTTTGCAGCGCTCTGGAGAATTGAGTTCCCAGTAGCAATCAGAGTTCCAAACCCTGTGATAGCACCGCTTCCAGACTCTAAGATGCCACCTAAAGCAGTTAGCGTCCCCACTCCTGTAATAGTGCCGCTACTCGTTCTTTGTCGTAACGCTGCGGTTGTGAGAGTCCCCGCACCAGCAATGTCACCCCCAGAGGTGCGGGTTCGTTCTGCTCCCGTTGATAGAGTTCCAGTCCCCGAGATACTTCCTTCTGCGACGACTGTGTAATTTGCAGAGACTGTAACGCTTCCTGTGCCTGCAATACTCGCTGAGAACTCAAGAATACAGACATTAGGGTCTTCCCATACAGGTGAGTCAAGACTAAAAGCGAGTGAGTCTAGGTTCCCAAAGAGGTCTAATTGCTCTAGGGTGAACGGCCCACATAGGTCTGCCATTTAATCCAGCGTTGCAGTAAGGCTTCCAGATGGAATCTTGAAGATGTCGCCCGTTTCAATCGTCTTGGAGGTCGTCAAAGCAGTATGCATGAGCAAATTGCCCGAGGTTAGCGCATCAAACAACCCAATATGACTGATAGTCCCCCAGTTACCCGTGGCCTGGTCAAAGGTCACATCTGCGCTAGAGGTCGTGATCCCAGCAGCAGCCGTGGACACAGAGAGATTTTTGCGAGCATACGAGTTACCAGAGATTTCCGTTCCTGATCCAGCATCGGTGGGGTCGCTAGTAAACAGTCCCACATAAACAGTCGTAGGAGAGGTGTAGCTCACATTCTTAAGGATGTGGTCTAAAAGTTTATTTTCTAGGTAGTTTGATAGTTCAGCCATGTTTACCTCGATGCGACACGGATTTCCAAGGGAACGCCAGAGTACTCTGCGCCTTCATCAGACTCTGACAGGGTTAAAATTGCTTTTTCATAAAACGATGACCAGACCTGTAACCTTGCGTCATTCATTAGATAAGGCTCGGCCTCTAGTAATGCTCCATAAAGCAGAGCGTCTGGTGCATTAGCAATAAAAGCATTAGACGGGTTTGAATCACTCAACACCGCAGGCTTTGCGTAATACAGCATCTCTAGCGTGTAAGCCGTATCGGGATAAGGAGCTAACACCAACTCAGACGCTCTCAAGGTGTAAAACTGAGGCTTGCCTGTTTCGTCTGCCCGAGCATTACGGGAGAACGCAGAAGGAGCCATGTAGGAGAGAACCTGACGAGGAGACCCTTGCACAAACAAATCCCTCATCTGAAGAAAGTCGCTTGGCAGGCCGACAGTCCGATCATCCCCAGTTGTGCTGGCGGTTACTGTCTCTAACATCTGCCGAATTCGTAACTGCCTTTGAAGGCGCAGTTCGGCTAGGGTAATAAAATCAGGAATGACGCTTGTTAGATCGCTTCTTCCGAGGTAGCTTGCTACGCTCGTCTTTAGGTTTGTGTAATTCGTCAGAGCCATTTATGTCTGCCCAAGAATATGTGTAAGAACCTACATGACCAATTAGATTACTGAGAGCATGGTCACAAAAGGTATTAAATCCAGCATCGTAAGCCTGTATGCAGAAGTGGACATCCTCGCCCATAATTTTGTCGCCAGGCAGAATGTAGAACCAGAACCAAGGCTCCGGTGTCTTTCTGAATACCTCAGCCTTTACCAACATCACGCCACATCCAATGGCACTCACCTGCTCAACTTCTTTCTTATCCTTTGAGTCTACAGGCAACCATTCGTTAGTCTTTTCTTCTACATTGACCTTGAGATTCTTGGCGGTCGGTCTGACAGGATGACCTCGGGTTGTGGCATTCACCCCCACAATTGGCAGGTCTAATGAAACCAATCTTTCGATTGTGTCCTTCGGAAACCTCATGTCTGCATCAATGAAAAGAATGTAGTCACATCCCTCATTTAGAGCAGTTCTAACTAAGTTGTTACGCTGGTCAAATATTAAAGTCCCGTTGACTGTATAGATTGCTAATGATCCCTGACGGGTCTTTGCGTCATACGCACACATCACCGCCAAGTCAAAAGCAGTCCCTATCTCCATCTGGCCCCGAGAGGGGATGCAGATGCCTATCTTCATTAGACTCTCCCTGGTCGAACTCTGAAATATCGGTTCTCAGGATCGTTGAGGAAAGCCTTCATAGCCTTCTGGTCAACGATGTGGAACCCTCGGCATATCCCTCGCTTGTTCAGTTCTTGAAACACCGCAAGAGGAATACTCGCAATCCTCGTCCAGCCCTCACCCCAACGAGCTTTCTCGTCGGTCTGGGCATACAAGGCTTTGTTCTGTTCGATTAGGGCAGTTGCATCCTGTTGGGTCTCGATAATAAATGTATCGCCATCAGGCATGTGTGCAATTTGCGTCATTCCCGTCAAGGGGTCATGACTGAGTATTTTCTTCATACAACCTCAAGAAAAATGTGGGGGCAGTTGCCCACCCCCACTCTACCACACTACTTAGGTTAGTGCTAGGTCAGCAACCAGGCCGTGAGCTGCTTCGTTACGGACTTCGAGGGTCAACTCAGCAAGAATCTGAGTTTTCTCGGAGTCACCCGTACGAGACAGTTCGTTGGTCTGGAAGGGACGCAGATACGCAAGCGCAGCGTACTCAGGATCGAGAACAAAAGCATCCTTGTCCGTCGAACGCATGAAGCGATCAGGAACGATCTGGAGAACTCCAAAGTCGCTCTGATACAGGTCAGCGCCAGCCAGGATCGTGATGTCCCCATTGGTGTTGCTGTTGTAGCGATGCTGGGAAAGACCAGTAAATCCTGAAACTACTTGCTTGAGCGCAGGACGCACCACTAGCAGGGAAGGAGTACCGCCCTCGGTGAAGACTTCCTGAACAACATCCTTCAGAAGGGTCTCGGTAAAGGTACGGGTTGTGTTTGAATCAGAACGAACATCCGTTCCATTACCTGTGGGGTTAGTACCACCAGCTTGCTTGCTGACATTGGTGGTGAGCCAAGAAAGCAGCGTACCCATCTTGCGGGTTCCCGTTGCGCCAGCATCACGAGCCTGGTTAGCCGAGATAATTGCCTCGATGTCCCTCTTTAGTTCAGCAGAAGCCTTGGCAAGCTGATAAGCCTTCTCAGACTTGCGGCCTGCTTTGTTTACTGCCTCCAGCGTGCCAGAAATCTGAACTGTCTTCTGGACAATCTGCGTATAGTTTCCAATACGAACAGTCGGGACTAGCGTTGCAGAAGTTGCGTCTGCTCCCTCCTCTGCGTAGTTAGCAATCGTAGCCGCTGCGAGTGAGTCTTTCTGCCACTCATGGAAAACTGCGGTTGCTTTGGTTTTACCGATCGAAGACATAATCGGTGTGTCTTGGGGGGAGATGTCATAGATGACATCGGCTAGGTCTTCACGAAGACCCTTTGCGGCATTATTGCCAAATGTGCCAAAGGTAGGCATGATTTATTCCTTTATAGAAAAGATTCAAATAGGCGGGCTGCGTCTCTGACCTTGCCCGATTTACGAACTTGTTGCTTGAGTTTCTTCGATTCCTCGCTCTGTCGAGTCTCAGGAGTCGATGTGCCAGGTCTTAACATCCTCGGGGCTTGCACTACCTTCTTGGTAGCGTCAACTTTGCCTTTCATGAGTTTGTCGTACTGGGCTGCCTTGTAAAGTGCGGTCACGGCACGAGAATCATAGACCTGCGAAAGCTCTTGGTCTGTAAATCCGACCGACTTTGCGTATTCACGAATCTCTCGCTTGATGACTTCGCCCTTTACTTCATCCTGCCATTCGGGGATCGCCTCTCGCAACTTTGCGGCTTCGCTCGCTAGATGCGTCTTCAGACGCTCCTGCTGCTCAAACTGTTGTTGCTGGGCCAACCTTGCCCGTTCCTGCTGGACTGCGGCTAACTGTTTTTGCCTCTCAGTTTGTTCAGCGACCGCTACGGCATAGCCGATGGGATCAGTTTCCTTCAACTGAGATAGGTCTGGCTCCGGTTGGTGGAGCATCTGCTCAATGATGGAAAGTCGTTGAGCATACTGGTCACGAAGTACCGCAGCTTCCTGAATCTTGGCTCTTTCAGCCTCGACTGCTTTACGCTGCTCTGCGACCTCTTGAGTCTTGCGAGTGTAGTCCTTAGTCCGACTATAACCCTGAACAAGCTCATCCAAAGAAACATCGACTTCCTCCTTGCCTACCTTGACACGATAGGTGGGGGTCGTTTCTTCTGGCTCGTCATAGTCATCGTCGTGAAGGTCTTCCTGCACCTCCTCCTGCTCGACTGTATTCTCAATCACATCAGAAGGGTCTGGTTGGGCTTGCGCCTCCTCACCTTCCATGAGTCCGAGAAACTGTCCAGCGGCCTGACTTACACTTAATGCACTCCCGTTAGGGTTGGTGTTTTCCATCTAAGACTCCTGTTAAAAAATCTTGAAGCGTTTCTTCTCTATAGCTCGTTTGTCAGCAATAGATTGGATTGACGCAATAAACTCCTCAATAGCCCTGTGCTTGATTAGCGCCCTCTCTCGAAGGTCTACATCAGTCTCAGAACTATTCAATATGGTGGAAATATACCCCTGTTGTTGCTTTTCTACAACAGAGGTAAAAAACTCGTCATTCAGGAGCGTTGAGGCACGCTCGGGCCAGTTATCAGTATTCACCAGGTATTTCGATGTTTCCGGTTATCTCTGAGCCAACCTTTGCCGCTTTAAGTTGGGCCTCTGCTTGAAACTCCGCAGTCTTGAGTTGCAGGCTTGCGGCTGCCTTTTCTCTTGCCAGTTGAATTTCAGCCATTGCTTTCTCACGAGCTAGTTGAATCTCTGCCTGCGCTTTTGCTTGGTCGATCTGGATGTCTGACTGTGCTTTGGCCTGTGCTGCTTGCAGTTGCATTTGCATCTGCTGCTGCAACATCATCATTTGTGGGTCAGGTTGTCCCTGCGTCTGAGCCATCGCCTGCTCTGCCTCGGGAGGGATTTCACGGAAAAATTCAGTGGAGTCCTTAAAACCAGCACTTTCGATAAATCTGCCAAGCGTGGATCGATATTGTGATAGGCCAACCAAAGCCTGACCAATGCCGCCCTGTCCAAGTAGTTGCTCCTGTTTCTGTAGAACCATTGCAAGCATAGCCATCTGTTCTTGGCGATTACCAGTCCCCAGCCCAACATTCACAGTAACATCATAGGAACTGTCCCACTCACGAGGGTCGATGGAGACATACTTGCCACGGAGTCGGACGACACGAGGCTTGTCTTGGTACTTACAGAGCAGGTGCAGAATCTTCTTAAACATGTCCCGCACACCGCCTTCAGCGAACATTCGAGCCATGAGTTCGACCTTGCTTGCAGCAGCGTTCTGCATTGCCGCTACCGCAGTTGCAGTCGTGTTCTGCAAGATGTTGGGGTCTAGCCCTTGTGAGGCCAGACTGACTCCCGTACGCTTCTCCTGAATCTGGTCGAGATACTGGAGCATCGGGAACGACTGAGCCGCTACAGGAGGGATAGAAAGCTGCCCTATAGCCGATGGGTTCTTCACCCTCACCACACCACCCACCGCTTGCGTCAGGAGGTCGTCAAGGTTCACTTGGCCCTCTACTGCCGTAACTCTCGGTGTGTTGGTTAGATAGAGGTTGTCGAGAATCTGTCTAGTAATTGTGGACTTAATAAGCTGCAAGTCCATTGTCCGGTCAGCCAAAGAGTGTCCAAAGAACTTGTGCGGCATCGGGATCGGGCAGACAGAGGCGAATGGCACATAGTCTATTTCTTCGTCTTCCAACACCTCCATGCCTGCGTAGACGATCCTACGGAGTTCAGCGATCCCGTCCTTATCCTCGTCGATGCGGATATAACACTCGTATACCTCGATCTCTTGCATCGAGTGGTCAAGGCTCTGACGGTCTAGCGGCTGCTCACCCTGCGTGTATCGAGCCACCTTTTCAGGCGTGAACTCAAGGTCTTCGTAGGTCACCAGATCGTTGACCACATCCTCTGGGTAGCCCATAGCGATTAGATCGGAACGGGTTGAGAGCTTGCGGTGAGCGCAGAACGGAGTAGAGGGGATGTCTCGTGCCTTCTTAGAGATGATGAACTCCTCGGGAGGCACATTCTCAATTACGACTCGGCCCTTGCGGTCGATCTTCTTGATCTTCACATTGTAGACAAAGACAGGCTGCATGACGGGTTCAATCATTCCCTGCTGCGCCATCATCTCGGGAGTCGGAGGTGCTGGCTGCTCACCTACCTGAATCTCCTCTTGCTCTACGACTTCGTACTGCTCGTCTGCAAGCAGGATCGTCAGTTCTTCTTGCGTCAGGTTCTCGTAAGACTCAGTGTTTACCTCTTCCTTCTCGTCCCAGTAAACCTTAATGATTCCGTTTTTCTGTAACAGAGCATCCTTGAACCATGTGTGCATGATCGTCACACCAGGGTTGTCCCTGTAGAACACCCAGTTACAGTATTCAGTCGCCTGCTTTGCTTTTTCCTCGTCGCCAGGGCCAGAAGGCTCAAAGCGCACCGCCTCATCTGACTGAGTAAAGACTCTCAGGATGGCAGGCAAAGCACCGTCTACGGCCTCTGCAACCTCTCCGGTGACGATAGTGGAGCGACCTTCAACTTCATTCCCAAAGCCCTCACGGTTGTAATACTGGATTGCCTTGCGACGAAGCTCTGTCGTTTCTGTCTCGATATAGCCCAGAGCGTCATGTATCTCTGAGTCCAGAATGGCTTTGATTTCGTTCTCTGTCATTAAACTATCCAGTTGGTTTTAATTGGGAGAGGCTTGCCCCAGCTCGTTGTTGTGTCCATCCCTACCGCTAAATATCTGAAAGAGTCAGCAGCGTGTGATGACCAGTCGTGCAAGGGTTTGTCAAAGAATACATTTCTTTTCTCGTCATATTCTCGTCTGTAATTTCTCAAGCAGTCGAGACCCTGCTTCGTGGCCTTGTGGAACCAGCACCTCGGCAATAGTCTGCGTACAGATGCGATTCCATCGTCTACAGGAAGCCGTGGTACGACTGTGCAGTCCAGCCCAGCTTCTCTTAACATCTCTAGTCGGGAACGGCCTGTGCCTAATTCTCGAACCTCCACATCGTGAGGGAGGAGCATCTGTGCTTTCTCCCAGTTCCTGCTTTTAAGTTCACGGACATACCAGTCGAGACCCTGCCCGTGATTTTCAATGTAGTCCAAGAGCCTGACCTCTTGTCCCGCCACCTGAGCAATCCAAATCGAGGTAGAGTCCCCGACCCCCAAGTCCCATGCTGCGTAGGTTTTACAGAGGTCGTCTCTGACGATCTCGCAGAACCTACCCTGTTGCTCCAAGGAGTTGAGTATCTGCCCGTAGTAAGAACCCTCAACGGCTGCATTGAAGCTGCACTCAAACTCTTGGTTGTACTTGTCCTCGCCCATCTCCTTCTTGGCGGCTAGGAGTTCGTCAGCAGGGATGATCTTGGTCTGACTGGCCTTGAATTCAAGTAGAGACCACTCTTTCTCTGCCCGATCTCTCAGGTCTTTAAAGTGGTTTGCACCCTTGGGGGTTCCGATGAATAGCGCCCATCCCATTCTGTCGGATAGTGCAGGCCGCACTACCTCGTTCCAGATTCTGGGGTTCATGTCGCCCACTTCGTCTAGCACCACCCCGTCTAAATATATTCCTCGGAGGGAATCTGGGTTGTCTGCACCATATAAACTTATTCGCCTGCCGTAGAAGTCCACCCGTAGCTCTGAGATGTTCGCAGTAGCGTTTAGCGGTTGTGTGTACTTCAGCAGGTAGTCCCAGGCTACTCGCTTGGCCTGGGTGTAGGTCGGTGCTATGTAAGCAAAACGAGGCGCTTCTTTGTCACATTGGAGCGACGACTTTATAAGCTGGTTTATTGCTGCGACTGTCTTTCCGAATCTTCGGTGTGCTACGGCAACACAAAACCTGTTTGCATCAACCGCTTCGTGAAGTGTTAGTTGATGCTCTCTTGGTTTATAGGGGATGATTACTTCAGCCATCCAAAGTTGATCTCTAATGGCAAGTCTGGGTCACCGCTAATCTTCTGCTCAATGGGAGCCATCTTTGTGTACATTCGGTAAAACTCGGTGCGGTTACGCTCGTCTGATAACGCCCATGCGACCATACCCTCTCGGCCCCCAAGTTCTTCAAAAACAGAGATGATGTTCTCTTTTACTTGCCGAGATACCTTATTAGGTACGCCTTTGGGTCTGCCAGCACCAGCCCTAGACCCGCCCCAGTTAGATTTTTCATCTTCTATTTTTTCAAGTTCCATGTCCGAATCCTTAGTGGTTGTTCGGGAAATATCTAATTATACGCTATGGCGCAAGTAATCCTTGTGCTATGTATTCTTCTAGTGGTCTGTCGTTGATCTCTTGAATCTTGAAGTCTTCTGGACGGAATGGGACAAAGTTTGATGTTCCTTTTCCTTGTCCACGACTTGTCTGGTCTAAGTAACGAATTCCACGGATACCAGATTCATTGAGAAGTTGAGTTGCCTTGTCTTGACCGCCACTTGTCTTTGCAAGGTACTCATATAACTCTTTTCCAGTTAACTTCCAGTTTGAATCTTTTGGTTTTAAGGAGTCAAGTTCTTTGTTGACAAGGCTACTAATGTCCATCTTTGACAATCGCTCTTGAGCTACTTGTCTTGCTTTTTCAGTTGCAACTTTGTTTCCTTCTGAAAACAATACATCTAAAAAGTCTCCAGAAGATGCGCTCTGTCGGGGCATTTCTGCCGCTACTTTAGCCTGCATCTCTAACAACAACCTCTCTCTTACCCTTGCCTCTGCGCCTTCCTTCAGCATCCGCATCACATCTTTTTGCTGACTAACTGGCTTATCCCAGTCTATGAAACTCGGGATGATCTCGTCTGGGATGTCTCCTTTGTAGAGATAGCCAGGAGCCGTTCTTACTTCATCCCGTTTTGCGATTAGCCGATCATATTGTTCTGCTGCTTGACGACCACGATCAGACTTAAATTTTCTGTATGCCCCAGGGTAAACAGAGTCTTCATCCATAATTTTAGACAATGCCGCCATCTGAGCGTTTATATCTCTAATTGTCCCCATGTCCTTTACTGCCTGACGATACCCTTCAGCCACAGGTCTTGCCTCTGCCGTATATCCAGCGCCTACACCGTAAGCCTGCGCTCCCTCTCCTGTCCCTACTTTCATAGGGTCAAATTGCTTAAACAAGTAGGGTGATCCGTGGTATGCAGTAATCCCCGCAGGCGCAAAGCCCATTGGCCCAGACATCAGCGCATCTGTGAGTTGGCGTAGTGCATTTTCGTTTGTTACTTTGAATGGGTCACGAGGATCACCAAAAGCCTGCTTTTGAAGTTGTTGTGTGGCATACAAAGACTCTGCTGCACGACCACCAACCATAGACAAATAGTCTTTTGGGTTTGTCAGAGCATCGTAGAGTTGGCGCTTGAGTGCGTCAATTCTGCTCGTCAGTGGTGTTAGTCTCTCAGCCATTGTCGTCTTGTTTGCATACTTGTATGAGGTCGTAGGTCTTTGCTCTCTCTGCCCAGGCATTAAAGTCTGGTTTAATCTCTCTTAGCTCGTGAAACTCTGTAGTGCCGAACTTCTTTAGGTGGTGCTCCTCCGAGTACTGCCAGATATACGCACCCTCTAGTGTGTAGTTAAGAAGTCTCTCCACCACAAATGGAGTCATTGTGAAACTACCTCTCCAGTACCCAGCATCCTGATTTAGCCCTGGGTGACTAAGGTGTTTCTCCATGAATTCAAAGTATCTGTCCCACCAGTCTTTCTTTCCTAGGATGTAAGAGCAGAAAGCCATATCCACTTGGAACTCGTTGGTGTCCACCATATCCTGAGCCACCTTTATGAGTCTCGGATGGGACTGCCAACAGTTATAACTCACCGCAGATATTGCAGGGAATGGGTTAATAATCACCGCATCGTAGTGCTTGAGAAGTTCTCTTGCTTCTTCTTCCCAGTCGTCTAACTTGGACTTGCGGTAGAACTTCCAGCTTATAAGACCAAAGTCGCCTTCAGGTCTCAGGTGTTTAAATAGGTCGTACTCTAGTCTCGGACACTCTATGTTTCTTGTGTCCAGATGTGTTGTGTTAGGCAGCAGATGTGCCTTTTGGTCGTCTCGGTAGTAAGACTGGAAAATCTTCACTTAGGCTTGTAGCGCTCTTTCAATCGTTTTCCAAGTGATTTCAGTTCTTGTAGGTCTTGCTCATTCTTCGGAACAGGTGCAGCCCAGCGCTTAAATTGCATGGCGGCTGGTGTTGGCCTACCCTTCTGGTCTTTAAGAGGATGGTTGGCGGTTAGTGCCTGTGCTGCTTTTCTGTAGATGAACTTGGCTCGATCATACTGGTCATTTCGGCTCGCACCTTTCGTTGACCGAACGGGCTTGCGTACAGAGCCACCTCCCCGATTGTGTTCAGCCATCTTCTTATTAGTCTGGCTATCGTACTTCTCAAAGAGTTTGGCTGCTTCACGGACTTTCATTTCTTTGCCCTGGCTCCAGCCATGTTAGCAATCAGAGATGGGTATTTAGTGCCAGACTTCTTTGCAAAGGCTTTGGCAGCTTTCTTCTGGTTCGGGCTGAGTTCTTTAGGCTCACCCAATGACTTCGGACGCTTCTTGTCCCAGACCGCTTTCACTTCTTGTACTCCGGTTTACGCTTCATGCTCTTGGTCTCTTTGACGAACTTCTTCGCTACTGACTGAGGCACACCTAATTTCTTAGCCATTGTCTTGTCGGCAGCAGCAGCTTGCATAAAACGGTTCTGAGCTTTGGATACGCTAGGCATTTTTCTTCCTCAAGAAAATAATTAGTCGGTCATCTAGCCACCAGTCTGAGTCTGTGAAGAAGTATTCCTTTTCGTATCCATGAGTGCTAACTGACTCTAAGATAGGTCGGAATCTCTTTACACCCTCCATGACTGCAAAGTCTGGGCTGAACTTTTCTAACAAATACTGAAAACTCTTGGTGCTTGTCTTTGATTCTACTGACTCGTTTGTGATTTCATAACCACCGAACCCAAAACATACCAATACATCACACCTTTCTACGCTCTGGGAAAATACCCAGTCATCGGTCTGCTCGATTATCGGATGCAGCTTGTGAAGATCACAGGCCCGATAACTAGCCACTTGATCCTTTACCAACTCATAAAGCCCCGTGTTCCCAGAACACAAGTCAATCACATTCTTACCGCTAAAGTCGTGTCTCTTGACTGTTTCCTCGTAGCGGTAATCCTTCTGGTTTAGGTACTCATGCATACGCAGTAAAACTGACTAGATGCTTTGATCCTTGAGTATATAAGAGCAGTTCTTCAACATGATTATATCGTGTTAAAGACTTCCTGAATTCTTCGTGCGGATGCCAATACTGGTCTCCCTCTGGGGGGTGACCACCAAGCCACACTACACAATGCAGCTTGGGTGCGAGCTTCTTGTAGTTCTCAATCGCTGCGTCAAAGTCTGGGAAGTGGTCGATGGTCGAAAAGTCCAGAATCACATCGTACTCACCCTCCCAAGTCCTGACATCTCCTAGTTCCATCCTAATGTCTGGGAAGTTCTTTCGAGCTAAATTCAGAGTTTGTTCGTTGATTTCAATACAGGTTAAATCATTACCACTTAAAAGCGGAGCCAGAGGAGGAGAATGGCTCCAAATCTTTGCTTCGTTGTGTGTGTCCGTTTTTAGGATTCTTAAACCTTTGTCCGTGTAAGCAGAACAGGTATCTTGGTAGAACTGGTAGACGCAATCAATAGAGCTGCATCTACTCATCTTCCTCCTCCATTGGTTCCCAAGCATCACAGACTCCAGACTTCTTGCACTTGAAGTCCCACATCACACAGTAGACCTCAGAGTCTTTAACACCACACTTCTGCATGGGCATGCCGTACTCACAATTGCCGCAGCGTTCTTCTGACTCGGCTGGGCCATAGTTGGCTTTAAGGATAGCGACCTGCTTGTTGCCTTTGTTGACGATCTCGTCTTGAGTCGCCAGAGGACATTCCCCGTCTTCGAGGAGTCCCTCTTTCTCAACCATCTCAGGCTCTGACCCGAGAAGGCCGATCATAATCGTCGGGCCTTTCATATGCGCTCCAAAAAAACGCCCTCACGGAGAGGGCAAAAAGGGAGGAGAAGATGGGCGCAATAGCCCACCCCGAA